>QQTW01001097.1_pt1 | contig 18495 bp, 19 predicted proteins | sample 1904831 | NCBI WGS metagenome assembly QQTW01 (sample SAMN09435610, study PRJNA476489) | Subsurface metagenome, whole genome shotgun sequencing project. | reverse complement strand
GGCTATGCCTGTGCGGAAGTTGGCGAAGAAGCGAGTACGTGGATCCATCTCCCTTGTTCGATAATCTGTGGCCTCCATCCGAGTGAACACCCAACTAACATTACCGGAATTTGTAGCTCGGGACTTTCGGTCGGGCGAAGAGGAAGGTTGACGAGTTGCAAGGTGTCATTGCTGAGTCAAGGCGTGCTGGTCATTAGCGCAGCGACAGCGGAGCATTAGCTGGCGACTCGCAGTATCCCCTCGTGGCATACATGTCACACACGAGAAACACAGAAAATCCTTGAGGAGCAACAAGCTCTGATATCATGCGAATTGAAACTGAATTCAGGTGTCGATCAAGCCCTAGCCCCTGTCATCTGTGAATGTTTATTTGCTCCTCTAACAGGAAGAATCTCTGTTAACACCAATTGAATGCCGCTGATGCATCATTTGCTACCCAGAGTTATTATCGTTTTCATGATCTACGTTAATTCACTTTTTACCCAAGCCTTTGAACCATTTCGGCATGCCCCCCTTGCTGGCACTCTTCCCGTTCTCCTTCCGCTTCTCTGTGCTTTGATCCTTCAAGATCGGCTCAGGATCGGAGGTTTCGGCAATGTTAGGTACTTCGATTTCCTTGGCTTGGGCTAACATATCAGTTTTGATGACAGCCCCGGCCCGCGCTTCCAGACTGGCTCCTTCGCCCCAGAGGAAATTGACAAGTGTACTTCCTGACATACCCAGATCCGAAATAAGTTTCTCTGTGCCATCTTGTGGAATGGTGCGGGGGCCCTCGGCTGATCTAAAGCTGAGCAAAAAGGGTTCATCATCTTTAGCCAACATGCCTCTGGCCAGATCGTAGAGCGAGCGGGCGGTATCTAGATTGGTAAATGAACCACTGACCGCGGACTGATCCGGGAATCTAATCCTAATGACTATTTCTTTGATGTCAGCGACCTTTTGCGCTTTAGCGTTTTCCCGCTCCGCAAGTTCCTTATCACTCAACAGGGGCTTGTTGCGTCCAGAGCCTTGTAAGCGCGACTGGTGTAGCTTGGCATGGGCGATTGTTGGCTCATAATCTCTCTCGTTGAATGCTTGTTGTGCCGCCTTTGGTGTTGACGATCCAGGAGGTCTAAAGACACTGATCGGCCGTTGATCCGGTCCTGTGATTGTTGGGGAGGGAGGCTCTGTGTCGGCCAAAGTTTTCGTTTCTTCCTGCATACCTGGAGTAATGGCATGTTGGTGTCCACCGTCGGCTGGAGATTTGGGCTTTGGAGGGGTATCTGCCTTCTCATCTTCCTCAGGCACTATAGGCTCTGGAGGGGTCTTTGTCTTCTCAACTTCATCAGGTAGTATGAGCTCATTCGTGTTAGGAACAGATTCGCCCGTGGTCATACTGGTGGCATGTGCACCGGCTGGGTTATCGCCTTGTACCGATTTGAAGTATCCCTCAATCTGTTCCATTGCCTCTTCTAGCGGCGTGTCCGAGATTCTGAAGTCAAGCCTTAACAGGACGCTGCCAGTATTGAAACCTAATTGTGCCAGGGTCTTTTGCAGGTCGGTAAATGATGTGAGCTCCCTTCCGATGATGCTAAGTACAGGAGCTTCGTAGTATAATTTCCCAGCTCCGCTGTCACCAGTCTCGGTTCTAGCCTTCGCTCTTGCGGTGTAGTTACGGTGAGGGGCTTTGGATTCGAAGTTGCGCAGGATCAGCCAAAGAGTAGTGCTACTGGGATACTTTTCAATCAGTCGCCCTGCAGGCAGGCCATGAGTTTCGCTTTCAGGGAGTTGTAGCGCGACAGAAACAACCGAAGGAGAACGGGAAACTTGGATGAGTTCCAACGTTGCACCAGCCGCTAGGCCAGATAGTCTTATTGAATTTGATAGATCAAGGTTTTTGTTCTTGTGCCTGTAAGTCGGCAAGAATAAGCAGACTGATTCGATTTAGGATGTTTGTGGATGTTGCGAATGCTAGCCTTACTTTAGACCATAGCGACTGGCGTCAGCCCCCAGTTTCTTACATGCTTCCTGTAGGACATCACTAAGGATCATGCCTGGGGTTGTTCTGATAGTCGCTTTCCGAGCAGACACATCGATAACCACCACGGTTGAAGCCATCGACAGGGATTACCAAGCTCTCTTGCGAGTCAACCTGTTGCTTAGAGAAGTCTACCCATCGAGCGGAATGATTAGGTGAAATACTGGAACACGTATGAATGTTTAAGAGAATATGGTACGGATTTCAAGAGATGATGCCCACTTGAAGAGTCACAATGGAGTTTGTCCAAGCATATAACAGCCTACGGCTCTGAGTGACGAGCGTCGGCGAAAACGGAGAAATTCCGCCGTTCCTCCCGCACTCCCGCCTTCAGCCTCACCTTACTAAGCTTGTGGTCAACCTCAGGTACGTCCTCCTCTCAGTCCTTGTTCGATATCAAGGTGGTAGAGAGCTCCTCCCACCCCGTGTCGTGCTGAAGATATGGCTCCAGAAGTCCATCATCTTTTTCACCGTTCGATCGCAGACCATTCGTTCTCAACGGATAGGCAGACATTAGCCGTAGCGCGCGAGAACAATGTGGAACTATATCGTCGGTCAGGCAACAAGTTCAGTCTGCAAGATGAGCTGAAGGGACACGACAAAACAGTAACGGGAGTCGATATTGCTCCTACGACAGGCCGTATTGTGACCTGTTCTCAAGGTATGCAGGGGGTGTTTAAGATCATCTTGGGGACGTCTCGCTGAACACTTATGAGATCGCAATGCATACGTGTGGGAACCCTCTCCATCTGGCTGGAAGCCCATACTAGTCCTACTTCGTATCAATCGTGCTGCCACTTTCGTCCGGTGGTCCCCCTCCGAGAAAAAGTTCGCGGTTGGGTCTGGAGCGCGAGTCATTGCCGTCTGCTACTTCGAGGAGGAGAACGATTGGTGGGTATCGAAACATTTGAAGAAGCCAATTCGAAGTACCATTACAACCGTCGCATGGCATCCGAACTCCGTTCTTCTGGCGGCTGGATCTACAGATGCACACGCCAGGGTCTTCTCCAGCTTCATCAAAGGGGTCGATGAAAGGCCAGAGAGCAGCGTATGGGGAGAGCGCCTACCGTTCAATACTGTTTGCGGAGAGTATCTCAACAACTCTGCCGGTTGGATACATGGTTGCGCTTTCTCCCCGAGTGGCAATGCCCTTGCTTTTACGGCCCACGACAGCAGTATGACGGTGGTGTATCCAGGTGGACCTGATCAGCCACCGAACGCGGTCATCAGTATTAGTACACAACTTCTTCCATTCCTGAGTCTGATTTGGAATGGCGAAAGCGAGATCATCGCTGCTGGTTATGTATGCATGTCTTCGTTCCAATTAATACTCATTGGCTGATCGTTGCAGGACTGTGAGGCTTATCGCATGAGCGGTAGTGAAAGGGGATGGCAAATTGTGGGCTCAATGGAATCGAAGGGTCGACCTGGACTGGGAGATTTGCGCGAAGAATCTGCGCTTAACATGTTTCGGCAGATGGATCTAAAGGGGAAAGCCAAGGATGATACCCAGCTGAAGACGGTGCACCAAAACACTATTTCCACGCTCAGGACATACCAAGAGGCCGGTGGAAGTGTTCAAAAATTCAGTAGTAAGCAACGTCCGAATGATCCCGGTTGGGGGAGCTATGATACTGACTTGCTACAGCTAGCGGCGTGGACGGCAGAGTTGTTGTATGGTCCACCTAGATTCGGGATATACACTTGATTAACCAAAGATTCCTGATGGCACGGGCTCTCTCGTTCTACTGCGAAGATAATTTCCATGTGGCTTTGCATTAGTCATACGCTGCGTTTCCGCAGAAGCTTTGCGAAACGAACAATATCTGTTCCGAGATGGTCTAATCCGGATGTCAATACAAGCCCCGTACCCCTTCTTCTTAGGCTTTTAAGACCATTGGCAGGCTTTACCCTCGGTAGAGATTCGCATCAGCAGAGGGAACGTCTCAAACCACGTCTGACGAGCCCTACACATATCGATCTTGTGTTGCATTCCGTGCTGCTTAGTATTGCTTCAGTATAAGGCTCCTAGGTACCTTGTGTTCTTCTGGCCGTTGGTTGTTATGAGCAGAAGGAAGGACCATAGTCAACCTCGCAGAGCGTCCTTTTGTCAAGCCAGAATCCATTTCACAAAAGCCATGCCGCTGTTTCCAGCCCACCTTGCAATTTCCACAATTTACTGTGTCAACAAACCTCATAGTAGAGTTCTTGAGCACCTTATCTTGGATCAAGCTATCATTGTTCATTCTTGGCTTGGATGGACTCTAGCGGCCAAGCCCCATATCGGTAGAGCACACTAGGTACCTTATCTAGGTCTAAACAGAATACCTATGGTGTTCGGTGCAAGAGCAAATCTTCTGGACTTTTGACTGGCACATATAGCTCAAGCAGATAATCAGACATGGGTTGTAAAACAAACGATGGTACAAAAGCTGAGGGTTGACGTCTCGGGAAAAGGGGTAATGGATATTAGTCATCGGAACAACAGACAATCGCAATCGGTTATCGATATGCCCCTCCGGTGCACCGTGACCCGAGGAAACCAGCTCAATATCTTGCTCACCATCATTAATCCTTTCCGAAACTTTTGTTTCTCCTGGAATCTTTGATTAAAACAATACCTTAATCCAAAATTTTCAATCTCCATCATGCCTGTCGCTAAAGTCCACGCTCGTCAAGTCTACGACTCTCGTGGTAACCCCACTGTTGAGGTCGATATCGTCACAGAAAAAGGCCTTCATCGTGCCATTGTCCCTTCAGGAGCATCGACTGGTCAATTGTGCAACCCCTAAGAGCTTCACGGCTGATTTACTGACATTCGGTCCAGGTGCGGCTGAGGCTTGCGAACTCCGTGACGGTGACAAGTCAAAGTGGGGCGGAAAAGGCGTTCTAAAAGCTGTCAAAAATGTTAACGACACCATTGGTCCTGAGCTCATTAAGCAAGACTTCGACGTCAAGGACCAAGCCAAGGTCGATGAATTTCTTCTCAAACTAGACGGGTCAAAGAACAAGACCAACCTGGGCGCCAATGCGATCTTGGGCGTGAGCTTAGCCATCGCCAAGGCTGCTGCTGCGGAGAAGGTCTGTCGATATAGGGCCCAAAATTTACTCCTTAAGTTGCTGAAAATTCTCACTCTCACCAGGGTGTTCCGCTCTACCAGCACGTCTCCGATCTCGCCGGGAGCAAGAAGCCATATGTCTTACCCGTACCCTTCATGAATGTTATCAATGGCGGATCCCATGCGGGTGGTAGTCTAGCCTTCCAGGAGTTCATGATAGTCCCATGGTGGGTTTCAGGAATGATGGCGTTGTTGCGTGGCTGTGGCTGACGGCAATAGTATGGCACCGAGCTTCTCCGAGGCAATGCGACAAGGGAGCGAAGTGTATCAACAACTTAAGTCATTGGCGAAGAAGAAGTACGGCCAATCCGCCGGTAACGTGGGTGATGAAGGTGGTGTTGCACCCGATATCCAGACGGCGGACGAAGCGCTGTCGCTCATCACTGAAGCCATTGAAAAAGCGGGCTACACCGGCCAGATCAAAATTGCCATGGACGTCGCAGCTAGCGAGTTCTACAAGGAAGATGCAAAGAAATATGATCTGGATTTCAAGAACCCAGACAGCGACCAAAGCAAATGGCTCACCTACGAACAGCTCGCAGACCAGTACAAGGAGTTGATTGGCAAATATCCCATCGTGTCGATCGAGGATCCATTTGGCGAGACTGACTGGGACGCATGGACTCACTTCTACAAGAATGTCGATCTTCAGCTCGTTGGGTGAGTCGCTTGGACTCCATAAGCCAATTTCAAGTGCCTGGTGCTGATGAGACTCAGGGACGATTTGACCGTTACCAACCCGGAGTTCATCAAAAAAGCCATCGAAGTCAAGGCGTGCAATGCTCTGTTGCTCAAAGTCAATCAGATCGGAACGCTCACCGAGTCCATCCAAGCCGCCAAAGATGCGTTTGCTGCCGGCTGGGGCGTGATGGTGTCACATCGGTCAGGTGAGACCGAAGATGTTACCATTGCAGATATTGTGGTGGGATTAAGGACTGGGCAAATCAAGACTGGAGCGCCTGCCAGATCCGAACGATTGGCCAAATTGAACCAGATTCTAAGGATTGAGGAGGAGCTCGGTGATGGGGCAATCTTCGTTGGTGACAAATTCCGCCATGCAGTCTCCATATAGATAGATGTAGTCTCTGGATGTCAATAAGAACTTGAAGGCTCCAGCATGTACTCAGTCATATTGGAGGATTCGCTTGTTGTAGCCACCTTCAAAAGGGGGCGTCAAGCTCACCAATTATCTTATCGGCTGGCTGCACGTGAAACAACATAATCTTGTATGAGATGGCGAAGCCTGTGTCTTGACCTCCAATTTCAAGACTTTGCAGCTGGTCGTATCGGTGTTCTGGTAGTGGGGACTAGCATCGATGAATGTTCAACTCTGCCCGGCATTTCTTGCAGGCTTCCAAATTACCTAGATTGACTAAACTAAAATAGGCCATCGCCTATGACGCACTCGGCACATGCTTTGTGGTTCACTCGGTTCCGCTTTGCGACCCACAAATCCACCTCTCGCCGTTGCAACAGACTCTCTCAACCACACTGAACTCGGATCAAACCTGCCCCCAATTGCCAGCGAACATATCCAGAATGGCGCCCGCAACAGGTGTGTACCCGTCGGAAAAGTCATCTCCATTGCATGACGATCCGCGTACCATTTTGCTCACAAACGTGTCGCTAATGTGGCCTGGTGATAGAGAGCAGTGATGATGAGAGCACATCATCGGGTTCCGAACCAGTAATTCCTAGACGCTCCAAATTCGATGACGAGGAAGATGACAGCGATGTACATGACACTCGACCGCCGTCCGAAGCTGAGGCAATATGCTGACATTTGTACAGGTCGTCGATGACTGGGAGGGTGCCGAGGACTCAGAAGCCGAGGCTGAAAAAGCAAAGAAAGCCGCAGAAGCAAAAGCTAGGGCTGAAGCTGAAGCTGCCAAAAACAAGAAGCCCAAGGCCCAGCGGATAGAGGAGCAGAGGATGGAAAGAATGCGTCGGAAAGTGGAAGAGGACGAAGAGACAAGCAGTGAAGAAGAGGATGAACGCACCAAGCGTGAACGGTTACGACGGACTGAGCAAGAGGCAGACCTCAAGCATGCTGAAGACCTTTTTGGCAATATTGGGGTCAACAAGAATCGTAGTGCGCCCAAGGCAGTCGTAAACACAGACCCGAACGACCCCTCGAAGGCCGTGGATATCTCCTCACTGCCTCTCTTCAACCCAACGACCAAAGAACAGTTCCTTAAACTCCGCGAAACCCTCACCCCAATCCTGGCAGCTAACAGCAAAAAGGCCCAGTATACCTCATTCATGCAGGAGTTTACTAAACAGATAGTCAAGGACCTTCCGAGCGAACAGATCAAGAAGATCGCCAGTGGGTTGGCGACTTTATCGAATGAGAAAATGAAGGAAGAGAAAGCGGCAGAAAAAGGTGGGAAAAAGACCAAGGCCGCAAAAAGTAAAGCTTCACTCGTCGCAAATCGAGACGCCAGTCATAGGGCAGACACAACTGTGTATGATGATCTAGGGTAAGTCGTCGAAAGCTCGACTCCTTGCAATTGTTGACGGCTATTAGCGACGAGGATTTCATGTGAAGGGCCAAGTCTCAGTTTTGAACACTCATCTCCGAGCATTTGTCCCACATCAACAATTTCTGCGAAGGCCCAAACATGTTCATCATCTTTGAGAGATCGATGCAGCACCGAACCAGTCAGAACGCCGAAACATATTCAGGATCATACCCAGAAACCATAACAACTTTCGGCCACGGCCGTGCATTACGTGCATGCATTTGTACTTTCTCATTGTATTTGCTAGTATTTTGTATCTTTTTTGCCCCTTCGAGCATCATGCGAGTCGTCAAGGAGTTCGACAGGGTTACGGGGTTATAGAAAAGGGCTGGAAGGGTCGACGGGGATTGCCATGGATGAACTTACATTTTCCAATAGAACAGTATTTCCAATTCGGCGCTTTCCAAGCCCGTAGATGATGTCTGTATTATAGGATAAAGCCTCTATGAAAGCTATTTCGTAGTTACGTTTAGGTTGAAGACATTCTTCTTCCACCGTGCAACATTTACGGGATCATCCTCCAGGATCGATTCCCGTCCCAAACCCGCGTGAAACCACACCATGATCTCCATGTTTCGACACAATAAGTCGTTCTTATTTTTCTTGTACAGTATTACTAACAGCCTCCGCCATTCATGCGCATCATTCGAACATTTTCAGCTACCAAATCTTCCAAAGCATCTTCGCTAGACGCACGCTCGGCTCAGCAGCAGTGGAGTTGCGGATAACGCCCACTTGAACAGAACAACGTATGCCGGCTGTCAGAGCAGAAAAGCAGACGCGGAAAGCTAAGGTATGCAAGTCGTGTGTTGTTGATTCTTGGGCACTTGGTTTTGGTAGCTGATCCTCAGGTGATTTACACTATAGCTTGCCAATTCCTATCATGAACTACTGGAGTAAGTCACCAATGGCGCCGCGAAAGCCGAACAACTCTGATAGAACCCTTCCTGCAGAGAGTTCTCGTCGAAAGAATTGGGCTCGGTCGGAAACTATACACTGGGGCGCCTGATAGGCAAGGGGTCATTTGGCAAGGTCTACCTTGCGTCGCACAAGCTTACGAATGGCTCAAAGGTATGATTGAAGGCTTGGAGACTCTGCTCGTAATGGATACAGGTACTGAACTCTTACCAGGTAGTTCTAAAGTCGGCGAAAAAAGACGACACAACGCTCGCCCGAGAAATCCACCATCATCGACAATTTCTGCATCCGCATATCGCTCGGCTGTACGAGGTCATCGTGACCGAAAACCTTGTCTGGCTTGTCTTAGAATACTGCCCGGGTATGTTTACAGGTGAATGGTATACTGGATGTTACTGAATGGGTTTCTAGGCGATGAACTATACAATTACTTGCTACACCATGGCCCCATACCTCCGGAAAAGGTCCAGAAGATATTCACGCAGCTGGTCGGAGCAGTCACATATGTGCATAACATGTCATGCGTCCACAGGGATCTCAAACTCGAAAATATCCTCCTCGACAAGCACGAGAATGTTAAGCTCTGCGATTTTGGCTTTACTAGGGAGTATGACGGCAAGATGAGCTATCTACAAACCTTCTGCGGGACAGTATGTTACAGCGCACCTGAAATGCTCAAAGGGGAAAAGTACGCCGGAGAGAAGGTGGACGTCTGGAGCCTTGGTATCATATTGTTCGCCTTGTTGACTGGGGAGCTGCCCTTTGACGACGACAATGAAGTGGTTACGAAGCGTAAGATCCTTACGACCGATTTGACGTACCCGGATTCTGTACCTGCCGATGCAAAGGCCTTGATAAGTCAGTTGTTGTCGAAACGCCCATTGCTACGTCCTACGCTTGCCGATATTCTCACAAATCCCTTTCTCGCAGAGCATGCGCCTCAGCAGCAGGCGATCCTTAAGTTGACCCAACCGCCACCGTTCGCCACGGATCTGGAGAGGCAAACGCTAGAAAGGATGCGTAGTGCCGGGATTGATATCGACAAGGTTATTGAAAACGTCTTAGCCCAACGATGCGACCCTCTTGCTGGATGGTGGGCCTTATTGATTGAGAAGGAGCAAAGAAAGGAGAAGAGGAGAGAACGGAAGCGGAAGGAGAGGGAACTTGAAGCAAAGAACCAAAGAAGACTCAGCACAGCGAGTAGTCGAGTCGAGCGTGTATCCGCCCCCCTCAAGGAGGTTGACGAGAACGGCCTTTCTCCACCGAACACGGACGGATCCCGGAGAGGGAGGAGAGACAGGCGCAGTCTAGGAGCTCGTAAGTGCCTTTCCGAGTAGATAGGCGAGGCTTGATTGACTGTGATGCAGCTCAACTTGTGCTCCCTGAGCTCCCAAAACTGCCGGAGGGCACGGTCATAGAATCTCCTCAGTCAGCGACGCCTCCTCCGCCTATCGAAAAGGATCCAGGGCCAACCGTGAGCTTAATCCAGCAAGTACCACAGCCGCCGCCGAAAGAAAGGAGACGATCTAGAGGAAGTACGCTTCAGATGACGGCCAAGAATCAAGATCATTTGGCGCCGCCGAATGGCATGCCCAAAGGCCGCCTCGGACGTCGCTCATCAAGACATCCTCTTATCAACCAACTCGCGTCTATTAAACATTGGTTCGTTGAGTCCGCGAAAAGAGCCAAGTCTCCTTCCAACAAAAGTGAAGTTTCGACTCTCAAACCGCCATTGGAGAAAAGTCCCAAAGACGCCCGAAACTCTCCTATAGTTTCTCAATCTAAAAGCCAATCCCCGGCATATTCTACACCACCCCAACAGCACCATCATCAGCAGCCTCGGACCACATACATTGCCCACGCCCGGATCACTACACCTCATAGTCGGGCCTCGCTCTCGCCAGCACCTCTCACCCCCCGCTCATCCTACCGTCACTCCTCCGCGGGCACAATTGGTCTCCGTGGCCGCAAATCAACATCGTCATCTGTCAGCTCCATCCGTAGCATCCACCACGTCCACACCCACTCTAAAGCCTCCTCGACGTCATCAACCTCCAATTCAGTCCACTCCTCCGCATTCCCATCGATCAACAGCGCGACGAGAACCAGCGGCCGCTCCCCGCATAGCTCCGTGAAAGTCCTCCCGTCCACTCCTACAGCAACCACATTCCCTTCCAACATCCGCCTCGTCCGCGGCACACCATCAAACAATCTGTATAACGAATCCGCCTTCCCCCCAACCTCAACAATAACAACGACAGATAATGGCCACAGCAACAGCCTCATCTTCGCCAAAAGAAAGAAAACTCCCTTCCGCGGTCCGATGCTAAGTCTCAACGCCTCATCAGGCTTTACCTCGCAAAGCGGACACGGAAGCGCAAGCGGCAATGGAAGCGGAAGCCCCGCCCCGCATCATCGAGTAACAGCGGGCAGGGAGAAGAGCGGCGGAAACAGCGGCAGTCGCAGCGCAAGCCAAGTGGGGCGGAGGAGCGGGGAGATTATTGAAGAGGAGGATGAAGATGAGGTCGAGGAGGTGGATGCGTTTTCACCCGTGGGGGCTGGGATGGAAGAGACGGTTTGGGAGGAAGGGGATCTGGATCTGGAAAGGGAGAGTCGGAGTGGTGATTGGGTTAGGACGAAGGGGAAAGGGGGGTGATGTTTTGTCTATGCGTTGGGAAAACGGGGGGGTTGGATCATTGGTTGGATAGATGGTTTCTTCCCCTGACCTTGTAGTTTTGCTGTATAACGTGATGGTTATAGTGAGAAATATTTCATTTCCCTCGTTGTGCTGGGTAAGAGGGTTTTTAACTATTCTTTTTTGGACACAAAAGCCAGGCAATATAGAATAGTGCGAAGCAAATAATTCGAGAGGCACCGACTTCCTTTTGAATCCTACTGTCAAGTTGTTTTTACTTTTGCAGATAGCATACAAATACTAGTCTTCTCATTGTCTCATTCATGGATACCAAGGAATTCCACGCGCTATCATACAGAAGGCACGCTAGATGATGATGATGCTACCGTCAGATGCCGAGGATGTGACGCTATTGCTTTGCTGAATGAATGTCATAGGAGTCATTACCACCGCCACCCGATGTTCAACCATGCTCCGAAGGATAGATACCACATGAAAAGCCAGCACGCCAACGAGCAACAGGTGAGATGTTCATATCGGAGGCTGCCCCAACATTCTAGCTTCCCCGGAACAAGAATTGCATATCCTCTGGTGTCAACTTCTCCATGGCGACCTGATCGTTATTGATAGTACCGTTAATCATGTTGGCCTTCTTTTCTTGAAGCATGACCATCCTCGATTCGACGGAATCTTCGATACAAAGCCGAGTGATCACGCAAGGACGCTTCTGGCCAATACGATGGCAACGATCTGCCGACTGCCATTCTGCTGCCGGGTTCCACCATCTATAAAGGTTAGGAGGTCAGTCCACAATAGTTATTCATGGTGAAGACGAATGCATGGGAGGACTTACGGATCAATGATGAACACCCTCGAAGCTTGCGTGAGATTCAATGCCACCCCTCCCGCTTTGAGCGAAACGAGGAAAACCTCGACATGGGTGTTGTTCATGAAATATTCGATGGACCTTTGCCTCTGGGCAGGGCTCATACTGCCATCGAGCATGACGGTGTTGAAGCCCGCCCGGCGGAGACGCCATTCTACAAGCTGCAACATCGAAGTGAATTGCGAGAAGACGATAGATTTGTGAGTTTGTTTTTGGCTCCGCAACTTGTACAGATCGTAGACAAGCATTTCAATTTTGGTGGAAGAAGTCCAGTCCTCCATCTTGATACGATTGATGATAGAGCTCTTCTTGACATGATCTTCATCCTGCTCAATATCTGGCTGATCGAAGTCGATGGCGAGGGGAATATGACAACGGGGGCAATCCGGGGATGCGTCTTGCTCGAAGGACCTCACATAATCTTTTGCACACTTCCGACAGAACTCATGGTGGCAACGAGACCGAATGGGCTCTTCAGCTGTTTCATCGCAGATGCAGCAAACCAGGACATTTTGCCCACCTTCGGCGTGTTTCTTGAGAATCAAATCGGGATGATTGGCTACCTGACGCATCTGCATGATAAGGCCGAAGATGTTCGCATAGTTGTTGAGCATAACACCCCGGCTGACATAGGTGTCAAACTGACGTGTCGTATTCGACATAATGCTGGTCGAGAAGTCCCGTTCGACATCTCCGAAGAATTCGTTGTGGATGATGACTTCCTTGGGCGGAAGTTCCATCGACGCAGTATGATCTCGTTTCATACGTCGTAGCATGATACGATCCGTGACAAGACGCAACTTTCCCAGCGCTTCTCGCCGAAGTTCGTCATCAGCGCCCTGAGTTATAGGATTCAATAGCTCTTGGTTAAAGATTGATACGTGGCTGAACCCGGTATGATTGCAGACCGTGCACTTCTTGTTATCAGCGTTCTGCGACCAGTGCAGCTCGGCACAAGGGCAGGCTTTGCAGAAGTAGCATGCAAACGGGCGGACCTCCAAGAACCGGAGAAGCGAGAAGAATTCCCCGATACGGTTCTGTACAGGAGTCCCTGACAGACACCATTTGTAGTCGGCCTTGAGTGCGAAGCAAGCACGGGCGACACCGGTAGTGCGCGTCTTGATGTTGTGAGCCTCGTCCAGTATCAGTCGATGATAGTTGATAGCATGGATCTTGCTGTTTTCTTTTACAAGTCCATCGTCGCGTTTCCAGCCTTTGGATTCTTTGCGGTAGATAGACTCAACCCCAGAATAAGACATCATGATTACATCGAATTCTTTGAGCTCCTTCAACTTCATGTTCTTGACTTTCGGATTGGTATTGTGATATACCAGTACCTTTAACTTGCCATTAGTATACTCTTTGATTTCATTTTGCCATTGCATCAAAGCGACAGGTGGAACGACGACCAGAGTTGGATCTTTGGCAGGGTAATCAGACATGATGAGCGAGACTGCCTGAATGGTCTTTCCCATTCCCATCTCGTCCCCCAACAGACCACCCTTCCACTGGGATTTTTCCTGCTTCATCATCCAATCTAAGCCTTGGAGCTGGAAGGACTTCAACTTCCGAGTAATAGTTTTGGGTTGCTCGGCTTCGATTGGAGTGATGGTAGGTACGTCTTTCAGCGCTGTCCACATCGTCTTGATTTCCGGATGTGCTTTCTCTAGCTTCGCACGCTCCCTAGCAGCTCGGGATTGAAGTCCCTCCATCATCCTCGCACGCCATCCGCCAGGACGCCGTGGGCTGGAAGCTTGCCTGTTTGCCCGCCTAAGTCTATTGGCAGCACGTATAGCAGCTCTAGAAGCAGTGGCAGGGGTAGTTGGTGGTACGACTGAGCTACTAGGCTGGTCAGGCGCGTTGGACTCATCCGGCGAGTCTTCGATAGCCTCCGACTCTTGGAAGTCATCCGAGTCGACCTCAGAGATGAACTCAGAGATCTCGGACATGGCCGATTCGTCAGAATCCAGAATCTGCTGTGAAACCTTGCGCCGGATGGATCGTTTTGCTTCGTCACGAGCAGACCTTGAAGGCAAAGAAGAACGGCCACTGAGTTTAAGTCGCTTTCGACTTGAAGCGGTGACCTCGCTGGGATCATCACTGAGCTCGGATAAGACTTCCATTTCTTCATCCGACTGGGGAATCAGAGTCTTGGGCGTTCGTCTGGCTGATGAAAGCTTCATATCATCTTCAATATATTCCTCTTCTTGCAAGGCACGAGCAAGAAGGGCGTCGGCATCTATGATGTGATCTGTGGCCGCAACGTTACGTTTTCGCTTGCTCTTTGTCGCTGATGCATTGTCCTTCCCGAGCATTGACGCACGACCCATGGTTGATGAACGGTCAAGAGGCTTTCGCGCCTTGCCTAATGACTCGGCTGGTGTCACGACTGCGCTTGTGCCAGGGGTGTCGTATTCGTCTATCGACTGGCCTCTGATGCTAGAGAAAGCCGAAAGGCTTGAAGACGGGCTTCGTGAAGAGAGGTGAGCTGGGACTCTGGAAGTTGCGGTGGGAATGGCGACCGCTTTCAAAACCTTCTTCTTCATCTTAGCGCTCGTTGGTTTCTTGACAGACTCAGCAGTGGCATCTGATTCAGGATCCTCGACGGTATCAACAAGGTCATCGACACTGAGATCGGTGTCCACATCACTACTGTTCTTGATCTCCTTCATTACTCCTCCTGATTGACGTCTAGTAATTGAATTTGTAGTGAGAGAAGGCTTTCGTTGGGGAAGTGGGGATCGGGCTGTAGTTGAGTGTCAGACGGTTGGTGCCCTGAGGTCATGAAGATAAATGTCATGACTCACATGAGCCTGGCGCCGGAAAATCTTGGGAAGCATTTTTGCGAGGTCTCCCTCTGGGCATCTTCTCTCAATGAATGTGTAGAGAAGAAGGTGAACGAACGATTGGCTACTTAAGCACAGAACGAACAGTAATAGTACAGCAGACTTGACACAACTGTACGTGCCAGACCGTCAGTGTTATACGTGAGATTACAATTGAGTGATGAACAGATTCCGTACAAAAAGTCCAGCCTTTCACGCACCACACAATGTTGCCACCATCAGGAGACGCGAAATAAGATACGGTAGGCAGCAGAACTAAGCGCGTCGAGTCTTAGCGGCCGTGTCTCGGCGCTACCGGTCAATACCATCGCACTGCATTGATTGGCCGATCGGCATCAAACACGTCCAAAAAGTCGCGCCTTTTCCCGTCCGACGCGCTAGGGAGATCATTAAGTGATTGCAGCAGAGTACCGTCAACGCCACTCAGCTCAGGTCCAGATTTCCACACAGTCACATGTGGAAAGTGTACCCACCTCTAGGATTGACAACTTGATACAGACATCTAACATCACAATGTCCGGTCGAAGGACGTCCAACAACCGTATCCGCGGCCCTCAGTCGGCCTTGACTGATTTCCTTGCGGCCAACAACATCTCCGCTGCTCAGATCAGTGCCGATTATGAACGCCGCCGAAGAGAAGCTCAACAACAAGCCGAGCAGGAAGCTGCCGCGAATGGAACCATCCCAGAGGAAGAGGAGCAGCAGCCAGACGAACGTGAAGAAACGGCTCTGCAGAAGAAGAAGAGGAAGAGAGCCGAGGACAGAGCTCGCGAGAAGATCAAGGAGAGCAAGAATTCCAAAAAGCAAAAAGAGAACAAAAAGGCCGGCTCGGATGATGACAGCGATGTCGCTTTCGACATGTATAGTAAGAGCAAACCCTTGCCCGGTCAGCTGGAGAACTGTGAGCAATGTGAAAAGCGGTTCACCGTCACTCCCTACAGTAAGACTGGCCCGGAAGGCGGTCTGCTTTGCGCCAAGTGTTCCAAGGAACAAGGGGATCAGAAGAAGAAGGACGCAAAAGCAACGGCCAAGAAGCAGGCTGGCCCTCGTGAAAAACGTCGGCAGACCGAGAGTGCTAAACTTGATGGCATCATCCTCAATGGAGCGCTTTCCCTGCAAGATCTTTGCATCAAGGTCAGTAGAGTCACCCATTCGCCTAATCAAACTTCTGACAAGGATTGTAGACAATTGTAAGCAATATTCATGATGTCGAAGAGTTCGGCGATCTACCTCAGAAGTTCATCCAGCGTCTTGGCCATATTCTCTCGAAGAAGCGTGTCATCACAGCCCGAACGCTTTCTCTTTTCCTCCAGCTTGACAGAGACACTCTTGATATGACAGATTGCGGCGGTAAGCATAATCTCACGTCTTGTTCAAATTCCAGCTAACAGACCACGCAGAGCTTGAAGTTTCGGATTATATCACCATTTTCTCATTCTCGCCGAGGTTAAAGACTTTGAGCCTGAAACAAGCCGGCCAGTTCAAAGACGAAGTTCTGGACTACATTATGGAACGCGACATCCCCATCAAACATCTAAAGCTTTACGCTACCAATCTAGTCTCCGATGACAAATGGATCGAATTTTTCGCCAAATGCGGGCATAGACTGGAATCTCTACAGCTCCGTGATCTAGACTATTCCATGGACGATGAGACCTTCATGCATCTTGTTCGGGGCTGTCCAAACCTTAAGCGATTAAAGCTGAAAAAGTGCTGGCGACTGAGTGACCCAGCTCTAGGAGCCATCCAAGAATTAAAAGGCCTTCAACACCTGTCACTCCAATTCAAACTGCCGACAGCTGCTCATAACTTAGCGGACATGATCACGGCCATCGGCTCTAATCTGCGCACCTTATCACTCGAAGACTTCCACGATGCGGATAATTCAGTACTCAAGGCCGTTAATTCACATTGTTCGCAGCTCCAAAAACTCCGTTTCACCAACAATGATTTCTGCACAGACACGGGCTATACTGAACTTTTCACCGACTGGTCAAATCCTCCGCTCTCCTTTGTCGATTTGTCAAGCGCCCGCTCGATCGATTACAACAACCCGGATGGAACGGAAGAAGCTGCGGGCCTCGGTACCGCCGGCTTCGAGGCGCTCATGGCTCACTCCGGCTCACAACTTCAAACGCTCATGGTCCCATCATGTCGTCATATTGAGCGAGAAGGCTTAGAAAACGTCTTTGACGGCAAGAACGAGTATCCCGTTCTAGAAACCGCCGACATCTCTTTCGTGAAGAGGGTTGATACTCCCATCGTGGCCGGAATTTTCAAAAGCTGCCCTCGAATGACGAAGCTAGTTGCGTTTGGTTGCTTCAGCGTCCGTGACGTGGTGGTGCCCAATGGGGTTGCGTTGATTGGTGTGCCTAATGCACAAGACTCCATCATCCAGGAAGGGGGATACGATTTTGACATGATTAGTGCTGGCTTTGGGTTTACGTCGTAGATATTGGCAGGAACACTGATGACATGACATACCCACGGCGGCGGCACAATTGGACTGTTATTTAGCATCAGCTGGGAGTAAGTTGTATTTCATGAATAGTGATGGTTGGTAGTAAGTGAAATAAGTATCGGCTCCAATATATATATATACGTCCGTCTATCACTTAGATCTTTGTCTGACCACTCCTTTTGGTATTTCTTTCAGCGCTGAGGATTAAACAAACATGATTGCTAAGAGCCACCACATCCCCGCCCTCATCCAGAACCACGACCTCCAAGTCCATCCGCCCATTCTCAATCTTCTTCGCCCTCACCCTCACAAACAGCCACCTCACTCCTTCCTCCGGCAACGCCTTCTTGACCTCCAGATTCAGTAGAACGGTAGGATACCATTTCAACGTCATCGCATTGTCATCTCCACTCCTCGTCCCCATCATTGCCTTCTCTCCTTCCATTCGATGCGTAGACGCAGACGCAGTGCCGGGATAAATCTCCACAATCTGCGGGAATGAATCGACGACGAAACCGAGCGCATGCTGAGTGAATTTCTCCCCATCCGCCAAACAGATCCATTCATCCGCCATTGCGGGGGCTAGTTGGCCGTGGCGCGGTAAATAGCATTTCGTCCTCTGCGCCGCTTTGCGGAAGGTTGAGAAGCGAGAGGTGGGTTGCTGTGTCCAATTGGGATCATGATCGTGAATTAAAGCAGTGGTGGAAAGGAGAGGGACTGGAGGCGGATGTAACGACCAATTGGTTGGTAGAGAGATGCCGTCTTCGGTGTGGAGGTTGGATTGGGTGAGGTAGCCGACTATGCTTGGTTCTGCGTCGTTGTTTTGGGTCAGGGAAACGTGCACGTTTGATGTACGACGACCGAGTTTCACATCGCGGATGGTGAAGAGAGCGGGGCCGACGGATGTGCGGCGGAGAAAGGTTAGGTGAAGCGTTATGGTATGCGGTTGGTTGCGGGCAGCGTGGGTGGTGGAGAAGTGGAGAGCTGCAGCGGAGAGGAAGCACGATGTGACGAAACCGCCGTGAGGAACTGTTTGTCTTCCGGGCTCTTGTCAATAAATAGGGAATCAAGCGGAAGATACTGAGCTGGAC
>QQTW01001096.1_pt1 | contig 18498 bp, 21 predicted proteins | sample 1904831 | NCBI WGS metagenome assembly QQTW01 (sample SAMN09435610, study PRJNA476489) | Subsurface metagenome, whole genome shotgun sequencing project. | reverse complement strand
CAATCAAAGAGCGAAGCGGTATCCAAGCGCAACGCTGCGCTTCAATATTCTCGGTTGAATCCGGCACCATCCTTTTTGACTTGATTTTACTGCATTGGCACAGCGTCGTATGTACTTCGAGAAAGAATCACCCAATTTTACCCTATATGTACGCGCAACGGCCGGTGCTGCTCGGGGTCTGGATTGAGGCAAAGAACAATAGCGTGATTCAAGCGCGGAGGGTAAGCATGAAGCCGCTGACCAAAAAAAGGCCCGAAACCGGCCTTTCAACAACTAGCCATCCTTGCTCCCCAGGCGCATTGCGACTCTTGCTTTAAGTACACGCAAGGGCATTTTATTGATGAGATCTTTAGGTTCTGTTGCTCTCGACTCCGTTGCAGATGATCCTACAATAGCGCAAACATTCGGTTGAAACCATGATGACTTACTAAAATAAGTCAATGGCATAGTACCTCGGAGGAGATTCGTCAGAAGTAGCCTCATTCTCCATTCTCTAGAGAAAGGTCAAGTTCTGTACTTTCTCCTCATCAAGTTTTTGCCGACCTCAGGAGCTGCTTGTTTCCAAAGTCCGCTTTTATAACGGATAACTGCATTCCTTTCAATCCGCATGTCTACAACTGTCCTCCGGATGGAGAAACTTGACAGCAGGAAGTTTACCTTTCCATGTAGGTAGGAAGAAGTCACGTCAAAGGCGCGCTCATGCTCGGACACGGAGTTCCAGCAAGATATGGTGCTGGTCTTCTGGCATCTACTGGACATGAACCTGATGGATGGAGTGTTTGAATCCAATGTAGAAATCCCTGCTGTGTTGATCATGCCATGCCGACTCATATTACGAAGAAACACCCAATAGCAAGAAGTTAGGTAAGGCGCTGGATTCTAGATTACGGTTGTTTCAGTATGACGTTAAAACGCTCGGTACACTACTTATATCTTCTTCAATGCATTTAGCTCAAACTTGTGTATAAGCTTGGGCGCTAATCCGCCGAAGCTCTTCTACATATCTTCTTGTCAATTCAGGCTGAACAAAGCGATTTTAGACTAGGAAGCATGGGCCCTTGCAATGTAAGCATGGACCTATATCGGACCGACTAGTAACAACAAAACCGTTGTGCCGTTCTAGGTCTGTTGACTTATGAGCCTAAAATACCTTATTAGCAGTTTAACACCGCTTCTGTCCTTGTTTTTGGATGTTTGGTTTCTCAAGGCTACCTTTTTGGTGGCTGATTGTCTTCCTTTACAGTTATGGCGGATTTTGCAAAGCCGAGTGTGTTTCAACGTCCTATTATTCAAAAATGCTCAACTGACCGCGTCATCGAACTGCAGAGTTGAAGATCCATCACCTGATAACATTGAGGAACGGTTCTCCAAGGTGTATCGCACGCAGGCATGGCTCAATGACCCCACTGAGCTCAATCCAGAATATCCACTCTACTCCGGGACTGGTTCGCACGTGTCTAGCGTGGTTATACCCTACGTCTGCGTGATGAAAGATTTCCTCTCGAGCTTTGCGGTGCGGCCGGACGTGGTAGATCTGGGTGCGGGAGACTTCAATGTCGGTTCACAGCTGGTCGAGCATGCCGCGCGATATGTAGCCGTGGACGTGGTTGAGGATGTACTGGCTCAGGCGCAGATGCAGTATGCGCACATTATCGAGAAGCACAATGTTGAGTTTCACCATCTCAATATTGTCAGAGAACCTCTACCCCTGGGATATGGCAATTCTGCCAGCTCATGGAAACCGACACCAGCAAACTTGAGAGGAGAGGGGCCCACGCGGCACACCGTCGTCACCATACGGCAAGTCTTTGGTCACCTGCACAACGACGAGATCAGAGCCGTGCTGCGGAAGCTTCCGGGAAACGATTACACGTTTCTCGTAGTGACTGAATCCGTCCCGGCGGAAAAGTTCGTGCCCAACCAGGAGCTGTCACCAGGTGCGGGCTTCAGGGACCGCGTCCCAAACCGTTCGGGTGTCGACGTGACAGCCAGGCCATTCCACTTGCAGACCGAGCGGTCTTGGACTTTGCTTGAAGTGGATGATCCGGACAGGGCGCCAGGTGACACCATCATCAGAACGACTATCCATCAGCTGAAGCCTCTGGGAAGTCATGACCTTGTGAAGAAGTTCGGTCAATATCGTGGCCCTGGATAGAGCCGACAAGGTTTTCCAACATCGTATACCTATAGACGCGCATAGAGCTGTGGTCTCTAGACACTTATAGATATTTATGTTGATCTCCAAATTTTCTTGCCATAGTTTACAATATCAGTGTGACAACTAACCAACCGTAACATGGCTGCCGATTCTTGATTTGCTCGTTCGAAAGACGGACAGTGAACCGGCTAGGCTATCAGAAAGTCATACCCTAAGCAATGGAAGCCTAGGAACGCAGAAATTTAGGGTTACTTAGGATATTATCAACATGAGTTTATCGGAGTCTGATAAGTCAAAGTTCGAGATGATTTGGGAGTTTCGATTCCTGTTTATTATATAATAGTGATGTGTTCCTGACCCCAGCAACCCACACCTCGTTTCCTTCTCCCTCTTAATGATATCTAAGCCCTATCGGCTCGCCATCCCACCTTGAGCACTCTGCTAACCGTAAAGCATACCGCCGCAATCGCCAAACTGGAGCCCGCAAAGACCTGTGCATAGAGAAACCTTTCCCGGTCTCCTTTGTCCCCTCCGCGTTCCACCAGTGCACCACCGAGAGGCGTGCCCGTCAAGCATGCCACTCCGATGACGGTCAACGTGAACCCGGACCGGAGCCCTAGCCTGTCATCTTCGTTGGCAGAGACCACATCCTCCGTGCCGTGCACCACGTTCCGGTCTGCGGATCCGCTTGGATGATAGCCGTCCTCAGCATCAAAATTCCTCGGCAATTTGACCACGCTGGTAGGACTGGCGAACTCTCGCAGGGTGATAGCATACAAACTCTGCACCCCCGCGGCAGCGAAGCCATATGCGCATGCGAGCAGTGTAAGCGCCCCTTGGGTTTGAGCTCCGGGCCACAGAAACATCAGTAAGGTTGCCAGCAAGGTGGACGGAATGAGGGTGTTGAGGGGTCCTAGACAGCGATCTGAAATTATAGCGGGGATGAAGCGGCCTGGGAGGTTGGCTGCAAGCATGGCGAGGAGGATGTTTGTGGCGGAGTTGAAGGAGATGTTGAGGGTTAGGGTCGCATATGGAATGATCTATAAGTTTGTTTAGTGACACAGCTGAGCTGAAAGTGGCAGTGCAATGGAGTAGAAGAAACGCACATAATAAAAACCAAAATATAGACCCCAAAATGCAAAGAACATCCCAAGAGTCATGACCATGTACGCGCGGTCGCGCAACATGCTCCAGTCTGCAGGCCGCGCCTGCTTACGTGGCGGTAGTCGGACTCGAAAGATGATATTCGGAACGATCATGGTCGCCAGAGACACGAAGCCGATACACCTCATTGTCCATGGGAAGCCCGACGTTTGCAAGACTTTCTGCGCTATCAGCGTGTAAACAATGCCTCCTACGCTTGAGCCGGCTGCCCCAATACCCATCGCTAGGCCAATCTTGGTTTTAAAGTAGGTCATAAGAACAACCAGTCCGGAGCAGAAGATCATACCCATACCTAAGCCGGTGATAATTCCTTGCACCAGAAGAAGCTGCCAGTAATTGGTGCAGAATGAGGTGCAAAATATGGCGAGGACGAGCAGGACGGAGCCGACATTGAAAAAGATGCGGAAATGGCCCGCATCGACAGCACGACCGATGGGTAGGCCTAAAACAAAGATGAGGAACAGCTGTGTTGATCCAATCCACGCGATCCTCGAGGGCGCCGTTGAAGGGAGAAAGGTGCGGACATAATAGTCCTGCAGGACACCGAACGAGAAATTGAGGCCCCAGCAGTTGAATATGACTAGGAAACCACCCCATGCGTGGGCCCAAGCAAGCCAACCGCCATCGGGGGAACTGCTAGGTTTCCTCGGCGGGAGTGAGGGCAATTCTGCGAGAGGCTCTTTGACGGTAGCCTGCCGCGGCAGTGAGGAAAGTTCATATGTATTGCTTTGGAGAGATGAGCTGGCGGTCCCTTGATGTTTGTCACCGCTGTGAGGGTTGTTACTGTAATCCTTCAGGCGCAACGGAACAGGCTCAAAGCTCGTCCAGCTCTCAAGCCTCTGGAGTGGACTTTGAGAGGGAGTATGTAGCATTGAGTTGATTATAGGGGGCTTCGACAATTCGAACTCAACCTTTTTCTTAGTGAATGGTTTCTCCCGCACTGACGGCTCCGCTTCAAAGCTAGATTCTGCTGGCAGGTTAGAAGGAGCAACAGAGGACGTTCCTGGGGCCGAGCAGGAGGGACCTCCGGTATGAGAGCCCCGTTTCCGTAGTGCTTCTGCTTTCATACGAGCCTCCCTCAACATGCGCCGTTTTCCTATTCCACGACCTCCGGGAAGTGCCGGCAGACGCTTGTGAAGATCTGGGGATTGGGAGGGACGTTCCAGTTGTTGCTGACTTGCATTCGCTATACCAGCTGCGCTATCACGGAGATCGCTGCTGCCGGTATCCATTTGACCGAAAAGTTGTTCTCACCTTGGTCCAACTCAAAGAGCAAGAAGAACAAGTGCTATAGATCTTTGCAGAAACCAGACTCACGACTGGCTCTTCGTGTCAGAGAATGATGATCGTGGAATTAAACAACGGCTCGTTGCTCGTAGCAAGGAGAGCAACATGACGGTAAGCATCATGAGATCATCATAGCCGAGCAGTCCATGGGGGAGCCGGTTGCAATCGGCTTCAAGGGTGAATCATCGAACATCTGCTAGGTTGTAAAGTATAATCTCAAACAGGGTAGTGGGGAATCCTTCTGCGCGGTTCTCAGTCATATGATGAACAGAAGGTAATGAGCTCATGTCCGGAGCATCGTGAGAAGAAGCTTTCAAGGCCTTTGATCGAGAGAGTATAGGAGTACTATTCGCGTAGATGAGCCGGCAAAGCCCGTGAAACACCGAGCTGACCCATGACCTACGCCGGTCGAGATATGAAATGAAGATGCACCGAGCCCAGGAACACTCAGAAGATGCCGTGTACGATCTTCGAGCCCATCGTTGCACCTGCTCCGAAGATCGTCGCATTTCCTAGCTTCTTTCCAAACTTCTTCCCCATTTCTGCACCCTGACTCGGCTGCTTTGGCCCTTGCGGATTGCTACCGCTTTGACTCACTTCCAGCGGAAGGTTTCCATAATTGGTTGACTGAGCAGGTGCTGCATACGAACCGACGGAGCCCTTCTCATCAGAAACCTGGACGTAGCTGCGAGGGAAGATTCCTTCTTGGCCGGTCCTCAGATTGCGGCCTTTCCACCACTCCGCGTTCATATACTCAGTCACCGCAATCTGGTCGTTTGGCATGAGCGCCAGGTCGCCAGCATCGGTCGGATTATATTGATAAAGTGCTGAGGCTTGGCTCAGGGTCGTAGGGAGAGTGGGTGCAGGGCTGGGATACGCCGGAGGCGGAGCTATCGCTGGGGACGGTTGTGACTGATAAAAGCCGTTCTGCTTCTCCTTCGTGGCATTGTTCAGCGATAAGCTGCTCAAAGCATCAGACGGTGCTTGCGGCGCTGTTATGCTAGTGTCCTGTGAAGCTGAAATGGCATCCACGGTTGGCAGCTGCGAAACGATTGAATTGAACTGCTGCGAAGTAATAACGGACGCGGCTTGTAAGAACTCGAGTTCCTGAGCGGCGCGTTAATCTCTTCCACTCAGGGATAGTGAGAGTCCATCGAGCCTACCGATCTGATGTTTCTGAGCGACCTGTTTGCCATCGCCTGCGCGAACTTCTCTTGAGCCATAGTTGAAGAGAGCAACAGAGCACTTATGCACCTATCGTGCTTGGTTGGCCTTTCGAGAATGGTTTCCGACCTTTTATGGAGGGTAGAAAGGTTGAACACCTGGGCAAGGACCGAGCGACTTCAGACAGGACAAGGCTCGGGAGGATTCCCAATTGTGGCTATGCACAAAGACTGGAATACCGCTTCAAAGGATTTGGCCCTCTTGCCCTCGGGATCGCTACTGTTCTAGAGGGATTCCGGACCGTGGATGGAGCAGTGCAACAACAGTCTCTGACTGGACGAGAATCTTTTTGGAGGTTTGTGGGTGGTCAACTCATCTCAGAACCTTACGGCCAAACGTTCATTAAATTCCAAGTCATCGCGGGATCGACAGGCCAAGAGCTTTGAACCGTCCAGTCGGATGGTCCCCAGCACGCTAGGTATTTAATGGATCTGAGTCTTCCACGGCGTAATAACATAAAAACCGCAAACTCTCCCCCCATCATTGCAAGATAAGAAGTCAGATCAATGTCTACAGCTACCATGACAGCAGACAATCGAAAGCTCAAGTTTGTCACAGTCGACGTGTTCACGAATGAACGATTCGCCGGGAACCCGCTGGCGATCGTCGAAATACCCAAAGCGGTAAATCTGAACCAAGAGACGAAGCAAAAGATAGCGAGAGAGTTCAACCTCAGCGAAACGGTCTTCCTTCACGAGTCGACAGAGTCCTCCCATGATTGGGAGAGGCGCATTGACATCTTCACGGTGGATTCTGAACTACCTTTTGCAGGGCATCCAACCATTGGGTCGGCATGCTTCATATCAGAAAGCATTGCGAACTGCGCAGATGGATCGAAGGCAAAGCCGTTGCTCATGGGTACGCTCAACACCAAAGCAGGAAAGACCAAGGTGGAGTATGACACGGTGGAGCGAAAGGCAACAGCAACGATTCCTCATAACGTGCATGTTCATCGACGGACTTTCTCCAAAACTCAGCTGCTCGAGGCGCAATCAAGAAGTGCATCAATTGCCAGCTCCGAATTTCCGGAGCTACCAGATGCGTCACCAATTGTATCAATTGTCAGAGGGATGACCTTCATCCTGATCCAGCTATCCGACTTGATCACGTTAGAAGGAGTCTCACCAGGCCCGGTTTCTGTTTCCGCTGATCTGGATGTTGAATGGTCCCAGACATTCCTTGGCCTCTACTTTTACGTCGATGTTTCTGATTCAGACGACCATATAAAGCGGCTTCGTACAAGGATGATTTCCAGTCTACTGGAGGATCCGGCGACAGGGAGCGCAGCATCTGCATTGGCATCTTACTTGAGCCTCGAAGATGGAAGGAAGGGACAGACCCACCAATTTACAATCACCCAAGGCGTTGAAATGGGCAGAAGAAGCGATATCGATGTTGAAGTGACTCTGGCAGAAGACAGTACCATTCAGGAAGTCAAGCTAGGCGGTACCGCAAAGCAAATACTTGAGGGTACTGTGGCATACCGAGACGCGCTTATGCTTTCCAACGTTTGACAAGCATAAAAGAAGTCCTGCGCATCGAAAGGTCTCACTGATGATCCTGGGCACCTGCATCTAAGCACTTATCCTCTTGAGGATTAGCGTACTTTCTCAGGAATCTTCCGTTGGCTGACGTGTGGGAGCACTCGCATGGCCAAAAGACCAGAAAAAGATGAGCTCTCCCTCACTCAGTCGAGCTTCAATTCTTGAGGCGCACGAGCTTATCAGACCATACATACATCTCACTCCTGTCTTGACGAGTACAACTATCTCTGAGATCGCATCCAGCCCTCAGTCTCTAGAGGCGCTGAGAGGCACTCGTTTTGAGGGCAAGGCTCCGGCCAAGCCGAAAATCAGGCTCTTTTTCAAATGTGAAAACTTTCAGAAAGTGGGCGCCTTCAAAGCTCGAGGCGCTTTTCATGCACTTCTGAGGTTGACTGACGAAGAACTGAGCAAAGGAGTTGTCACACATAGCTCAGGTAGGCTGGTGTGTCTCATTTGGCTAAAAAGGAAATCTTTAAAACGTTCACTTTCCTCTATGTCACAAGATGTTGGGCGGGCAAAAAGCTCATTCTTGATTTATGAGTCGATCATCGTAAATTCCAGATGTCAGTTGAATTGGATTTGACCTCTCGGGATGAATAGGCAACCATGCGCAAGCACTTGCCTTCGCTGCCCGGACACGGGGTGTAAAGGCCTACATTGTCATGCCCTCCATCTCAACGCCTTCTAAAATCGCTGCAACTAAGGGCTATGGGGCAGAGGTGATCTTCAGCGGCTCCACCTCTCAAGAGCGGGAAGCAGTGGTGCAACAGGTGATTGAGCGTACGGGCGCCGTTCTTGTCCCGCCGTACGATCATCCGAACATCATTCTTGGCCAAGGAACGATGGCCCTCGAACTGCAATCGCAGGCAGAAGAGCTCCTGAGTCGGGATGCGGAATCTGTTCTTAATCCCGGCTCAGCGGACTCGAAACCCGCTCTTGATGCTGTGATCACCCCTTGCGGAGGCGGCGGTATGCTGTCCGGTGTGGCCACTGCTCTATCTGGCACTGGGATATCGGTCTTCGCCGCTGAACCCTCATTCGAGGGGGCTGACGACGCCCGGAGAGGCCTCGCGGCCGGCGAGCGCATAACGTCCGTCAAGTCTCTCACTATCGCAGACGGGCTGCGTACGCCTGTGGGGAGCATCCCTTAGACAGTCATTAGCGACCCAGCTAAGGTGCGAGCGGTATACAGTGTCACTGAAGAGCAAATCAAGGCCGCCATGCGGTTGGTTTTGGAGCGCATGAAACTTTTAGTGGAGCCGAGCGCTGTTGTAGGCCTGGCGGCCGTGCTGTTCAACGAAGAGTTTCGAAACCTTGTAGCTGCGGAGGCCGGCGAACGGGGATGGAATATCGGGGTTGTCTTGAGCGGAGGCAACACGACGATCGATGCTATTGCGAAGATATTCGCGGCGCCGGAGCAAACTACAGGCAGAGAAGCCGGTCTTATTGGTATGAGCGGCGAAAAAACAGTCGAGAATGTGGCAGGCTAGTGTCTTGTACGCGGTCAATTGCAACATGAAGACGCAGTTATAGCGCCGCAGTTGCACGTCGGCCGGTGCAGCCAACGCTTGCAAGCTCCGACCACAGACCGACGCCTTGTTCCCATAACTCATCTTGCCATATCTCCACGGAACCATCGCGGCAGAGCCTCCTGACTTCTCTTATATTGTTTGTTCTCCAGTCCAAAGTCTCGCCTCGAAGGAAACGCGCTAAAGGCCCTACGAATTGACCGACTATGCCTCTCTCTGCGGGACTGAGCGGCTCGCCATTGCCGAAGAACCAGATTGCCAGATCGCTCCCGTGGGTGGCGCCCCATGAGGGCGGATAGACCGTATCCATGCATTTGGCCCGCCATTCGATCCGATAGCGATGGATCAGCTCTGCCGCGCCGTGTCGCGCCAGTGCGTCGACAAAGCCGCGCTCCATGAGGTGAATCTGCACATCCGCATAGATCCTTCCAAACGCATCTGGCCAATCCTGGCAGCCGTCTGGCAACTTACCGCTGGGGCAGTAATGCTGCCGTAGGACATCGCACGCTACGCGGGAATAGTCTGCTTCGAAACGCTCGAACGTCGATTGCATGGAGTTAGCTGGTGTACGATAGAGTCCGTACACAAAATGCTCGTCGGAGCATTCGCCGATTAGAAGGTGCATTTTACGACGCCGCATTGTGTGCGCGAACACACCGGTATCGATCTCTTTAAAAAGCGTTCGCCGCACGAATGCATCGTCGGAGACTGCTCTGAATTGGTGATGTTGTATCCGTGATGCTGCACTCAGTAACACTTCCGACTCGAGACTTTTGAGTATGGCGACCTTTTGCTTAGAAGGCAGTGTCACAGGTATGTGTAGGGCAGTCAGCAATTCATTGAATTGATCCTGGCATTCAGACATTGATTTTGGTTGCAGACCCGGCCCATTGGACCACATGATAGTTCGCCGTATAATGCTCTCGTGGTCTGGAAGGCCGAGATCGAATGACAGTTGATGAAAGGCAGAATGTGATCCTGTACAATACGTCAGATTCTACCATTGTTAGAGGAGCTGAGTGCGGGAAAGCTGCAATACCAGCAGAGTAACCGCCCACTGTGATGTTAGTGGCATCACCTCCGAAACAATTCATATTTTTATACGTCCATTCCAATGCCAGCCGCTGGTCCCAGAATCCTAGGTTGCCAACTACACCATCTGGAGAATCCTCTAGCAGCTCTTTCGATGCCAGAAATCCGAACAAGTTCAGTCTGTACGCCGGCATGACGACGATACATTGACAATCAGTTTCACCGAGAAGAGAGAACATTTTTGCGCCATTAGGAGAGCCGAACTGTAGGAAGCCACCGTCTGCCAACAATCAGAGTGGCTCTATACAACCGATGACACTATCAATGCTTACGAATGAAGAAGAATACGGGCCATCCTGAGCATCATCAATCAGCGTGTCGTCTCAAGGCAACAATGATTCATACAGCCTTACCTTTCTCTGGAGCTTTTCCAGCGGGAACCCAAACGTTACATTGCAGACAGTCTTCTTCGGCAGAGAACCTTTCAACAATTGACTGCGGACAGACACCAGTCCCACCTGTATAGCGTCCGGGGCTATCTCTTGTACCATACGTGTAAGTTGTTGGTAGATGACGACCTCTTCTCCATCGGAATGAATCTGATGCCGGCAGTCCATATTCTAGCCCGCCAAAGTAATGACACAGCTGCTTTCCCGTACTCTGCTCTCTGATTGATAGTCCTTCGATGAAGCCTCGATACTTCAGATCAAGCAAGTACGGTTCCGTAGTGACACCCATCGCGGCCGCTTTGTTTCCAAAAGGGCCGTCCGCATCCGTAATGGAGCAACTGGACAGGAAAGGCAGAGAATAAAGCGTCGAGAATCCTGTTTTATCCGTAGGTCGAGAGTCGTGTGGTTTCCTCCAGCCTTGCCTCCTCACTCCTAAGAATGCGCATAGGCACAGAGTCACCAGAATAAGAAACAGAACAGCGTGGACTTTGTCTGGATAATCGAGCCATCGCGTATACGGCCTCGGAGCATATTGTTCAATCCACTTCCGCTGCATGACCTGTCAATAGTCTCCTAGCGCTGGCCAGCCGTAGAAGTTTCCAAAGCAGGACTCTACCCTCATAGCCGAGGAAATGCGATGTTGATGGAGCTGAAGAATCGTCCCACTCAGTACATTGACGATGCATTTGCCATCCTTGAAAAGAGACATCAAATAGCGTCATGCCGGAAAGAGTTACGCTTGAACTGCCAAGCCTTATGACATCTTGAAAAGCCAGGCCCCCCTTGGGCTCTGGTCATTCAGTATTACTGTCCCGATGTCTATTCATATTGAGATCTAACCACGGGCGTCTTTCTGCCTCTGACTTGTTACAGGATTCGTCTATCGCTTTGACAGCAAGTGTGAAAGCTGCTAGTGACGCCGAGGTTGTGACTCCAACGGGAAACTCCTAATCTAACGTCTTTCGAGAGACATGATATCGTACTTTTCGGCTTTCAAATCTCCTTTCAAGCAAGGCCGATACCGCACTAGCCTTGCTGATTTGAGATGTCTCTGAACTCAGAAGATGGCATCGTTTCATCGGTGGTGCCCGGACTCCTACTCGGCAAGCAGTCCCTCCATGTCCTGCTCAAGGTGCCAGTCTCGCACGCTCTGCATGACTTTTTCAAGGCTGTCCCCGCCCTCCATGACATCGTCCAGGTTATGCACAGAGAGGCCGCTGCGGTGGTCCGTCACCCGCTGTTGACCCCAGTTGTATGTCCTGACTTTGTCACCTCTACCCATCTTCGCCACACCTACAACGCTTCGCCTCAATCTAAGCATCTCTTCCATACGTGCCTCCTGACGAGCCTGTGCCAGTCTAGCTCGCAGCACGTTCCAGGCCTTCTCTCGATTCTTTAGCTGCGATCTGGTCTCCTGCATCGACACAACCGTCCCGGTAGGCACGTGAGTAAGTCGCACTGCGGAGTCCGTGGTATTGACATGTTGACCGCCCGCACCTCGCGCTCTCATGACGTCGGTCCTCACGTCCTTCGGATCGACATAGTAGTCGCTTGACGGGTCATCAAAATCGAGTTCCGCAGCTTCGGCGGTTCCATTGCTTGAGAGTGATGGCAGCACCATAACGGAGGCGGCGCTGGTGTGCGTTCTGCCTTTTGTTTCTGTTGCAGGGACTCTCTGAACGCGATGGACGCCTGCCTCACACTTCAATATGCCGTATGCGCCCTCAGTCTCTACTTCGAGTACAGCTTCTTGTAATGCGCTCTCGCCATGCGATTCGCCGGAACCATCTGCGGCTTCGTATTTGATGAGAACCGACCGTAGACCCCTTCTTGCGCAGTAAGCCCGGTACATGCGCAAAAGATCACCCGCGAATAGAGCAGCTTCGGAGCCACCAGCTCCGGGACGTAGTTCTAGTAGACATGGAAGGTGCGCAAAGGGATGCTTCGGAATCAAGCTTGACCTTAGCGCTTGCGCGGCATTGGCAAGCTGGTCTGATGTGGTCGCAATGTCCTCAGAAGCTAGTTCTCGCAGCTCCGAGTCGGTAGAGGGATCCTGTAGTAGGCCTCTAAGCTCCGTTAGAGACTACAGATTGCATTAGGTTGAGTCTGAATTTTTCAGTCAGGTCGCTCTAACCTCACCAGCCTTTTCCCACTCCTTCAGAGCAGTCACGACTGCCGAAAGCTCTCCGGCTCGTTTGGCTGTGCGCGTGTCGAAGTTCTCATCGAGACTCTTCGAGAGTGTGGCATGCTCCTGTGTAACCGAGCGTGCCTTTGACAGCAATGCCGGAGGAACTGAGGGCGAGGCGAGTTTGGATGAGGGAGCTACATTTCATCAGTTCCAACACTTGACAGAAAAGGTACGAACTCCTCGGGCTCACCATTGCCTTGGAACCGTACGTGCAACCGCGACGGTGGATAGATTGTCCTGGTCAAACATCGTGAGCATGTCCATGGCCTGCTCCGCATGGTCTGTTCCGTACCGGATGCTTATGGATTGGCTGAGGGACGTGAAGTTCGAGGCGCGTCCCTTCGCTGCTACGGCAGTCTATTAGAACCAACAGTACCCCGCACCATCGAGCCGCACAAAACCAAAAGACTGCCGTAGTCGACGTTGAAATATCATGCTGGAGCCCCAACTGACTTTCCAAGTTGCAACTACATTAGATGGATCTTTTGCCCAGATCGAAAGAAATTCATTACTGGAGCTACAAGATCAGGAGCTAAAACTTTCTGCTTTGCCCGCGTTTGGTCAACGCACTCTCAAGCTAGGCTCTGTCTGGTTCTTTGATCTTTGATCAGATAGTGGATTGCCTCTTGTCAGTATCTGTCTGTCTTTGCGTTATCGAGGCAGAGACCTTTGTGTACATGCATTTATTCACTTCATGAGTTCAGTCTTTGCCTCTGAATAGGATCAAAGCGAGCTCTCAGAACTTGGCGCTGTATTCTCTCACACACCTACTCTCGGTGGGAGTCCCCGCCTTACCCTCCGTTAGAGGTTTTTGTCGTACCTATACATAAAAATTCGATCGAACACGTTCACTCCAAAAGAATTTGATCATGCCACTCGACGCGAGTTCAATATATCCCGCCACCAATCCAAGTCTCATATCCTTTCCCAGTCGACGCAGTGTTGTTCATAGCACAAAGGGGATCGTATCCTCAACGCAACCTCTTGCGAGTCAGGCAGGAGTAAGGATACTAAGCGAAGGAGGGAATGCTGCGGTGATACATGTATAAGCAGACAGTGGTAATCAAGCTAATCATGCTCATAGGACGCGGCCGTAGCCGTCGCTGCCGCTCTCAATGTCACCGAGCCTGGATCGACTGGGATAGGTGGTGATATGTTCTGTCTCTTCTACGACGCAAAGACGAAAAGTGTTCACGGACTGAATGGATCAGGACGCTCGGGCTCTAAAGCTGATCTAAATGGCGTCCGACAAGCTCTCGGCATGAGTAAAGGTCAAGATGGAAAGATACCCATGAGCAACGTACATGCGGTCACGGTCCCCGGCGCTGCAGCAGGATGGGCAGACTGCGTAGAGAAGTTTGGCAGTGGAAAGCTTTCCCTCGAGCAGATCCTGAGACCGGCCATTGAGCTGGCGGAGGAGGGGTTTCCAGTGTCTGAACTCTCATCCTCCTGGGTAAACAAGTTTTGTCCTCTTCAAGTCAAGAAAACCTGAATTGACGGTAACAGTGGGTTGCTGGCGAGCATCTGCTTCGAAACGCTTCTCCCAATGGCATAGAGGTGCTAAGGCGAGATCCGAACGCGCCGAACGGGTGTCGGGCACCTAGAGCTGGGGAGATTATGACGAAACCAACACTTGCGAATACTCTGCGTTCTCTTGCGAAGCACGGTAGGAAGGGATTTTACGAAGGCCCAGTGGCCGAAGCGATTGTAGAGGTAGTATCAAATCTTGGTGGCCAATTGACCCTCGAAGACCTCAAGAATCATGGCGATATGGGCAGTGAGCTCGTCGATGCCATCTCTCTCAAGTTCGGGGCATTTGGCGTTGAAGAAAGCCAAAAGGCATCCGACAAGCCCGACACGAAGGGAGCAGTTGAGATATGGGAACATCCACCTAATGGGCAGGGAATTGTCGCCTTGATGGCGTTGGGCATCCTGCAAGAGTTGGAAAAAATGGGCAGGATTCCAACATTCAAGGAACAAGATCACAATTCGCCAGAGTAAGTTTCTGGTAACCCTTTTCCACGGCTTGCAGCGCAACTGACATCTCCTTTAGATATCTGCACGCTCTTATTGAAGCTCTCCGTATCTCCTTCTCCGACGCGAACTGGTGGGTTGCGGATCCATCCGTTTACAACGTGCCTTCTGCCTCTCTAATCTCCTCCTCATACCTTGCGGAGCGCGCGAAGCTGTTTGAACCAGATCGCACTTGCACAACCGTATCCCATGGATCTCCAGCCCAAAACCATTGTGATACCGTCTACTTCTGCGTGACCGACAGTGAGGGGAACGGCATATCATTCATTAACAGCGTCTTCGGCGGCTTTGGGTCCGGCATAGTCCCTCGAGGGTGCGGCTTCACCCTTCAAAACCGCGGAGCAGGATTTGCGCTTCATCCGCCAGAGCACCCAAACATACTGGCGCCGAACAAAAGACCATATCACACAATCATTCCGGCCCTCGTCACCAACCCTGCAGACAACTCGTTGCACTCCGTATATGGCGTCATGGGAGGTTACATGCAGCCACAGGGCCATGTTCAGGTTCTGATGAACATGCTCGTCTTCAAGCAAAGCCCACAGACTGCACTGGACGCTCCACGGATATGCATCGGCGCAGGCATGCCTGATCAGGGTAAAGTTCTGGACAAGACCGTCTACCTCGAAGAGGGTATTAGCGAGGAGGTGGCTGATCAACTGCGAAAGCTGGGCCATGAAGTAGCCATAGTAAAGGGATATTCACGAGCTATGTTCGGAAGAGGGCAAATCATCCGTTGCCATTACGATGACGAACGCATTGTATATAGCGCTGGCAGCGATCCAAGGGGAGATGGCGCCGCGGTGCCGTTCTAATCTGGCTTGATTGAACTGGAGCAAAAGCTATACGAGATCCTTAACAATCCAGTATGGTTCCATGATTCTTCCGTGCGATAGTCAATAGGAATGTGACTTCTGCCATATGTCCACTGCATCTTACCGACGAGACGACAGACGAATTCATAATGCAAGTATTCAATTACTATTAGCAACACTGGAGCGCGGGACCGGTTCATCCGCATCGAAGAGTGACCTGAGACTTAGAGTAGGATAGGTTCTTCGAGTCTCACAGGTCAATCTCCGTAGTAACGTTCCTCCGTGGCACAGTCCACTCTTCCACCTGCGGGCCGGTTCCGGAGTCAAACATGATGTATAAGTTTGCAAGCCCTGTCACTCTATCGAGTGTAGCTGCAAGAGAGAGAAAAGTTGTGTTCGTCTTTTGGAGAGGTTCAATTTCGGAAGTGTGATCCAAGAAGCCCGCTGTGCAATTCCACATGCTCGAAACTAAGGAGCTTTGATCCGGAACGGCAAAAAACGTCAGATGAGATGCACGAGCATTCCGGGTACATTCCGGCAGTTCATCATATATGTATAGAGATTGATTGTCTTGAGAGACCACGGCAAGAGGGGATTGCGGCTCGACGGTTAAGCCGGTTGCTTTATATAGTATTAGCGTTTCGAGATGTATACAGCATCGAGAATCGCACAAGATACTCACTGGACTCGGAGAGTAAAGATATGATGGTTTCAGAATTGAGATCAGTGCTGACTTCATATTCACGCTGATGCAGTTTCATGTCGTCAGCAAATATGTACAGCATGAACTGCCTCCCTTCTGGGTAAGACACAAGGGCCGTACCGAACGTCGATCCTTTAGGCAGTGAGAACCCAAACCTGTTTGTAACCCATGGATTGCTTGTTGTGCTATTGCTGGTATAGCGAGCTTGCGTGAGACCATTAGCGAATTTGTCTTCCTGGAATAGAACAACTAATTCTTGTGATGCGTTTGAAATATTCTGGTTCCAATGGGCGGCGGGATGTGTAGATTCGGTACCAGTGTAAAGCCCGCTGAAGTTGTCATCCTTCCAAGCTTGAGAATCGTTGGAGGGAGCTTGACGTTCGGAGAGTCTGTTGCTGACTGACATATAGTACACATTCTTCATCTTTAAACTGTTTGTTATTGATAGCGAGCATGAGAGACAGGCGATACACACCAATGTATAGTTAAGCCTGGCATGGGGATATCCGGCTGCTGCTGCGATAGGTGTACCGGGCTTGACAGCACCACTAATCATGGCACCGGGACAGCTGACGTCGTGACCACAACTCCAATGTGAAATTTGACGAGCGCACGCTTCTCCGCCAAGGTCCCGACCGGAGCTACGCCCAACCTGCGAAGCAAATTGTTGATGGGTGCATTCCTGAGTCTGTCAAGGTCGGCAATGGTCCGCGGAAAATTTTCGATCATGGTGTTATCCTTTGCTCTCAGCGCAGTCAACGGGGAGGAAAGAGTGTCCGCTCGTGCATTCCTCATGATGCACAGAGCATTGTAGGCCCTGTACATAATATTAGACACTATGATATATGAAAACCACAGGAAGCCCTTACTGTGCAGTCATTGCTGTTTCTAGGTGATCAAACCGTCTGTCTAAACGGTTGATGGCAGCGAGAATGTCTTGGGCCTGAACGATGGGCGGAAAAGCGGCACATTTGCGAAATTCAGAAGCAGCTGTGGTGAGATTGTCTGCCGCGACGTTGAAGCTTGGGCAGTCCATGATGGAGCTCTGAGATCTGGGTCAGTTACCTAGGCATTGAAGAGAGGAGGAAGCGAGCAGGGAATCACCGTAGGGGAACTTTGCGGGTGCAGGTAAACGTCAACTGGACTGCGTTCCTCAACTCGGTGATGATTGACGCGAAAAGAGTGTGGTTCGCAATCCAGCAGAACACGATGCGATTACACACGCCGTAAGTCTCCAGATAGCAGCGTTCCAACTTTATGCAAGGTGAGAGGCGAAGGATCATCGAATCTATGGTTATCATCATTTCGAAAGTGAGGACTCGGTACAAGAAGAGGATCGTGCTTGCTCATCCAGCCGGGGTGGGCATGTGACAAGTAGGTAACTAGCTCCTCTTTATTATTCCCCAGCGTCTGGGACAAACGGCCCGAAATTGCTTGTTCCTTACTACCAGGGGCCATTTGGAGCCGAGTGCGAACATTTCGGGTCCAGCAACATATGACTTGCTCACTATGCTTGATTTTCTTGACCTGAGGGCAATGCTTTCCGTATCTCGTTATGTTCCTTCTCATTCTAGTCATATTGTTGATTGAAGCATACCATACAGGCTGTGAAGAAAGTTCAAGTGCAAGCAATGTATCATTCCTTTGGGGCCCATACCGGCCCAACCTGTATTTTGGCATACGGCCGCGCATACCAGACTCCTTGCTTATGGGCTTGATGTGGTCCAATGCCGATGACGCATCCAACATCTTGAAGAGTGCGCGCTAGCCCCCATGATGCATCATTATACATGCGTGTCTCCGCTAATCCTGTCGAACCTTGAGGTCTTCGACACACATGCGAGCAAGATGAGGACATGGCGGGCTATGGCTGGACGAGCTACGATGTTCGAAATGGAGGCATACAAGTCATCAATGATACCAAAAACAGCTTAGACTTGATCATCACATTCGTCAAGGTCGAGGGGAGTGATCATGGAGGGAAATGGGGCTTAAGAGTTAGAGGAATTCCGAGAGCAAATGCTCGTGACCATCAGAAGACTGCTGCGATATTCTACCTTGGAAACGAGGATCCAGATTCACCAGTGAAGTGCAGGGAGGAGAAGAAAATCAACCCCTCCGACAATATTGTAACCTGCGACGGTACGATGATCGGCTTGCACCACTTTAAGATGCGGGTCCTCGACCATGGATCCGAGTCGCTTCAGATGACATCGGTGAGGAGCTTAACGGTTCCCATAGACACCATGTGGCAGGCGAAATCCATCTATGTCGAGCAGCTCAAGAAGGATAAATCTTACGAAGAAACAGTTGCAGATGATCATGGAGAAGGAAACCTGCATTTTGTGCAGAGAAACTTCGAAGGAGTTTT
>QQTW01001094.1_pt1 | contig 18510 bp, 17 predicted proteins | sample 1904831 | NCBI WGS metagenome assembly QQTW01 (sample SAMN09435610, study PRJNA476489) | Subsurface metagenome, whole genome shotgun sequencing project. | reverse complement strand
TTATAATCAATCTTTAATTTCATTTAAACTGAAGCTTAATCTAACATTAACAAACTTTAACTCAATCAAAACCAAACTTTATCTAATTCTTTATAAAGCTTTTAACTAGGTAAACTTAAATGAACAAAGTGAAAAAATTAGTCACTAGAGAAAAGCACTAAGAAGTAGATTGTGAATAAGGATGCGAAAAACCTATTTTTAATAGCAAACATAAATATAGTCCAACATCTCAACTAAAGATATGCAAGTTTGAAATTTGCAATCAAAAAACCTACGCTAATTCACAAATAAGTGAGAGTAGGATAATTATTTGAATGATTTTGATTAGTAATATTTTATCAAAGTTACAAATGCCTCTTAATTGAGAAATTTGTAAATACTCTAAATATAAGCTTTGATAACCAATAAATATTTCTAACAAAACTAAAATTACTATCAATGTAGTTAGACATAGCTTGGCAGTTGCATGACAATTGCTGTTTTAGGCTGCATTTGTGCGCTGATAGTTCTACTTGCAATTTTAAGTAAGGCAACATAACAAGTTGAATTGCGATAGTTTTAAAAGCTATCAATTGCTAATAACAGATATCACCTTAAAGACAAGTGTATAGATATTGAAGCAATAAACATGTGTAGTTTACTTGTTAATTGATTTGCAATGTTGTGAATTAATTAGCAACTCACAGCTAATTTTTATTTAATCTATTCAACTTTGAGCAAGCAAACGTTTTAGCAAATAGCTGGTAGTTAAAATGTGGGTAATGACAACAAGTATTTTCTGGACAAGTATAGGGATATTGCTCTTTAAATTTGAGTTTTTGCCATTCAAAAAATTACCTCAATTACTAGGTCGCACTTTGTATTGGGTAGGAGTACCAATACAAATTTTAGCGCTAGCTCGTCGCTCAGATTTTAGTAAAGCTGCGTGGTTGCCACCAGCAATTACGCTACAAGTGCTGTTATTGGCTTTTGGATTGGCTTGCTTGAGCCTGTACTTACTCAAGCACATTGCACATTTACCAAAAAGTCATAGCGCCTCAAATCATCGCCCAGTAGATTCTCTTGCAGAGAATAATAGGTGGGTTCGATCGCCAGTTGTCAGCAGATTACTAAGGAAATTATTACCAAAACAGCGAGGAGGAAAAGGCAGTTTTGTTTTAGCATCTATGCTGGGGAATACTGGTTTTATTGGACTTGCGATCGCCCCAGCTTTTGTCGATTCAGCTTATTTAGGTTGGGTAGTAATCTACGGCGTTACCCACAACATACTCGGAAGTTACGGCATAGGAGTAGTTCTTGCTAGCTATTTCGGCAATCAAAAACAGGAAAATCAGTGGTGGAAGCAACTACGCGATGTGATGTGCGTTCCTTCACTTTGGGCTTTTGCAATTGGTTACTTTAGCCGTCATCTAGAATTTCCTTCCTCAATAGAAGAGGTAATTCAAATCTCTTTATTATTTGTAATTCCTGGAGCTTTTTTATTGATCGGAATGCAATTAAGCCGACTTCAAGGATTTAAAAGTTTCCAACCTGCTATAATTCCTGCTGCCTTGAAAATACTAATATTACCAGCACTAGCAGGAATAGGTTTGACTTATTTTGGCGTAACTGGAGATGCCCGCTTTGCCTTAGTTTTGATGTCAGGAATGCCTACTGCCTTCGCTAACTTGATTTTGGCTGAAGAGTACAACTTAGATCGGCAATTAGCAGCCAGCAGTATTGTCATAACTACAGTTGGATTACCATTAACTATTCCCTTGTGGCTCGTATTGTTCAAGTAAACAAGCTTTATGGTTGAAAAGGGACAAAATCATAGCCTGTACCAGAAGTTTTACCTGGGCGAATTTTCACCAAAGTACCTGACGTATTGCGATCGCCTGTAGGCAGAAACTTGACTACACCTGTTGCCCCATTTATAGAAAAACCTGAATTAGATAATGCCTTTTGCAGTTGTTCGCGGTTATTCCCAGATTTTAGCCCAGCGATCGCAGCTTGAGTAGCATCATAAGCCATCGCTGTGCGCCAACTACCCGCTCCTCCCCAAAACTTTTTTGCCTTGGGTGCAAAGGAATTACCTGGAATTGCTGCCGGATGCCAAGCTACAGCTAGTATCATGCCATTGAGTTCGGCTTGTCCCTGCTTTAAAGTATCGTATGTGTACATTGTATGACTACCAAATAAAGGCAGCCGACTTTTATTTGCGTGCGCAACATCAATAGCTTGATTGAGCTTATCTACTGCGGGCGCTAAAAACAAGCTATCTGCACCATCGCTAATCGCTTGCGATGAAATTTCTTGCGGATCGAAGTTGGGATCGGAAAAATCACATTTTGTATTAGTTACTTTACCTCCCTTTTCAAATACAGCCGCTATAAACTCTTCTTTGAAAGACTTACTAGCTTCAGCTTTGGCATCGCTACAAATAGCAATATTAGCTTTACGAGCATCAACAACCGCGTAATTTGCCAGCGTACTAGCTAGAACTCTAGTATTAGGAGTGGTACGAAATACGTAACTACCGATACCGGACAAGTTTCTCGCTACGCTAGTAGGAGAAATCATTACCAAGCCACCTTGTTGATAAACAGGAGCAGCAGCAATTGAAGCATCGCTAGAATTGTGTCCGATTGCTGCCAAAATACTTGAATCTTTAACTAACTCTGTAGCGATTTGACTAGCGATCGCCGGATTGTTATCATCGTTAGCAATTTGTACCTGCAATAGCTTGCCCCCAATCCCACCAGCATTATTTACCTCGTATTGGGCTTGAGCTACGCCTCTTAGTATTTCTCTAGATACATTTAAGTTGCCACCAATAGGTACGATTGCCGCAATTTTTATAACATTACCTGTTTGGGCTGCTTTAGCATTGCTGAAGTAGATCCATGCTTCTGGATCGTTGCGATTCATCTGTAAAGATGCATTAAATTTATCAATTGCATTAGCCATATCGCCCTTGGTAAAAGCTTGAACTCCAGCTTGTTTATCGGGACTATTATCGGCTGTGATTAAAACTTTATTAGCTAAACTAAGGCGCTTCTCAATAAATTTATTATTACGATTAAAATTAAATATACTTGATAGCGCTGATTGACTTTGATTTGGTGAGTTTGCGCGATCGTTACGGCTATTTAACCAAAAAATAAGCGGACCGATACCGATCAAACCAACAACTAAAAAATAGATGGCGATATACTTATTTAGCTTTTTTCGCAACATTGGTTGACTGTTGCCCTCTGTAGTATTATCAGGGCTGGAGGTAGTTTGATTATTTTTGTTTGAAAGCTTAGTCAATTCTCGACTCCACAGCCAGCTTGGCTTACCTTAATATTGACAAACTTACAGATTACCGCTACCCTCTCAAACATTCCAAGCGTAATTTCACGGATAACTAGAGCCGTCTACAAATTTCTTTCATAGACCACTTAGGCAAATTTACGTAGATTTAGCTGCATGACCAAAAATAATTTTTACTCAGCCTCTTGAGAAACAAATTCCCAACTTACTTTACTAACCTTTGCCTTCAGCTTGAGCCGACTGACAAGCTCCTCCAAAAGTAAATCGTTGCGCCCTTGTGTGAGGATATTTGCCTTAATCTCTACCAAAGTTGGATTGTTTATATCCTTATTATCTATATTTTTGCTGTAAAAAGCATCAAGGATCAAAACGCCATCATGTACAGCTTGAGATAACAAAGCTCGAACCTCAGCCTCATCCTCTCGTTCGCAAACAATGCGGCAGCGATAGCGAGTTTCTGTTTTTGTTTGGGCAAGTGTTTCCCCATTTAGTTGTTGCACAAACTGAACTAGCGGTGTCAGTAGTAAATTTGCACCAATTACAGCTAACGCACCTACATAAGCTTGAAATAAAAATCCAGCACCAATTAAGCTACCTACTGCCGCCGCACACCATAAAGTTGCAGCAGTATTTAATCCGCGCACGCTAGAACCTTCTCGTAAGATTACACCTCCCCCTAAGAAGCCAACTCCAGAGACTACCTGAGCAGCTACCCTGGTTGGACTAGCATCGCCTGCAACCATACCCGACAACATCACAAACATTGACGAACCAATAGACACCAAAACATTAGTTTTGAGGACTGACTTGGTTTGTCGCCATTGTCTTTCAATGCCAATCGCTGCACCCAAGATGAATGCAAGTATCAAGCGGATCGAAAAATCTATCCATGTCATTAGTTTGTAGTCCAACGTTGGCTAAGAGTATTATCGCAGGGGTACAAAGTCATAGCCAGTACCAGAACGATTACCAGGAACAATTTGCACCAGTTGCACGGGGGCATTGCGATCGCCTGATGGTAAAAAGCGAATATTACCAGCCGCCCCAGGCGTAGTAAATTCTGAAGACAGCAAAGCTTGTTGGACTCCCGCGCGAGTTGGGGAGCGCTCGATTGCTGCAATTAAAGCTACCGTTGCATCATAAGCTAGAGCAGTACGCCAATTGACATCGCCAACCCACAGTTGTCTAGATTGACGGACAAATTCAGAATTTGGGTTAGTGCCAATATGCCAGGGAACTGCAACTACCATACCTGCGGCAGCCCCGCCGCCAACTTCTAAAGTTTTGGGGGCATATACATCATCTCCTGCCAATAGCGGCAGGCGCTTGTTATTGACTTGGACAACTTGCAACGCCCGATCGAGTTCGCCTGTATTAGTAGCTAGCATCAATACATCAGCGCCGCGATCGCTTGCCTGTTTTACACTTCTAGCGGCGCTAAACCCTGGATCTGATAAGTCAAATTCGCCTGCTACTTGTCCCCCACTCAAAGAAACAGCAGTAACAAACTCAGATTTTAAAGATTGGCTGTAGCCGCTTTGGGAGTTGAAAAATACCGCTGCATTAGTTTTCTGCAACTTAGTTATCATATAGTTAGCTAGCGCTCTAGCAGCTACATAATCGCTAGGAACGGTGCGCAAAACATAACGGCTAAAGCCAGAGAGTTTAACAGAAGTGCTGATGGGGGAAATAGCAACAAGTTGACCCGAATTGTAAACGCTACCAGCAGCTAAAGTAACATCGCTAGCATAGGGACCTACTACTCCTAAAATACTGGGATTTTTTACTAACGTTGAAGCAACTTGCCCTGCAACTTGGGGATCGTTATCGTCGTTAGCGATCGCAACTTTTAGCTTTACGCTGTTAATTCCACCAGCGCTATTGAGGCGATCTTGAGCTTGAGCAATACCCCGTAACATTTCCAAAGCACCGTTAGGATCGCTGCTAATAGGAACAGATGCCGCGATCGCGTAACTTTTAGCTGTGCCAATGCGCGCATTATTTAAATAAATTAAAGCTTCTGGGTCGTTTTTTTGGCTTTGCAGAGATGTTTGCAAATTGCGGATTGCTTGAGCATAATCTCCTTGGGCGATCGCCTCTATGCCTTGCTGTTTGGCTGGGTTTGCTCCTGGAAACAAACTTCTGTTGCCCAAGCTAATTCGGTCTGCGATCGATTGATTAGTTGGGTTTGTTGTCCCATCTTGGTTTTGACTAGCAGTATTGTTACCCCTAGATAGGTGACTGAACCACCAAATCCCAGCACCTACTAAACCTAATGTTAGTAATAGGGCTAAGACCAAAACAACAGTTTCATTTTTGGGCTGAGACATAGGGGATTTGTAGCGTCACTCAATTAAAGTATTAGCGAAAGCAATTTGTAAATCAAACGAAATATTGCCGTTACAGCGATCGCAACTAACGCAGCTATAGTCGCTACTGTTAATACAACTAAGCTAGGTTCAATTCCTAGCGGGCTACCAATTTTAGTTGTCAAATCTGGCACAAATAGAACTGCTGCTAAGGTAATCCCAGCAATAATTATCAAGTCCCATTTTTCAATCCAGCGCCGCCATTGAGCCAATACTAAAACTGCTAGAATTAGCAACCACGCTCCCGTACTAACCAATGTAGTGCCAAGAAAACTGAATAGAGCGATCGCAATTAATCCACCTTCAAACCCACTAAAAGCGCCATTAAACAATAATTCCAGTGTCGAAAAGCGCGCTCTCGACTTCTGACGGACTGGTGGCGGCGCGGGTGGTGCTTGCCTAACTGGGGGCGAGGCAGGTGTAGGATTACTTGCTGGGGTAGTCGTTAGCGGATGATTAGGTATTGCAGGAGGTGGGGAAGTATTAAGAGCGGCTAATACCTCTTGAGCAGAGCCAAAACGTTGATTGGGCGCAGCTAGCAGCATTTTATCTAATATATTTGCTAGCCGATCACTTACCTGTGCGTGCGATCGCCAATTCCACTGATTGCTATACCCATCAAACAATTCCATTGCCTCTTTACCTGTCAGCAACATCAAACAAGTCACTGCCAAAGCATACAGATCCGTAGAAGGGTAAACTTGTCCGCCTGACATTTGTTCTGATGGCGCAAACCCCATTGAATAAATCCCCGTTGAACTGCCACTAGTTTTTGCGGTACTCGCTACCTGCTTGACTGCGCCAAAGTCTAGCAAATATAACCTACCGTTACGGTGGCGCATGATATTCGAGGGTTTGATATCGCGGTGAATCGAGCCGCTATCGTGGACAAACTGGAGGACTTTGAGGACTTCTTGCAAAACTTCCAGTACCTCAGCTTCGGAAAATTTGCCTTTTTCTTGCAGTTCCTCTTCTAAATTTTTGCCGTCAATAAATTCCTGAACTAGATAAAAAAATTGCTCGCTCTTGCTGCATTGAAAACCTGGGACAGTTATTTCAAAATATGCAAACAGATCGGGAATTTGATTATTTTGGTTGCCAATTTGCTCTAAAACTTCAGCTTCGCGTTCAAATAACTTTTGTGCCGTATCTAGCTGGCTGGGAGTAAGATCGCCTGCGGGTTTAAATTGCTTGACTACGCACTTTCTCATTCCTGGAGTATAGCGATCGCGTGCTAGAAATGCTGCGCCAAAACCCCCTTTGCCCAACAATTTTTGTGGTATGTAGCGCCCCACCAAAATCAGCGGCATACCGCAACTAGTGCAATATTTCTGCTGCACCGTCTTGAGAATTGCCGTGTCATCTAAATCGGCAAAGTGGTTTTGCGGGCGGGGACAACCTGAACGAGTGCAATAGACTTCCATCTATAGTATGAATTATGAAGTAAACTCCATAAATAACGCGAACTATACACTTTTATTTCTTAGAGCAGATACATTCGGTATTTCGCAACCAATTATTCTACTTTTTTCATCCTTTATACTTCATACTTTAAGTCAACTTCCATTGGCTGTTGTTGTATGATGAGCAACTTCTAAATTATTGGCAATAGATGGAGTTGCATTTAATACTTCTTTGTTCCAGCCTGGAGTAGCAAATTGAGGTAAAATTTCTCGACTAAAAGCTTCTGCGGCTTTCGAGCGGTAGCGATTGGGGTTGACAATCACCCATAAAGTGCGCTTGACAACGACTCCCTCAATTGGAGTGCGGTGCAATACTTCCATTTGCAATTCTTTAGCGATCGCACTAATTGAGACAAAGGCAGCCCCTAGCCCTGACTGTACGGCATTTTTGATTGCTTCAATCGAGTTGAGTTCCATTTCAACTTTCAAGCGGCGCGTATCAATATCGCAGCGAGTAAGCACTTGATCGATGACTTTACGAATTGTCGATTGGGAATCAAGAGCAATAAATTGCAGCTTATAAAGGTCGTCTCTTTGAATCGTCTGCAATTTGGCAAAAGGATGAAATACAGGCAAAATTAGCGCTAGTTCATCTTCAGCATACGGAATAATCTCTAATGATTCTTGCAATTCTGTGGGTACTTCGCCGCCAATAATTGCTAAGTCTACTTGTCCGTTGGCTACACTCCAAGCAGTGCGGCGCGTCGAGTGGACGTGCAATTGTACCCCAACATCAGGGTAATGCTGCCTAAATAAACCGATCATGCGCGGCAATAGATAGGTTCCAGTTGTTTGCGATGCGCCGACAATTAGCGTCCCGCCTTGAAGATTTTGCAAGTCTTCAATCGCGCGACAAGTTTCTTGGCATAAAGTGAGGATTTTTTCTCCATAACTAAGTAATAGATATCCAGCCTCAGTTAGTTGCGCGCGTCGTCCACCGCGATCAAATAAAGGTACATCTAATTGTCGTTCCAAGTTTTGCACTTGGAGACTGACGGCAGGCTGCGAAACATACAAACTATCAGCGGCACGCTTAAAGCTTCCTTCGGCAGCGATCGCTTTGAGGATGCGTAACTGATCTAAAGTGAAAGGAAGGTCAGACATACGGCTACCACCAAGAGTAAAAAGGCGTAAAATTTGTGGGGGAAGGTTTCCTTGCACAGAGTTTTACAAAAGAGCGTAAAATCTGTGGGGAAGGTTTCCTTGCACAGAGTTTTACAAGAGAGCGGTTAAGGCAAAAAACCACTGCCGTTGCGTTAGATAAAGATTGACTGCTAAGGCAAGGAGGCTTCCCTAAAAACTGACACTAACACATCAATAGTCTGCTATTGACACTTTGCGAGAGTTTTAGCAATTTAACTACAACTAATCTAATTAATACATGGAGTTACCTACTTGGTTAACACCTAGCCACTTTGTCATGCTAGGTCTTTTATTGGGGTTTGCGATCGCTCATAGCGGTTTAGCGAGTTTGCGCTCTTCTGTAGAAAAAATTATCGGTCCTCGGCTGTATCGCGTAGGATTTGCCCTTGTCAGTCTGCCTTTGGCTACCGCACTAATTATCTACTTTTTCAACCATCGTTACGATGGCTTGCAGTTATGGCAAGTCCAAGGAGTGGTAGGGGTAACTAGTTTTGTCTGGGTGCTGTCGGCAATTTCTTTTTTGTTTCTCTATCCAGCAACATTTAACTTGCTAGAAATTGCGGCGATTACCAAACCCCAAGTGCATTTATATGAAACAGGGATTATGCGCATTACTCGCCACCCGCAAATGGTTGGACAAGTAATTTGGTGTATTGCTCATACTTTGTGGATTGGGACTTCTTTTACCTTAGTTACTTCTATTGGTTTAATATTGCATCATTTGTTTGGGGTATGGCATGGCGATCGCCGTTTGAGCTATCGTTATGGATCTGCTTTTGATAGTGTCAAATCTCGCACTTCAATCGTGCCATTTTTAGCGATTATCCAAGGTCGTCAGACACTAAAATTACTTGAATTTCTCCGCCCTGCTTATTTGGGCATCGCTATTTTTGTGTATTTACTATGGCAGGCGCACCCGTTATTGATTAGTGCTACTAGTCGCGTCAATTGGTGATTTAAAGTGGATTGATAGGGAACTCTACCCAAACTTTTGATATTTAGGCAAAATTGTTCGTCTAGGCTACTGAAATCGATCCCGAATAGATGTAGCATGATCCACAATAGCTACAAGCCAAGATTACTTAGCAGTCGATTTATATAGTTACTTTCGATAGAGACTATTTAATTTGATGATTTTTGATTGAATAAAAACCTATGGCTGATAGCTAATGAAGAAGGTTAAAGGTTAAAGGTTAAAGGGTAAGGGGCGCGAACTTTGCGGGGGGAAGCTTCCCTGACGCGACGTTTCGGGAAAGAATCCTCTTTCTTGAAAGCTCGCTCCCGCAAACGTCGCTTGTAAAGGGAGAAATTCAATTTACTTTAGGTTTTCCCCTTCTTTTTATTCCCCTGTGTTGTAAAACCTGTTTACTTAGAGGAATCATGGTGTTGTCAGTTAGCGAACGGACATTTAAGCAAGAAGTATTAGAATCTCCAGTGCCTGTTCTGGTAAATTTTGGCGCACCTTGGTGTGGATTGTGTCGGATTATACAACCGCTATTATTGCAATTTCATAGTAATAATAGCGATCGCATCAAACTTGTTGCAGTTAATGCCGATGAAAATTTTAAACTCGCCAATACCTATCGCCTTACGAGTTTACCGACATTACTGTTGATCGAAAATGGCAACATCTGCCAACGCCTTGAAGGTTTTAACAAAAAAGAAGAGTTACACCTAGCTTTAGAAGTAATCAAAACCAATTATGCGGATAACTTCATTAATTCCGCAGCTAATAGCGATTGGCAGCGGCGTTCGGCATAGCGCGCGATCGCTCTATCTCCTGAAACTGCCTGCAAAAGGTACTTTTAGCAAAAACTTGGAAAAAGGTTAAAACAAAATTTTTACCCTTTAACCTTTCCCCCTTACCCTGTAACCAAATCTTTAAAGTTAAGCAATCTTGAATTTTTCCCACCTAGATTCCTTCGGGTGGGATATTTTATAGGAAAACCTATATGTTACAACTGTTAACAGTTTGTTTGATTTAGTGAACAATTCTCAAAGTAGGCAGTGATGGAAACAATCTACCAATATGCCTGGCTAATTCCAGTATTACCTCTAGTTGGGGCAATGCTAGTCGGTCTGGGGTTAATTTCAGTCAGCGAAGTGACAAGCCGCTTACGCAAGCTCAACGCCACGTTTATTATATCCTTGTTAGGCGGGGCGATGACTCTATCAATTGCCCTACTGTGGAGTCAAATCGAAGGACATCCAACTTATACTCGCACGTTGGAATGGGCGGCAGCCGGAAATTTTCACTTGAACATGGGCTACACCATCGATCACCTCACAGCCCTGATGCTGGTTATCGTGACTACAGTAGCTCTCTTAGTTATGGTGTACACCGATGGCTACATGGCTCACGATCCTGGATATGTGAGATTTTATGCGTATTTGAGCTTATTTAGCTCCTCAATGTTGGGGCTAGTACTTAGCCCCAACTTAGTGCAAATTTATATCTTCTGGGAACTAGTAGGTATGTGTTCGTACTTGCTAGTAGGTTTTTGGTATGATCGCAAAGCCGCAGCAGATGCAGCACAAAAAGCATTCGTAGTCAATAGAGTTGGCGACTTTGGATTGCTATTAGGCATATTGGGATTATTTTGGGCGACAGGCAGCTTTGAATTTGACATTATGGGCGATCGCTTGCAAGCTTTAGTTGCATCCGGTACTTTAAGCAATTTCTTGGCTGTATTGTTTGCCATCCTGGTATTTTTAGGTCCAGTAGCTAAATCGGCTCAATTTCCCTTGCACGTCTGGCTACCCGATGCGATGGAAGGTCCTACCCCGATTTCGGCACTGATTCACGCCGCAACAATGGTTGCCGCCGGAGTGTTTCTAATTGCGCGGATGTACCCAGTATTTGAACACGTACCCGCAGCGATGAATGTAATTGCCTATACTGGGGCATTTACAGCGTTTTTGGGAGCAACAATTGCTATTACCCAAAACGATATCAAAAAGGGTCTAGCTTACTCTACTGTTTCCCAACTCGGATACATGGTCATGGCAATGGGTATAGGTGCATACAGCGCGGGACTGTTTCACCTTATGACTCACGCCTATTTCAAAGCTATGCTCTTTTTAGGTTCGGGTTCGGTAATTCACGGCATGGAGGCAGTTGTCGGTCACGATCCAGCTTTGGCGCAAGATATGCGGACAATGGGCGGGCTGCGTAAGTATATGCCATTTACAGCTATTACTTTCTTAATCGGCTGCTTGGCAATTTCTGGGATTCCGCCTTTTGCTGGCTTTTGGTCAAAAGATGAGATTTTGGGCAACGCCTTTGCAGCGAATCCCTTGCTATGGGCAGTTGGCTATCTAACGGCTGGAATTACTGCTTTTTATATGTTCCGCATGTATTTCAGCACCTTTGAAGGCAAATTCAGGGGTAACGACGCAGAAATTAAGCACCAACTTAAGTCAACAGCTACCCTAACCCCCAACTTTGGACCTGGGGCAATGGATACTAGAGAACTGGCAGCTACTGCAAGCCACGATACCCATCACCATAGCGAACATCCCCACGAGTCGCCCTGGACGATGGCTTTACCGCTAGTAATCTTAGCCATTCCATCGATGTTCATTGGCTTAGTGGGTACGCCTTACGCCAACTACTTTGAAGAATTTATCCATCCGGCTAGCGAAACAGCAATTGCCGTAGCCGAGAAAGCCGCCGAGTTCGACCAGAACGAGTTTTTTGTCATGGCAGGTAGTTCTGTCGGTATTTCCTTAATTGGCATTACCTTGGCTTCCTTAATGTATCTGTGGGGCAAAATTGACCCAGCAGCGATCGCTCAAAAAATCAGACCGCTCTACGAACTATCTTTAAATAAGTGGTACTTTGACGAAATCTACGATAGCGTCTTTGTCCAAGGTTTGCGCAGAGTAGCGCGTCAAGTAATGGAAGTAGACTTTCGCGTTGTCGATGGCGCAGTCAACCTTACAGGCTTCTTTACACTAATTAGCGGTGAAGGCTTAAAGTACCTAGAAAACGGTCGCGCTCAATTTTATGCCCTAATTGTATTTGCTGCTGTCCTTGGCTTAGTAGTTGTTTTTGGAGTGACTTAATAGTTACAGGAGAAGCTTGTCTGCGGAGGACTACACCATCTGCAAAACTTGGCTTGATTAGTGGCGAGAAGGTAAGGAATGAGGAATTAAGCGATCGCTCCTACCTCCCCATCTCCCTATCTCCCCATCCCCCCATCTCCCCATCCCCTCTACGATGATATGAATCTATCCAACTTCCCTTGGCTGACGACAACAATTCTCTTTCCGATAGTTGCCTCGCTACTAATTCCCATCATTCCCGATAAAGATGGCAAAACGGTACGCTGGTATGCCCTAATTATTGGATTGATTGACTTTGCGTTGATTGTTTACTCTTTTGGTTCTCAATACGACTTTGCCAATCCCAACTTACAACTAGTAGAAAGTTATGCTTGGGTTCCACCGCTAGATTTAAATTGGTCAGTGGGCGTTGATGGCATATCAATGCCTTTAGTCATTTTGACTGGTTTTATTACTACGCTAGCAATTTTAGCTGCGTGGCCCGTCACCTTCAAACCGAAGCTGTTTTACTTTTTAATTCTGGCAATGTACGGGGGGCAAATTGCTGTATTTGCTGTCCAAGATATGTTGCTGTTTTTCCTGGTTTGGGAACTAGAACTTATCCCTGTCTACTTGCTACTGGCAATTTGGGGTGGCAAAAAGCGGCAGTATGCAGCAACAAAGTTTATTCTTTATACTGCGGGCGGTTCGCTGTTTATTTTAATCGCTGCTTTGATGATGGCGTTCTACGGTGATAATGTCACCTTTGATATGCGATCGCTTGCTCTCAAAGATTATGCCCTCAATTTCCAGCTTTTGGTCTACGCTGGATTTTTTATTGCCTATGCGGTCAAATTACCCATCTTTCCGCTGCATACGTGGCTCCCTGACGCTCACGGCGAAGCTACAGCACCCGTACACATGTTACTAGCTGGAATTCTCCTCAAAATGGGCGGATACGCGCTAATTCGTATGAACGCTCAGATGCTACCTGATGCTCATGCTTATTTTGCCCCAGTGTTAGTAATTTTAGGGGTAGTAAATATCATCTATGCTGCCTTAACATCGTTTGCGCAACGTAACTTGAAGCGAAAAATTGCTTATTCCTCAATTTCGCACATGGGATTTGTACTAATTGGCATCGCTTCGTTTACTGACTTGGGTTTAAGCGGCGCAGTGTTGCAAATGGTGTCTCACGGACTAATCGGCGCAAGTTTGTTCTTTTTAGTCGGTGCTACCTACGATCGCACTCATACGCTGATGCTAGATGAAATGGGCGGTGTGGGGCAGAAAATGCGCAAAATCTTTGCCATGTTCACAACGTGTTCGATGGCATCTTTGGCACTTCCTGGGATGAGCGGTTTTGTGGCAGAATTGATGATATTTGTCGGCTTTTCTAACAGCGATGCCTACAGTCCTACCTTCAAAATTATCGTTGTCTTTTTGATGGCAGTAGGCGTGATTCTTACACCAATTTACTTGCTATCAATGCTGCGAGAAATTTTCTACGGGCAAGAGAATCAAGAATTAGTCTCTCACGAGGCATTAATTGATGCCGAACCGCGAGAAGTGTTTATCATTGCTTGCTTGTTAGTGCCGATTATTGGTATCGGTTTCTATCCTAAGCTGCTAACTCAAGTGTACGATGCCACAACTATCCAGCTAACTCAAAGATTGCGCGATTCTGTACCGACATTGGCAGAAAAACAAATTCCTACCGTGTCGTACCGCGCCCCAGAGCTTAGTGTAAGGTAAAGTGCGATCGCGTTTTCCAAGATGTTTCTCTTAGGCAGGTTCAATACCTGTCTTTTTATTTAACAGCTATCAATGAGTACAGTTGACACTGGCTACTTGCTGTTTCTTCACTGGTAACTGCTCACTGGTAACTGTTCTATGCGCGTTGTTATTCAAAGAGTGATTTGCTCTCAAGTTACAGTCGATGGTGAAACTGTAGGCAAAATTGGCAGAGGCTTAAACTTGCTTGTCGGGATTGCTAGCACTGATACAGAGGCAGAAATTGATTGGATGGTGCGTAAGTGTTTGGAGTTGCGCCTATTCGGTAGTGAAGAAGGTGCAAATCGCTGGCAGAAATCTGTACAAGAAGTAGGCGGCGAAATATTAGTAATTAGTCAATTTACCTTATATGGCGACTGCCGCAAAGGTCGCCGCCCTAGTTTTGATGCTTCGGCTGCTCCCAAATTAGCGGAGGACTTGTATAACTATTTTGTAGGCAAGTTGCAACAAAGTGGCTTAAGAATCGCAACTGGGCGATTCGGTGCAATGATGCAAGTATCAATTGAAAATGATGGTCCAGTCACATTACTTTTAGAGCGGGAAGCTGGGCAAAAATCCTAAAATTACTCCTTTTGGTAGATAAATATGTAAAAATACCTAAACATAAATTGCGGAATGAACATAGCAGGTTCAGCGATCGCCCTGATTTGCCTTATCTATATTTCCTGAATAATAAGTACATAAAGCCAAACAATATATGTAAAACAGCCCCGCCTAATGGGGCTATCTTATTATGAACTGCTGCTGATTTGATTCGAGGCGATCGCGCGTTTATGCGTAATAAAGATTAAAGTAAGCTAGGACGATCGAGTTGGAGAGCCAATAATAATGAATAAACCACAGCTAGCGCAAACTAGCGCCTTCTCTGAACCCTGTGAATACTTCAATGACAACTGGCAGACTTATCAAAAGATTTTGCAAAACAACTATATGGAACACCGTGAGATTTACAGTGTTCTACACAAATTTCTAGTTTCCCGTTCTCAAAAACCATTTAAACTGCTTGACCTTGGTTGTGGTGATGCCAGTCTTGCAGTTCCAGCTTTAATCGACACTTCTATCCAAGCTTACTACGGTATCGATCTTGCGCAAGCTGCGATCGCCCTTGCAGCCGATAATTTAGGCGCGATTTCTTGTCCAAAAACGCTAGTTGCAGGTGACTTTACAGCAGTAATTCCTCAATTGATTAACGCTCAACAAGAGCGCTTTGATATTATTTTGGCTTCGTTTTCATTGCATCATCTCCATCTAGAGCAAAAAGACGACTTAATCGGTCATCTATACCAACTCCTCAATCGGGAGGGTGTTTTACTCCTGATTGATATAGTTCGTCAAGAAGGAGAAGATCGAACAACCTACATCGAGCGCTACTTGAAGCGCGTCCGCCAAGATTGGACAGCACTTACTCCTCAAGAAGTTGCAAGTGTCGAAACCCATATTGCTACGAGTGATTTTCCCGAAACTCAGACGATGCTACAACAGCTTACGCTAAATCGAGGTTTTTCTCGAAGTGAATGCCTTTACCAAAATGAATTTGGATCGTCGCAGCTATTGTGCTTTTACAAATAATAATATTTTATTCAGGAGCGATATTTGAATAGGTTTTGAAAATACCACAGCGATTTTAATCGCACGCAAAGCACTGTCCTCTTAGCTCTGAAGGCATTAATCTTCCCTCATCTCGCGTATTCCTATGAGAAGATATTAAGTTATCAGCAAAAAAGTTAGTAGCAGTAAATCATGGCTAAAATTCAGTTTTCCAAAGGTATTGATGAAGAAACGCTCCCTGATGTCCGTCTGACTCGTTCGCGGGATGGCAAACAAAGTACGGCAACGTTTTACTTCCAAAATCCCTCAGTCTTGAGTGGAAACGATGCTGATGACATCACTGGGATGTACATGATCGATGAAGAAGGAGAAATTATTACCCGTGAAGTAAAAGGTAAATTTGTTAACGGCAAGCCATCGGCTTTAGAAGTATTTTATATAATGAACTCGACCTCAGAATGGGAGCGGTTCATGCGGTTTATGGAGCGCTACGCTGAAGAACACGATCTAGGATTTAATAAGACATAAATCGCCCTTCAGCTGTTTGGTAGCACATAACCCGAAATGGTACACCAGCCCCACCCTGATGCAGGCAAGATCGCAGTTAATTGTGCAGCGATTACTGTCAGCGATACCCGCTCTAGCGAAACAGATAAAAGCGGTCAGCTAATTAAGCAGTTACTTCTAGAAGCTGGTCATGTGGTGGGAGCTTACACCATTATCAAAGATGAACCGACGCAGATTCAAGACCAATTGCGATCGCTAGCTCCCACCATTCAAGCAGTAATTTTTAATGGCGGAACTGGGATTGCACCTAGAGATACAACCTACGACGCAATCGAGAGTTTGCTCGAAAAAACCTTGCCTGGGTTTGGGGAGTTGTTTCGCTACTTAAGCTTCCAGGACATTGGTTCGCGGGCGATCGCCTCACGAGCGGTTGCTGGAGTGTACGAGCGTAAGTTAGTCTTTTGCATCCCAGGTTCTAGCAACGCCGTTAAACTAGCGATGGAACAGTTAATCTTGCCAGAACTGCGCCATTTAATTAGTCAAATTAAGTCCTAACTAAGTTTGCCAGCAAATACTTGCTTTGCAGATCCTGTCATATATAGCCTTTGATCTATCGCCCATTCTATTTGTAAGCAGCCGCCAGGGAGTTCTACAGTAGCTGTGCGATCGCATTTACCTGTAAGTACGCCTGCAACTAGCGCCGCACAAGCACCAGTCCCGCAAGCTAAGGTAATACCTGCACCTCGTTCCCAAACGCGCATTTTTAAGTAATCACGCCCAACAACTTGAATAAACTCTGTATTTGTCCTTTGGGGAAAAGCTAAATGATGTTCAAATTGAGGACCAATTGCTTCTAAAGCAATTGCACTGGCATCTTCAACAAAGGTGATGCAATGAGGATTACCCATACTAACGCAAGTAACTGACCAAGTTTTTCCGGCTACTTCTATAGGTTCATCAATAACTTTGCGATCAGGGAAACTAAGAGTAGTAGGAATTTCGGCAGCTAATAGCTTGGGAATGCCCATATCTACTTTTACTTGCCCATCAGCCAGTATTTGCGGTGAAATAACGCCAGCTAGAGTATGAATGCGATATTGGACTGTTTTGCTGCTCTCTTGAAAAGCTTGGGGGGAGGAAACCGTCCCCCCCAACTTTCCGCTATTTCTTTCTAATTGAGCGATAAACCCTGCCAAACAGCGAATCCCATTACCGCACATTTCGGGTTCTGAACCATCAGAGTTGAAAATCCGCATAGTATAGTCAGTACCATCTTGCCCTGGCAGCGCGAAAATTACACCATCAGCGCCAATCCCAAAATGGCGATCGCATAGCTTAATTGCTTGTTCTGGAGTAACTTGCGGCTCTAATGACGAGCGATTGTCAATCAGGATAAAATCATTTCCCAATCCGTGATACTTAGCAAACTCAATAGACACTTTTATTTCTCCCTTGGGCAATATAAAACTAATAGCATTTAGGAATTAATTTTATGAAAGGCGATTTTGATGTAGCTTTACCCAGCATAAAACAACTACAAGCGCTAATTAAAGAGGGAAAGCAAGTAGAAGTAAAATTGCTAAGTGGCGACTTGCTTAATGGCAAGTTAGTGTGGCAAGACCAAAACTGCTTGTGCATTATGGATGCAAATAACCAATCTACAACCATTTGGCGGCAAGCCCTCGCTTATATTAGAGCTAAAAATTAACCACTTCTGTTACCCATCTTAAATAACTCAAAACGGGTGTAGTAGAAACCAGTTGATAGGAGGTAGCGCTCAACTTATGCTGAGATATCGCAGTGTTACGTATTATTGGTTTTTTCGAGCGCAATCCTCTAAAAATCCCTGCTCCTTAGCCTTTTGCTCCCATTTTTCTGCTTCTGAGCGGTTTATTGCTATACCCCGATCTCCTATCGCAAAAACTCCCGCTAAGTTGTTTGAGGCTAAACCATAGCCCTGTTTGGCTGATTTCTTATACCATTCAACTGCCTCTAAAACATCTGTTTCTAAACCAAGTCCTAAGTGATACATATTTGCAATGATGCATTGCGCTTCAGCATCTCCCCGCTGGGCAATCGGTTTTAACAATTTAAATGCCTTAGTATAATCTTGAGCTTCAAAGGCAGCTAAACCTGCTGTTAAATTCGACATTTTAGCCAAACTCCTTTTTTGGCAGAAATTGAAGTTATCTCTTAACTAAATTATAAAAACCAAGAGGCTGTAGCCTTTTAGCTCAAAACTTACGTAAATTTTATTTCTGGGTATTTTGGCGATTTATTACCATTCACATTCACACTCACACTCACACTCACACTCACGATCTCCCAGGCTCAACAACAAC
>QQTW01001093.1_pt1 | contig 18510 bp, 15 predicted proteins | sample 1904831 | NCBI WGS metagenome assembly QQTW01 (sample SAMN09435610, study PRJNA476489) | Subsurface metagenome, whole genome shotgun sequencing project. | reverse complement strand
CTTCCAGGGTCAATTGATCTACGATCCAGAAGTAGTCCAAACAGGTTTGATTGGTGAAAGTCGCGAAGGCAACCTAAACCGCTTAAAGGAAATGGGTATTCATGACCCAGACAAGGTGTATAACGCTGAGGAACTAGCTTCGGGCAATACAATATTGTTCGCTGCTTGCGGTATTACTCCTGGTACTTTGATGGAAGGCGTGCGCTTCTTTGGTGGCGGCGCTAGAACTCAAAGCCTAGTCATTTCTAACCAATCTCAAACAGCACGCTTTGTCGATACGATTCATCTATTCGATAACGTCAAGTCGCTGCAACTACGGTAAGAGGCAAACGGCTAGGTAGGAAGGAGGCGGATCTTCCATCCTCCTAGCCGATACTTGGAGGAGACATGAATATTGCTGTTGTGGGGTTAAGTCACAAGACGGCTCCAGTGGAAGTTCGAGAAAAGTTAAGTATTCCAGAACCACAGATGGAAAGCGTTATGGCGCACCTCTGTAGTTATCCTCATATTGAGGAAGTAGCGATCCTTAGCACTTGCAATCGTCTAGAAATATATATCGTTACTAACGAAACCGAGCAAGGGATTAGAGAAGTCAATCAGTTTTTATCAGAACACAGCAAGTTACCGATGTTGGGGTTGCGGCAACATTTGTTTGTCTTACTTCATGAAGACGCGGTTATGCACTTGATGCGAGTAGCGGCGGGGTTAGATAGCTTGGTATTGGGTGAGGGACAAATTCTTTCTCAAATCAAACAAACCCACAAGTTAGGGCAGCAGTACAACGGCATCAAATCTATTCTTAATAAGCTATTTAAACAGGCAATTACCGCAGGTAAGCGCGTTCGTACCGAAACAAATATTGGTACGGGGGCAGTTTCTATTAGTTCGGCGGCGGTGGAACTAGCACAGATGAAAGTCCAAAACTTGGCAGCTTGTCGAGTGACAATTATTGGTGCGGGGAAAATGTCGCGGCTACTGGTGCAGCATTTGCTCGCAAAAGGTGCGGTAGAGATCGCAATTATAAATCGATCGCGCGGACGGGCGGAAGAATTAGTCAAGCAATTTAGTCAAGCAAATTTACAAATTCAACCGATTTCGGAAATGATGGCGCAAGTTGCGATATCGGACTTGGTATTTACAAGTACCAATGCTACCGAACCGTTGTTAGACCGCGCCAAATTAGAAGCGGCTTTAGAACCCAATCGTCCTTTGATGTTATTTGACATTTCCGTGCCGCGCAACGTTCATGGAGACGCGAAAGAGGTGGCAAACGTCCAAGCGTTCAATGTAGATGATTTGAAGGCTGTAGTCGCCCAAAATCACGCCAGCCGTCGCAAGATGGCAATGGAGGCGGAGAAGTTGTTAGAAGAAGAAGTATTAATTTTTGATAGTTGGTGGCGCAGTCTAGAGACGGTTTCAACAATTAGGTGTTTGTGGGACAAAGCTGAAGCTATCCGCGAACAAGAACTGGAAAAAGCCTTGTCTCGCCTAGGTTCGGAATTTGCCGAGAAGCATCAAGAAGTTGTGGAAGCTCTGGCGCGAGGAATTGTCAATAAAATTCTTCACGATCCGATGGTGCAATTACGAGCAGAGCAAGATATTGAAGCAAGACGGCGGTGTATGCAATCGCTGCAAATGCTGTTTAATTTAGACGTGCGCGAAGCTATATAAAATTTAATTTTTACTCAAGCCTGTGTTGCTATTTGTAACACAGGCTTTTTTATCGGGCGATCGCAAATCAAACCCAAATCTTCACACTTCCTATACCTAATACTAAGTAACGGCTCCTACAATTTAGCCGTAGGCGATCGGTTTAGAGTTATGGATTTATCTTTATTACCTCAAGTTATTCAAGGTTTAGAGCAACATGAAAATTCGCTATGCCTAAAAAAGTTATTATTTTACATCTGCCATCAAGTTTGGGAAAACGAGCAAACAATCTTAGATAGTGCAGACTGGTCTAGTTTAATTAGAGAAATAATTAGTAAAAAGCCGACTTTTCTAAGTTTAAAAAATTATATTAATGGCATGGCTAAAACAACTAATAAGCCTAAAAAATATTTATCAGTAGCAAATATACTTAATAATCAACTAGAAAAATTATATTTTACTGAAGAAGATTTGACTCAAGCTGACTTTGCTAGGTTTCAAGAGGGACAAACACCTCAAGAAATATTCGATCGAACAAAACAGCCTAAACCTTACGATTCCTATAAAATTAGAGCGGAAATTGTTGGCAACATCAATCCCTTAAGAGCAAAAATACTGTTATTTTCAGCACTAAACGAAGGATTTAATTTTAGCAACCAAGACTGGGCAAGTCTCAAGTCACAACAACTCGATGAATTACTGCAAAACTTGGTAGATAGTTATCCAACATTTACCGAACTTGTCAGTAAGTTAGAAATTACTGCGGGTATTCTGCAAGAAATTGAGGAAAATCGTAAAGCAGCAAGAGTTATCAGCCACTCTTTGAAACCTTTTTATCCTATTTCTGTATAAGACGCAGGGATTACCTATTAGAAGCATAAAAATTCAGCTACCTAGAAAAAATTTCGACCGATTACTGCATCCTCGAAAAATTTGGGAATAATAGGTGGGTCGTGAGGTGCAGGATTATGAATGTTGACGAACTTCTTAGGCGCTACGCTGCCGGAGAGATAGATTTTAGCGGTGCTAATTTAAGAGGGGCTAATTTATTTGCTGCCGATTTAATCAGAATCGTCCTCATTCATGCCGATTTACACGGTGCAAACTTAATTTTTGCCTATCTCAACCGGGCGCAACTATACAAAGCTAATTTAAGTGGAGCAAAGTTAAGTGGAGCAAATCTGACTCAAGCTGACTTACGGGCGGCAACTTTGCATGATGCCGATTTACATGGAGCCGTTCTCCAAGGTGCGGACTTGCGTAGCGCCGACATGAGTTTGGCAAACTTGTTAGATGCAAATTTACTCGATACAGATTTACGCAATGTCAACCTAACTGGCGCAAATTTAACTGGAGCGTGCTTGCGTGGGGCAAATCTCCGCCAAGAAAAAAATAACTATATCGCTAATTTATGCGGCGCTACACTCTTTAAAACTGATGTGCGCGGGGCAAACTTATCGGGGGCAAATTTATCGCGAACAGATTTGCGTCAGGCAAATCTTAATGAAGTTAATCTATGCGGAGTCGATCTTAGGTACGCTGACTTAAGTGAAGCTAATTTAAGTTATGCCTCGCTCAATGACGCAAATTTAGACGGAGCAATACTTTGTGGCGCAAATTTGAGTAATGCCCGATGTGAAAGAGCATCAATGATTGAGACAGATTTAACCGATGTAAATCTAAGTGGGGCAACAATTCCTGATGGCAAACTAAGTAGGGCTAATTTGTCCGGGGCAAATTTAAGTAAAGCTACTCTAAATAGAGTCGATCTAAGTAGAGCAAATTTGAGCGATGCTGATTTGAGCGATGCTTACTTGATTGATGCTTTTGTGGCTAAAACTAATTTTACTAATGCCAACTTAAGTAAGGCGAATTTAGTTAGGGCAGAATTAAGTAGCGCTACGCTAACAAATGCCAATTTAACAGGCGCTACAATGCCGGATAGCATTACGTGTCAATAGTTACAGCATTTTTTCAAGAAACTGTTTAGCCCGATCGCATTGGGGATTGTTGAAGAACTCTTTGGGAGTAGCATCTTCAGCTAATCTACCTTGGTCTAGGAATAAAATGCGATCGCTTACTTCTCTAGCAAAGCCCATTTCGTGGGTAACAATCGCCATTGTAATCCCGGTTTGAGTTAAGTCTTTCATTACTTGTAATACTTCTTTTACCATCTCTGGATCGAGAGCGGAAGTAGGTTCGTCAAATAACATGACTTCTGGCTTCATTGCCAAGGATCGAGCGATCGCTACGCGCTGTTTTTGCCCTCCAGAGAGCTTTGAGGGGTAAACATCGGCTTTTTCGCTCAAACCGACTTTTTCGAGTAATTCCATGCCTTCAGTGCGTGCTTGCTCGTGGGAAAGATGCTTAACATTTAAGGGCGCGTACATGACATTTTTGATAACTGTCATATGAGGAAACAAATGAAAATGTTGAAACACCATGCCCACATTTTGGCGAATTTTCATGATGTCAGTTTTCTTTGCCGTTAGATCGATATTGTTAATATAAACTTTTCCAGAAGTTGGCACTTCTAAGAGATTCATACAGCGTAAAAAAGTAGACTTTCCCGATCCCGAAGGACCAATAATTGCTACAACTTCCCCAGCATGGATTTCTGTGGAAATGCCTTGTAAAACTTTAAGAGTGCCAAAAGCTTTATATAAATCTTCTACTTTAACCGCTAACTTAGAAGTGCTGTTAAATTTGCGATCGCTAACTACTCCGTTGAAGTCTTCGTTCGAGTGCATAGCCCCCCCAGGTTAAGCTCATAACTAATAAGTAATAGACAACGCCTGCAAATAGTAGAGGTTCAAAATAAATATATTTTTCTGCTCCGACAATTTGAGCGCGGCGCAGCAAATCGGCTACACCAATTGTTGAAACCAAAGCCGAATCTTTCAATAAAGCTATGCTTTCGTTTACCAATGCTGGCAAAATATTTTTTAATCCTTGCGGCAAAATGATGTCTTGCATCATTGGTTTATAGGGAACACCTAAGGACAAAGCTGCTTCTCTTTGTCCTTTATCTACTGCAAGTATTCCCGCTCTGATTGTTTCGGAAATATAGGCTCCAGAATTGAGCGTAAAAGTAATTACTCCCGCCAATAAAGCCGGAATATTGTAACCCGTTAATTGCGGTGTTGCATAATAAACTAAAGCAATTTGCAATAGTAATGGCGTACCTCTAAATACCGACGTGTAAGCTGTCCCAAACCATTGTAAGGGCTTGATAGTCGAGATTTTAAATAGAGACAGTACCACGCCCCAAAGAAAGCCTAAAAATGCTGATAGTAGGGTGAATAACAACGTTACTCGAATACCATCAATAATGTATGGAATACTAGGAGCTATTTTACTAAAACCGAAGCCAGAATTGCTTTGAGTTTCGGTGGCGGCAGCAACGGGTTTACCATTATTTTCAAACCATTTTACTACTAATTTTTCGATTTCGCCGCTTTGTTTCATTTGCGCCAAAACCCGGTTGAAATCTGCAACTAGTGGCGAACCTTTGGGAAAAGCGATCGCGCTTCCCGCTTCGCCAGCGTTGGGAATAGTAGTAAATTCTAAGTCAGGATTGTTATTAATAAAACCTTTAGCGATTGTGTCTTCGATAATTGCCGCTTCGATCCGTTTTGCCTTAACTTCTTGGATAATTTCGGAAGTTTTATTTAAGGATTTGAGCTTGACATTTTTAAATTCTTTGGCGGCGGTTTCTTGAGTTGAGCCTAGCTGCACGCCTACTTCTTTTCCGCTTAAATCTTCTGGTGTTTTAAGACTGCTCCCTTTTAAACTAACAATTGTATTTTTTGCTTCGTAGTAAAGATCGCTAAAGTCAACGTTTTTTTTGCGCTCTGCTGTCGGTGTCATTCCAGCCATGGCAAAGTCGGCGCGTTTTGATTGCAAAGCCGGAATTATGCCATTAAAATCCGTATCTGTAATTGATAATTCTAAGCCAAGCTCTTTAGTAATGTATTTGGCAATATCTACATCAAAGCCAATAATTTCGTTGTTTCCTGTAGCTGTATCTCGAAATTCATAAGGCGGATAGTCAGCAGAAGTAACCATTACTACTTTTTCTTTGCTGGATTGAGCGATCGCTCTTTCTATCAAGCTATTTCCGCTAATAATACTTAGCGCAACTACCGCAAAAAGTGTAATTGCTAATACTATTTTTTTTGTGGTCATTGTTACTAAGATTGCGCGCCGCCAGCAATAAGTTAATCAAAGAGAATTTTAAAAAATTTAACTACTATCTTAAGAGGTATTTAATCTATTATTAATCATCAGGTTTTAAAAGATAAATGAAGTTCTAATTACACCAATAATTACATCAGGATTGCGCGAGTCATGGTTAGGAGCAGTTAGCCAAAAGAAACCAGGAGTAACAGAAATATTGTCGTTTAACTGATACCGATAAAAGGCTTCAATATGCAAGCCACTATCGCGATCGCTTCTACTTTGTACGCCATTCTCAATTGGTAAGCCGATAGCACTAGCAAGCTCGTCGTTGCTAGTATCTGTAAGTTTTGGCTGCATCCCGACGACAATGCCGCCTAAATTGCCTTTTTTGCCCAAGTCCGGGAACGATAAAGTAACGGCATAATTAAAAATACTAGCATCGCCTTTTGTACCGAGACTCCGTGCGGCGGTATAACCAACCCATCCACCTAGTTCAAAGCCGCTACTAATGCGGTAGTTTGTTTGCAAGCCGTAGCCATTACCAATTACTGGACCAGAGCCAATAATTTTTGCGGCATTACTTCCAGCTAGAGTATCGACTCCATTACGCGGTGAATAAGAATTGATATAGAGAAAACTAAGCTTCAAACGGCTGCCACTATATACCAATTGACCAAATGCACTGTAGCCGCCGTTAAATAAGCCAGAGTCACTACCTGGGTTGTTGGGTGCGCCTACGGAGGAATCTTCGCCAAAGTAGCCAGCATCTAAGCTTAAAGTTTTAGTCAGGCTGTAGTTAGCGGCAATACCTGCTTGATTGCCTAAAGGGAAATATACAGGGTTTACTTGACCAAAGTTAGAAAGTGCGCCTGTCGCCGTATCGATAAAAGGACTAACTGTATCGGTGACGTAAGAAGGATCGATAGTATTGGCTTCTAAATAAATTTTGAGCTTTTCGCCGATAGGGAAGCGGTATTCTAGCTGGCTGAGTCTAATTTCACCGTTTTGAGTCACGCTACTTGGAGTAAAACGAGTTTCGTTAGAAACGCCGCCAATTGCTACGTCAGAACTGCCACCAAAAGTTGCGCCAGTATCAAATAATCTTAAATTAGTAGACTGGAACCGAGTACGCAAACGATCTTCACCAGTAAAACTGGTGTTAAAGTCTAGGCGCAGGCGATAACCAAGGGTAGGGTTATTAATTGACTCGGCATTATCCCCAAAAGCGTCACCTACATAAGTAATTACTTCACCGTTAATTTTAGTAGTGGTGGAAAATTGGTTAGATTCTAGTTCTGCTACTTGCACTTCTACCGCATCAACCCTACCGCGCAAAGCAGCAAGTTCGGTAGTAAATTCTTGTTGCAATCGCTGCAAACTAACTAAGTCCTCCTTGGTAACTAAATTAGTAGTTGAGGAAGCAATTAGTTCGTTAATTCGCTCTAAACAAGCATTCAAACCCGCCGCAAATTCATACCTTGTCATAGCGCGGTTTCCTCGGTACGTGCCATCGGGATAACCTGCTATGCAACCATAGCGCTCTACCAGTGATTGTAGTGCCTGAAATGCCCAATCGGTAGGCTGTACGTCGGACAATTGAGAAACTGACGTTACTTGAGCTAAAGCTTCATTTTGGACTAGAGAGCGACTTTTCATTTCTGCTTCTATTGGGTATTCTCCAGCTAAAGCATTACTTTCACTTGCCAAAATACTTGTTAATATAGCTGTCCAGAGCCATAAGTTACCTAAAGTTTTTGTCACGTACTCTCACACCTAATTTTGTCGCAGCATTGAGTAAAGCTAAGATAGTTGAATAAATTAGCCGATTAACACTGAATGTCCTACAAAATATACGATTTTCAATACCTTAAGTTATGTATTTAACAATACTGATTGCTTTAGTGTAGAAAAAAGCTAGGGTAATGAGTTTATGGTTGCTAAGGGCAAGCGTACTGTAAAAGTGCTGCCTTTACCTAATTGGCTTTGCACTTGCAAATTACCTCCGTGAGCTTGGACAATAACAGATGCGATCGCAAGTCCTAACCCCGACCCGCCAGTAACGCGGGAGCGATCGCTATTTACGCGGTAAAAGCGCTCAAAAATCTGCTTTTGCTCAAGTTTGTCTATGCCAATACCTGTATCTTGAATACCGATCGCCGCATAGTTATTACTGCGCTCTAAGCTTACAGTTACCTTACCGCCCCTGGGAGTATATTGAATAGCATTGATAATTAAGTTAGAAACCAGTTGGTAAAGTTGCGATTCATTGCCTAAAACAGTCAGTGGTTTATCTGCTTTGAATTTAGAGGTTAATTGGATGTCGGAGGCGATCGCCAAACTTGCCAATTCTTCAACTAAATCGCTGACAAGATCGTTTAAGCAACACTTATTTGCCATTGATAATGGCTGTTTTTCCATCCGTGCCAGCAGTAGTAAATCTGTAACTAGCTGAGTTAGTCGCCGATTTTGTCGTTCTATAGCGCTGAATATATCCTGAGTTTCTGGTGTAAAAGAGTCTAATCTCAAAGCCGATTCTACCGTTGCTTGGGTAGCAGCCAAAGGTGTCCGCAATTCGTGGGCGGCATCGGCGGTAAATTGTTGGATTTGTTTATAAGATTGATAAATTGGCTGCATGGCTAATCCCGATAGCCACCAACTAGAAGCGCCTACCAAAGTCATAGCAATGGGCAATCCTAGCAGTAAAATTAATTTTACATTAGCAAGGTAATCGTCAATATCTTTGAGACTGCGCCCCATTTGCATATATCCCCAAGGGCGATTGTTTTGAGCGTGCAGACTTAGAGAAATTTGATGGTAGCGACTGCCTTCCGCATCTTTTAGAGTTTGCCAAGTATTTTTTCCTGATGTTTGTGGCAATCCTTGAGGTTGAAAACCCGCCACCGCCACGATCTGATGGGAATTATCTAATAACCTAATGTAGTAATCGCCTTGATGAATTGCGCCTAAAACATGGCGTTTCTCCCTTTTTTCGGGCAAAAGTTGCTCGGTAGTTAGTTCTAAGCGTCCGGGTTGCTGCAAGGTATTTTCAATACTGTCATGAAGTGTACCCGCCACTGATTCCAATTCTCGATCTAGAGTTTGCCAATGAGCGTGAACGATCGCTTGATATACTCCCAAACCACATAATCCCAGAATAAATCCCATAACAACGGCATACCAAGCCGCCAATCGCCAGCGAGTGAGGTGAAAAAGTTTATTTTGGTTCATGATTGAGACGATAGCCAATGCCATGAATTGTCTCAATTAGGCGATCGCTTCCTATTTGGCTGAGTTTGCGCCGTAACAGTCGCATTTGTGCTGCTACTACATTACTGAGAGGTTCAGCGCTCATTTCCCAAAGTTGATTTTGCAGGCGATCGCGAGTTACAATCCGGTCTGGGTGCTTCATGAAGTATTCTAGTAGCTGAAATTCTTTGCTAGTTAACGAAATAAATTGGCGATCTCCTTTTTGATTTTGAATGCTAACAGTATGAGTAGCGTAATCTAAAACTAGGTTGCCAATTTGGAGTTGTTGGGGTTGAAAAGCAGGCGATCGCCTTTGCAATGCTCGCAAGCGCGCTAGTAATTCCACCATCCCAAAAGGTTTAACTAAATAATCATCCGCTCCCGCATCTAAACCTGCAACTTTATCTTCCATTCTGTCTTTAGCAGTCAGCATCAAAACCGGGAGAGTTTGCTTTTGCGATCGCAGACGCTTACAGAGTTCTAGTCCAGATAATCCTGGCAACAACCAGTCAAAAATCGCTAATGTATATTCAGTCCATTGGCTTTCTAAACAATACCAAGCTTCATTACCGTCCATAACCCAATCAACTATATACTTTTCTTGGTTAAGAGTGCGCTTAATTGCTGTTCCCAAATCGGGCTCATCTTCGACTAAAAGAACTTTCATAAGTTACATTGCCAAGAAAAAGTAATATTTAGCGCTTAAAAATAAATCGACCGTTTACTTTTTCGCCATTAATATCGGAAAGAATTGCTACATTATATTGTCCTGACGCTCTCCCAGGGAGCAAAGCTGCATAGTGTTTACCTTCAGCATCATAGGTGAGGGGAAAAGACTGTTGCGTACCGTTAGGTAATTGAACTTGAGCCGTCACTTTAGCATTTGAAATTGCTTCATGACTATCGCTTTTTTGGAGATAAAAATCTATGTGAGTTCCCGTGCTTTTTAACTCAGGTACAAACTCTAAATGATAACCACCTGATTCTATTACTTGACCTCCATTAAATTCTTTAGCACGAGAGTTTTCCGAGGGACTTTGTGCGACTTCTACGGGAGAAGAATTAGGACTACTTGTAGAGGTAGACGGTGTATTATTGCTACACGCTCCTAAAAAGATCGATCCTATACTGCCAATAATCATTAAACTTGTTTTTGTATTCATTTGCTTTTGTTTTTTAATGGTGATTAAAGAAGATATATTTGATGACTTGCTACCTTTAAAAACATCTAAACTGTTAGAATAACGTACTAACCGATCGGAAGATTTTGAGGTGTGAAATCCTCCATCTGAACTGGCTCTACTTTTGGTATTAATGTTTTTCCAAATCTGGCGTACAAAGCCGGGAGAACTAAAAGAGTTAACGCGGTAGAAGTAAACAATCCTCCCAATACAACAATAGCTAAAGGTTGGAGAATTTCTTTACCCGCTCCGCTTCCAACTACTAAAGGCGCTAAACCCAAAGCGGAAGTAAAAGCTGTCATCAAAATAGCGTTTAGTCGCTCCATAGAACCTTGAATTATTGCTTCAGTAAAAACCATTCTTTCGGCAAACTTACTGTTGTAATTATCTACTAATAGCAAACCGTTTCGAGTAGCTACACCAAATAAAGTAATAAATCCAACTAGGGAAGCGACAGAAATAACTCCTCCGGTTATAGCAACAGAAATTACACCTCCTACTAATGCCAAAGGCAAATTAATCATTATCATTAAAGTTGAAGGAATAGACTTTACTGTTAGGTACATTAAAACGGCAATTAAAACAAAAGCGATCGCACTGAAAACCAATATATTTTGCGTAGCTCTTTGCTCCGACTCAAATTGACCGCCATACTGAATAAAGTAACCCGCAGGTAATTGTATTTGTTGCTTTAATTTTGTACTAATTTCATCAACTATCGAACGCAAATCACGCCCGTTAGCATTAGCGGAAACAACAATTAACCGCGAAACGTTTTCTCGATTAATTGTATTTGGGCCTGTACCGTAACTAATTTTGGCGACTTGAACTAAAGGAATTTTTTGATTAGTTGGGGTGTTAATTAATAAGTTACCAATTGTTTCCAAGTTGCCACGATTGCTTTCTTTTAACCAGACTACTAGATCGAAGGTTTGTTGTTGTTCTAGTACCGTTGAAACTACGCGCCCATTAAGCGCCGTTTCAATAGTTTCTGCTAGTTCTTTTACTGTTAAACCATAACGAGCCATCGCCGCTCTATCAAACTGAATTTGTATTTGTCTAATTGGGACTTGAGGCTCAAGTTGCAAATCTACAACCCCAGTAACAGTTTTCATAACTTCCTCAACTTGGCTACCAATAGTGCGGAGTTGCTCTAAATCAGCACCGTAAATTTTGAGCGCGATCGCACTTCTTACTCCTGACAGCACTTCATCTAAGCGGTGAGAAATAAATCCGCCTACATTAGCCGCTACTCCTGGCAATTTAGCAAATTCTGCTCTCAGTTTTTCGATACTTGCATCCCGGTTTTTAATCCCTAATTCGCTCAATTCAACATCTAATTCGCCAAAATTGACACCACCAACATCGCTATCTCCTGGTGCGCGTCCAGAACGCAACGCGATTTGCTCAAAAGCCGGATCTTCTCTCAGCGCGTCTTGAATAGCAAAACCAGCGCGATTAGTAGCTTCTAAAGACACGCCGGGATAGAGATTTACAGAATTAATTAGCGACTTTTCTTGAAATGGCGGTAAAAATACTCGTCCAAGCGACGGGACAATAACGATCGCACTTACTAAACTTGCTAAAGCGATCGCTAAAATTACTTGAGAATTACACATTGAAAAATTCAAAAGCGGACGGTAAAGCCGTTTAAAAAATCTCGCTACAAATGGTTCTCGCTCTAGCAAGCGCCCAGAGGGGAGAAGAATTGCACACAAAGCCGGAGTCACGGTAAGCGCTGTCAAACTAGAAGCTAAAACGGCGACTAAATAAGCAATTCCCATTGGTGTAAAAATTCGCCCCTCTACACCCGCTAAAGCAAAAATTGGCGAAAATACAACCACAGTAATTAATGTTGCGCCAAATAAAGAGTCTCGTACCTCCTGACAGCCAGCAAAGACAACTTGTAAAGGCGATCGCCCTTGAGACGAAAACTTGTTTTCCCGCAAGGAACGATGGACGTTTTCCGCATCTACAATCGCATCATCAACCGCCGAACCAATAGCTACGGCTAGTCCCCCCAAGGTCATCGTATTAAGTCCCTGTCCCAGCCAATTTAGCGCCAGTAAGCCCAATAACAACGATAAAGGTAGGGCAGTAAGACTGACAACCAAAGTGCGCCAATCCATTAAAAACGGGATGAGAATTAAAGCAACAATAATGCTCCCTTCAATTAGCGCTTCTCTGACGTTATCGATCGAGGCTTCAATAAAGTCTTCCTGACGGAAAGTAACAGTAATTTTAATGTTTTTAGGTAAACCTAACTTAAGTTCGGCGATCGCATCTTCCACCGCGCGAGTTACCGTAGGAGTATCTGCTAGGGGCTGTTTATTGACAATGAGAATAATTGCTTTTTGACCGTTTAAACTCGCATCGCCGCGTTTAACAGCCGCCCCAGTTTGGACATCTGCAACATCTGCTAAGGTAATTGGGATACCGTCACGCGAAGTTATAACCGACTGCTTTAAGTCTTCAATAGAACTAATGCGTCCTACACCCCGAATTAATAATTCCGTGTCCGAGTTAGTTAAATAACCTCCAGGAGCATTGATATTTGCAGCTTGTACCGCTTCTGTTACTTCTCGCCAAGAAATATCAAAGGCGGTTAGTTTTGCTGGATCGATTAATACTTGATACTGGCGGACATCTCCACCAAATACGACTACTTGACTTACTCCGGGTACGGCTACAAGGCGATTTGTTACCTGCCAATCTACAATTCGCCGCACTTCCATTAAATTATTTGGCGTAGCTCCATCCACTGTAAAAGCATATTTAATTACTGTACCAATGGGAGAACTAATCGGAGAAATCTGCGGCGGTTCAACTCCTGGCGGGAGTTTATTTGTAGCAAGCTGCAATCGCTCTGTTACCAATTGACGGGCTTGATAGATATCCGTTCCCCAGTTAAAAATAACTTTGACCACAGAAATACTTACAGCAGAAGAAGAACGCACCGTTGTTACTCCAGGAGTACCATTAATAGCGCTTTCTATAGGTAAAGTTACGAGAGATTCTACTTCTTCGGGCGCAAGCCCTGGCGCTTCGGTTTGAATTTCGACTTGGGGAGGTGCGAAGCTCGGAAAAACATCTACAGGCATTTGCGAAGCGACGCACACAATCCAAACGCTAATTACCGCCGCAGCCATAATAACTAACCAACGTCGAGCAATTGACCATTTGATGATGGTACTGAGCATTTTTATTTTTGATTTTTAGTTGATTCACGAGCTTCGGTAACGCGATGGTTATCATTCCATAGGGGCGATTCCTCCGCAGAAATTTTTACAACTGGCATTAATTGGGGAGAGGTGCGACGACCTATCCAAAAAGCCGTAGAGGCGATCGCACCCCCAATAGAAATAACTACCAACCAAGGCAGATTGGCATCCTCTTTCATAGTAGTTTCGGCGTGAGAATCGGGTGTTTTCTTATCGCTGCGTAAGGATTGAGCGTAAAGCTGCATCCCGCCTTGAGTGACAATGCGATCGCCATCAAATAAACCGCTTTTGATTTCAACTATGTTTCCCGAACTTTGACCTAACTTAACTTCTGCGCTTTGGTAAGCATTGCCATTTTGGACGTAAACAAGTTGTTTATTTTGAGCTTCTATTACTGCATTGCGAGGAATTATCAATCTAGCTGTAGGTGTTTGGTTTGTTAAAACTTCTAATTGGGCAAACATCCCCGGTTTTAACTGACGATCGGAGTTATTTAATTGCGCTTGGACGGGGACAACTCGTGTTTCGCCTTCTACAACTGAGCCAATACGGGTAACTTGTCCCTCAAAAGTGCGATCGCGCAAACTCTCAACTTTTATGCTTACCTTTTGACCGATAGTAACTTTGCTTAAATCTTTTTCATAAATATTTGCTGTCGCCAAAACCTGGCTGTCATTCACAATGGTCATGAGCTTACTTCCCGCATCCTCAAAAGACTGTCCGAGGCTAACTGAGCGATCGGCAACAGTCCCAGAAATAGGCGCAGATACTATTACTAATCCTTTCTCATTAGCACGGTTGCCTAGCTGCGAGAGGCGCATTTGGTAAGCAGCATCACTAAGACGCATATGCGCCTTAGCCACCTCAACTGACGATTGGGTGCGTTTTAGTTGGGCTTCGGCGGCTAAAACTTCCCGGCGGCTAGAAGCTTTAGCAAGCTGCGCTTTTCCTTCGGCTAGATGAGCTTGAGATTCGAGCATTTCCCGGCGAGGGAGCGCTCCTACACTAACTAAATCGCGATCGCGATCGTATTGTTCTTGAGCTACCTTAAGTTCGGTGCGAGTTTGTTCTACTTCGGCGGTGGCAATTTGACGCTGGCGTTGTAAGTTTTGCCCAGCTAGGCTTAAATCGGCTTGCGCTTGCTGTAAATCGGCTTTAGCTTCGGCTTGTTTTTCTTGGGATTGTACGCGCAATTCTACTAATTCAGGACTAGATAGAACTGCAACAGGTTGACCTATTTTAACCGTTGTACCAGGTTCTACAAGTAATTCAACTACTGTTCCCGGAATGGGCGCAGTTACTTCTACTTTTTTGCTAGGTAGAGTTTCAATTTGTCCGGTGGTTTTGATTCCCACTGTTAAAGTAGTTCGACTGACAGGTTCTACTTTAATTCCCAGACGTTTAGAAGTTTGGGCATCAACTTGAATAGAATCAACAGTTTGAGTTGTTTCGCCCTTTCCTTGAAACTCATTTCCATGCCCGCCGTGAGCCAACACCACCGTTGGATTACTAAGGAAAGTTAGACTAAAAACGGCTCCAGAAATACCATAAAGCGACCGCGTAGAGCCAATTGTCATGGGCAAGCTCCTTTTTGGGTGCTAAAACTGCACTAATAGTTCAGCTTTCCACACAATAATGAAATCAGCATGAAATTTTGCTGCGGTGAGTAGAGGAGTATGGCAACAATTTTTTAGTAAAAAGGTACTCTTTGGTACTAGCTTTCTTTTTTTGACAAGTAAAACTAACACTGTTAGTCGCACAATTAAAAGGTTTATTAATGAGTTTGATTACTAGCCGTTGCAAACCAGGTAAAATTTTGATACTTGAGGATATTTTTCATGGCAAATGTGCGACTAGAAGGGATTAAGCGCAGATTTAACAACGTTACAGCAATTGAAGACATCACTTTTACCGTACCCGATGGCGAATTTTGGGTATTAGTAGGGCCATCAGGTTGCGGGAAGTCTACAGTATTAAGAACGATCGCAGGTTTAGAATCTGTTACCGAGGGAAATCTCTATATTGGCGATACTTTAGTTAATAATATTCCAGCAAGAGCGCGAGATGTTGCGATGGTATTTCAAAACTACGCTTTGTATCCGCACATGACGGTAGCTGAAAATATTGGCTTTGGCTTGCAAATGCGAAAAGCCGATCCAAAAACGATTCGAGAGCGAGTATCGGTAGTAGCTAAAAGTCTTGCTTTAGAACACTTACTAGAACGCAAGCCAAAACAGCTTTCCGGGGGACAACAACAAAGAGTAGCATTAGGGAGAGCGATCGCCCGTCAACCCCAAGTATTTTTATTAGACGAGCCTTTATCAAATTTAGATGCTCAGTTGAGAGACGATACAAGAGTAGAACTCAAGCAATTACATCAACAGTTAGGGATTACAACTATTTACGTTACCCACGATCAAACTGAAGCAATGACATTGGGCGATCGCCTTGTGGTGCTAAATGGCGGCAAAATTCAGCAAATTGGCGCACCACAAAGTATTTATGCAAAACCTACTAATCGAATGGTGGCGACTTTTTTAGGCAATCCACCTATGAATATTATCCCCGCAGTTTATACCAATAATAGTTTTAAAGTTGGAAATCAATTTTTAGATTGTCCGGCGAGGATTAGAGAAACGTTGAACCCTAAAGAAGGACAGAGTTTTGATTTGGGGATTCGTCCAGAATGTATTTGTATCAACCCCGCAGCTAAAGATGGCTTAATTGTGGATGTCAAGGTAGTAGAACCTTTGGGGAGAGAAACCTTAATTCGTGCGGAGGTAGTAGGGGTACAGATAAACGTACAAGGGGGGAATGAGACTTCGCAAATGGGCGATCGCCTATCTTTAGAATTGGACTACAACCAATTATTTGTATTCGATTCAACTACAGGTAATACTTTATACCCCTAAAAAAGGTGGTGGATAAATAACTTTTCCTCTCTGGGTATTCTGATAATTGTTGAGGGTTTTAACCATAAAAAAGTTTTCTGGTACTGGAAAAGGAGACTCAATACCATAGCAAACCGATGGTTCAAAACCAAAGCGGTGATAAAACTGAGGATGTCCCAAAATGATCGCCATAGATTCCCCCATTGCGTCAGCTTTTGCTAACCCCTCTCGTACCAGGGCGCTACCGATACCTTGGTTTTGAAACTTCGACTTCACAGCTAAAGGTGCTAAACCCAGAACTTTGTAAGTCACATCGTTATTTACTAAGTCTATATAGCTAAATAAAATGTGACCGACAATAACACCGTCTACTTCAGCAATGAGGGAAAGATTAGGAATATAGCGATCGCTTTTGCGAATTTGCTGCACTAGGCGCACTTCGTTATCTTGCTCAAATGCTTGCAAAATGGTTTCAGCAATTCCTTGATAGTCGGATGGCTGTTCTGGGTGGATTATCACGTATTTTAGTTAAACCATTTGTTTTTGATGTAATTGTGCGTGTAACTGACTGGGTGCAAAAGCTCCGTGTTCGGTAATAATGGCGGTAATCAACTCGGCGGGAGTAACATCAAAGGCGGGATTGTAAAACTCTGCCCCTTCGGGAGTAATAATCGTTTCTCCTACTTGATAAATTTCTACTGGATCTCGCTCCTCAATAGGGATCTCGCTACCTACTGTTAATTGAAAATCAATTGTAGATAAAGGTGCAGCTACAAAAAAGGGTACGTTATGAGCTTTGGCAATTAAAGCCAGACTGTAAGTACCGATTTTATTTGCCGTATCTCCATTGGCTGCAATGCGATCGGCTCCTACTACCACCGCATCAATCATTTTACGCTGCATACAGTGCGCTGCCATCCCATCAGTTATTACAGTTACGGGGATACCTTCAGTTACACACTCCCAAGCGGTTAGTTTTGCACCCTGGAGGCGGGGGCGGGTTTCGTCGGCATATAATCTTGTCAAACGTCCTTCACGCCACGCCGAACGCACTACACCCAAAGCTGTACCGTAACCCGCCGTTGCTAAAGCGCCAGCATTGCAGTGAGTGAGCAAGTTTAATTTATCGGGATTGGCGGGTAAAGCTGCTAGACCATAGTCGCCGATCGCCTGACAAGTCTGCAAATCTTCAGAATTTATTACCTGAGCGGTTTTGAGGAGAATTTCTTTAATTTGTTCTACCGAGCCAATGCTTTCGTAGGCGGTTCTTAGCATTCGCGCGATCGCCCAAAATAAGTTTACCGCCGTCGGACGAGTGGAACGCAATAATATTGCTACTTCTTCTAACCGCGTTAAAAAGTAATCTCGATCTTGGGTGTCAATTTCTCTTGCGCCCAAATACATCCCATAAGCCGCCGCTACGCCAATAGCTGGCGCACCTCGGACGATCATCGTTTTAATCGCCTGCGCCATATCATCGCTACGATGAATTTCTACTAAGGAGTATTCATTAGGTAAGCGTGTTTGATCGATTAGCCATACCGCATCTTCAGACCAAATAACCGGATAAACTTGTGTATTTTGAGACATCATAAATAAAAAAACTACTAATTGTCAGCACAGTAATTAATATGCTTAAAAATATTAGGCATAATTATTTGATATTGCAAGCAAACTTTAATAGCTTTCAATCTAGCTCGTTTACTTTACGCCAGGGAGTGCCAACGTAGGTATTAAGTTAGCTTATTTTCAGATTCAAAACTTCTCCAATATAATTCATGAACTTTCTGAGTTTGACAATTGCCCTCTATGCGGAGATACGTGGCATCGGGAGTAACTACTTCAAAGACAACTATATTTTTACGGCAAACAACGTTGTTAGTATTTATATAGTGCAAATCTACATCTAACTGGGAATTTTCTAATAGCTCCGGTAAGTATAGTGTTCCTGGAACTAGTTTCCAAACAAATTCCACGTCTAAATTTTCGGTTGATAGGTAAAAAGAGGCTAAGATGCAGTTATGGGAAACATCTCAAGAGTAACTATGGCAAGCATCAAAGTGATTATTCGGGACGACCAAGGCAACATCATTAGCCAGGGTAATCCCAAGGAAATCGCTCTACGCCACGCTAACTTGG
>QQTW01001092.1_pt1 | contig 18513 bp, 20 predicted proteins | sample 1904831 | NCBI WGS metagenome assembly QQTW01 (sample SAMN09435610, study PRJNA476489) | Subsurface metagenome, whole genome shotgun sequencing project. | reverse complement strand
TACATAAGCCCGAGAATTTGCAAGGTATCAACACAACATATGACCTACAAGGACGGTCAAGCGGCATTGACCAATAGGAGCGAATCACACGGCTTATTCTTTGGAGCGGGTATGCAGGTACTAAGAAAAATGAATAATGACTGGCAACTGGGCGCTGATGTTGGATTTGTATCGAAAGGATATTTCGCCACAAGGCATACGACCTTTAATAACGGGAGTTTGGCTGGAACGGGTTTCCAAAGAACTGATCTTAATTTTTTAGGAACAACCCTTTTTATGCAGAGGGAGGTCGTTTTGCAAAACCCAAAATACAAATTCATGTATGCTGCTGGTTTATTTTATGGGCTGAGTCTTCCCAACATCGAGAGTTTTGGCTTGGAAGCTGATGGAAATGATTTCGGAACATCATTGTCTGCGGGTGTCCAAAGAAAGCGTTTGTTTCTCAGTCTGGACTTTCGCAAAGGGCTAACAAACATCGACAACAACGTGACCTCCTCTTTCAAGACGAGCATGCTGAGTTTCAAATTTGGATATTCAAGATCGCTAAGTTGGCTTTAAGGCAGTTCACCACTACCGTCAATGACCAACACTTTCTATTGAGGTTAATAAAAGGCAGCCGCCAAATACCATGGGAGGAATTAAGTTCACTGAGAAGATCATCATTAACTGTAGCCCCTCTGAAGCTTTTGAATACACACAGGATTACAACAACAGGCTAAAATGGGACACCTTTCTCAAGCGAGCAGAACTTATGGACGGCGCACAAGAAGCTGGCAAAGGTGTTAGAGCTTACTGCGTTGCCCGCAATGGCCTGGGAATGGTCACTGAGTACGTATCATTCAATCCACCCAAAGCCACAGCGATCAAAATGACCAGCGGTCCGTACATGTTCCAAAGCTTCCTGGGATCATGGACTTTCCATGACCTGGGTGAGAAGCAGACTGAAGTCATCTTTTTGTACTCATTCAAGCTTCGATTTCCTTTCAACGTTGCTAACGGTCTCATCAAAAGAAACCTGCAATCCAATGTCCGCCGGCGCCTCAGGGACCTGAAAGCCAACATTGAGAATCTTCGGGCAAAACAAGCACAACCTCTTTCGATGGGGAAAGACCGACACCAGTTTTCGTGATCGGTTGTTACGGGCCAGGATTAATGGCTAGCTTTAAGCTGATGCCGGCTGTTTTAAAGTTACTACTGCTCCTTTTAATAAGCGCCCTGGTGCAGGGACAGGACGTGTACAGAACACCCTCTGGGGCTAAGTACCATTTGGCGACATGCAGGATGGTAGAAAACGTTTCACAGAAGATCTCACTCTCAAAAGCGGAAGAGCTCGGACTGGATGCATGCAAGATCTGCCAACCATCTCAAGCCGCTCCACTGAGCCTTTTGAACTCCAAAAAAGCCCAGGGCCAGGCCCAAACCGTGCAATGCAAGGGACTGACCCAAAAGGGATCACGCTGCAAGCATAGGACCCGCATTGCCAACGGGTTCTGTTACCAGCACGATCCGTCAAAAGAGTAATGGACGGTGAGGTTGTCAAGCGGCAACTAATTTAAGAAAAACGTCCCGTGGGCAATAATACCATCTACATTACAGAAGTTTAAACGCTTACAGCGTTGGAAAGGAATGCAGTTTATCCACCAGATGGAAGCCCGGCTATTTTAGGCCAGCGTCCTTCCTATTTCTATGGATGGTTTCAGAGAGGAGAAATTGTGCTTCTTCATCACCAGGTTTCGCTTTTAAAGTTTCTTTAAAGTAAACAACAGACAATGAATCTTTTAAAAAAAGATTGATAATTGCAAGATTAAAGTAGGATTTGTATTTGTCGTATCCCAAATACATTGCATGGTGAAAATCCTGATTAGCCTCTTTATCCATATCAAGAGCGTACTCACATTTTGCCAACTGAAAGCAATGTTCGCCGTTACTGCTATCTACCCGTGCCAATGCGTCATAGATTTGGAATGCTTCGTAATACTTTTCATTCTTGTAGTACAAGTCAGCCTGTCTGACACTTTTGGAATAAGGAGACTCCTTTTCCTTGTTGCAAGCGATTAACAGAACGAACATCGCACAAAAAAGCAGCTTCATAATTTCTGATTGGTTGCTAAAACCATGTTTCACCACAATACTAATGTACAAATGCTATATGATCCCCATGCATAAGCTGCGGAGTTGCAAAGTTTTTTCCAACGATGCAGGACAACGTATCGAAATGGAACTGCAGACTTTTTTTCGATCTTAAGTAGCTGCTTTAGGAAAGATTTCCTGAATCAGAAGTATGACACTGCATCAGTTTCCAGCGCTCAATAAGACGGAACAAAGGGAGGTTTTCTGGGAAGGATACTTGTTGGTGAACGGCAGGATGGCGGGGTACAGTGTGTTTTGCAAGCAGGTTGATAGCTTCTGTGTCGAATACCAGTTGCAGGTGACACTCCTAAGGATATGCGCTACTTTTAAAACCCAGATTTTTTTATAGCCTTACCTGGACCAGATGTCCGTAAACTTTTTTTTCTTATACGTGACAATTACCCCCACGGAGAAAGCGGGGCCCGGCTGTTATACACTTGAAATGGATCAAGGTTTGAAACATTAAGGTTGATGAGCTATGTTTGAGTATGGGCATCCTGATCGAGCTTTTGTTCCTGGTAGTTACTGACATCCTCACCTCAGGGGCAGTCAAATTCGGAAAGAAAAAAGAGGTTAGTCCATTCAATTAGCCTGGGACAACTTTGCCGTACCCTTCCACAACATCGAAACTCACATCTTTACCAACAACCCCTTGTAGCAGGCTGTTTCGCATTGTCAGCGATTAGGGGCTTTGAATTGAAACTGTTTATCATCAATTGTCTTGAACTGGGTCCCATTTTAACCCACAACATCCAGGCACCCCAGACGTACCCCTTCAGCCAGCAGCTCGGGTTTTAAAATAGTGATAATCTGGAACAACACTCTACGATGCATGGTGTAACCCCCCTTTGATACTTGAATTTTGAATATCTATGATGCATTAAATATTCAACCGCACTTTCTGTACTTGAACACAAAAAGTTCGAACTAAAGCTAGTTGTCAGCACTAAGAGAGAAAGAGAGCGAAGAATGTCGCGCACTCTTTCTCTTTAATTTTTCTACCGTTTCCCTTTTTTATTTCCCAGACTTTCTTTCAGCCCTTCGAGGATTCTGATACGCAAACCCATTATCGTGTGTTCCACCTGCACGAATCACTCCTCATCCTTTCCAAACAATGTTCTTAATTCATCCTTAGCTTGTTCAAGTGTCTCCTTTTTTGAAGCAGAAAGATTCTTCCCTCCACGGTTGAGGTAAAAGTTCAGCATGGACATCGCTGACTGATAAGGTGAAGCTTTTCTTCTTTTGCTCCGGCTGGCGGAATGTTTGACGGATTGTGCGATCTTTTTTGGATCATTTCCTTTAAAGACGCCCTGTTTCAAATCCATAGCGTCGCTTGTTTCATTTACTTTTTTGGACCATTTACGAGGCGCCTTCTTTTTCGCAGGGCTTTTCTTTGCAGAAGCTTCTTTAGAAGCGGCTTTTTTCCTTGCTGCACTTTTTGTTCTTATTGCTTTTGCCATTCTTTTGAAAAACTAGAAAACAAAGGCAATACCAAACTGTCTCAAGGATGAGGTGAAGCACTTCAATTTACCCTGAACCATCTTTCAACATTTGAACAATGCCTTGATATGGCCCAGTGCTAACTCCTAATATCGTGAAAGCATCAGACAAAGCAATTAAAGTAGAGGTTCAACAGCAACTGCTGAATACTGGATTTTAGGAAGATGGAGCAACATAGCATCATTGTTGGGATTGTCTTACACCTATGTGAAATGACAGCGAACCGACGAAATGGCAGCGGAGGAAATGCTCGCCAGATGTGCCGGAATGGGAAAAGGCAAAATAACCTCCCGATAAAAAAAGAGGCTGGAATGACGCAATCAATAAGCTTCATTGCCTCCATGTTGTCACAAAGAACAAATGAATGAAAGTGTTGGTCATTATCCATTAGCTGCATCCATAGTATGATGGAGGCGTTTGAATCATTAGTACGCCCTAGCTAACGGGCTACATGCAGCTTACAGTCTCAATTGACACAGCCTGGCGTAACCGAGTGGCATCGATCTCCTTTATGCGGCAATCCAAAGCATCATTGGTCACCTGCCATTGACTTCCATGACCTGATAACCTTTTTATTGTTGATGTTTAGATCACAGGTTTTACTTAGAGACCTTACCAATCCCAGAAGGAAGTTTTTGCGGCGTTGTAGTAGGTCCCGCAACAGTGATGCGCGCACCTTGCACGTACATACGATCGATAAACACGACCCTTTCGTCGCCCGTTTTAGTTGTTCGTCCGTGATAAACACAGAACATTTCCTTACCATCAGGCGAATAGGTAATGCTGTTGTGCCCCGTGCCGGTCACTGATCCCCCCCTGCCCGTGTTCCTTTGCAACACAGGACTATTCGGCGCTTTCTTAAATGGGCCTAAAGGCGACGAAGATGTACCGTAACCCACTGCGTAATGCTGCCCCCCAAAGTAATTAGCAGAATACATGATGAAATAAATATTCCCTTTTTTGAAAGTAACTGAACCTTCCGTCCAGCGACGGTTCACCTCGCGTGCGGTTACCGACCGGCTTTCCCAGGCAGCTTGCTGATCCTGCATGGATACGGGCGGCCGGAGCAGGAGCACCGGCTCACCAATGACCCCCGAAAAGTCTTTTTTCAGTTCGACGCCGTATACCCAGCTTTCTTCTATTTCCGGGAACCAGCCCTTTTTTCGTGCCCAGTCAGCAATCTCGCTTTCAACCGGATGCTTATAAGCCACCCGCGAGTAATAGAGGTAAACTTTGCCATTGTTGTCGAAGAATACGTTGGCGTCAATGATAGGATAGCCCGGGTCAAAGATGGGTTTGTCCGCCAGGTCAGTGAAAGGCCCGGTAGGGCTGTCTGCAACCGCCACACCAATTCTGAAGTTTTCCATTTCCCCTGCAGGATTCTCCTTCCATTGCGCACTGTAAAAAAGATAATATTTCCCACCGACCTCGTAAACTTCCGGAGCCCAGTAGGCCCCGCCCCAGGCTGTTGCCGTATCACTCCAACCGTTCGGATTATTGTAAAAATAAACCTGCCCCTCCCCTTTCCAGTTCACCAGGTCTTTGGAAGAGTAAGCGGCAAAGCCCTTTTCAGCCCCTCCGCCGGTGCCATACATGTAATAGATGCCGCGGGTGTACAACACATATGGGTCGCCAAACTCCACATTCATCGGATTCGTGAAGGTTGATCTAACGGATAGGCTTCCTATTGTTTTTTGTGCGCTGGCCGTACCAATATATAAGCAAGTCACAAAGAAGGCTAAAAGCAGCTGGTGTTTCATAGCAACCATTGAGGCTCAAAAATTACGACAAAGCTGCGATCCATATGTTCTCCGAGCCTATTTTATCGCGCTTGGTTTCGTGCAGCTGTTGTCTACCGGTGTGTTGGATCGTATGCGACTGATAAAAAAATGGGCCACGCGCTCCACCAGCCTATACCTTCTTCCACCTCTCGATTCTACATCGCTTCCACCTATCACGTTTTTTTAAAGAATAGTCTTGAAAAAGGCAAAGAACGTTCCCAGGAACACTATGCCTCAGAAAGAGCGGTCATCTTCCAGTTAGATCCATCACCCAGGAAACAAGCGGTCTTTATAGTCTCCAGGTTGCCGATAAAATTTTTGAACTGTCCGCCCCGTTCCCTTCGCAAGAAGTAATGACCAGCGTACGGTCATCCCTAATTTTTAGATTTCGCAGATTGGATTGCTGGCGTCCTGGCTTCTCCTGTTCCCATCAATGCATGGTGGGTCTTCAACGATCCGTTGTTTACCCTGCGCGAAAGCAAATGAGAAGCAATATAGAAAAAGCACTAAAAGCGAATTTACTTCCAGCTCCTGCCAGGCTATGCAAATCGGTTCTGTAAGACTGCGGCACCCTGCGCTAGCCGCGTACCGTTTGCCCGCTTTGATTCAATGCATCTATGAAAAAAGTTGAATCATACTAATGACTGCCTGTTCCGCTCATCCCGACATGAGTAGTTACCCGGCACCATTCAGTGGGAAACCGCGCGGATAGACCATCCGCTGAAGGGCTTTACCGTTGCAAAGACCGGTGCACCTTCTGCCGTACTTCCCGGGACGGTGCATGACCAGGTTGAATTCGTTCCATTCAACGACGCAGTTTCAAAAGCAGCGCCGGGAAGGGGAACTTTCAGCCGACCATTCCAGGCTGCTCCCACTTGCCCGACATATCTCCCGATGCCAATGTACACGAACCGGCTCCCGCGAGGGCCTTGTACATAGGGACCAGCAAGGGAAGGGTTCGACCCATTGCCGCTCTTCACCTGAACCAAAAAATCAAAGGTCAACGCTTCACCCTTTCCAGGCTGTGCCTGCACGGTTTCGTAGCGAGCGCCTTTACCTTTCTGTAATCCGTAGACGAGCCCCTCAACCGGATGCGTTAGTACTATTTGTATTCTGATCTCATTAAACATGGCTGGAACTTGACGACTGGGGCTAACCAAGTGGCAGAAAGCCTTCAGAGGTAGTTTTGATTTCAACCTCTGTAAAAGAGCGCGAAGTAATTTAACGAGAATTGTCAGCCTGGAATTGTGAACAGACTCCTCTCTTCCGTCCTATTCACGCTCGTTGCTATTCTTTGCCAGCCACTCTTTAAGCCAGGTGATTTCTGCAGTCTGAGTACGAATGATGGCCTCGCAGAGGTTTTTTAAAGGTCCCTCCCCTCCGGCCTGAAGATACGCGTTGGCCATATCTACCGCACTCTGATGATGCGGTATCATCTGGGCAGCAAAGTCCTGGTCAATGTTGTGGTATACCTTTGTCGTGTCCTTCATCATGGCCATCATCGAATGGTGGAGCGCCTCCTGAAAAGCTTTTGAATCGGGCGAGCCCTTTTTATTGCTCCTTGCAATTGAACCCTTCATAAATTCGATCTCGGCCGCCTGGTCTTTTATCAGCTTTTGTGCAAAGGCCTTCAGTTCCGCATTTGTGCCCTTGGCCACTTCCACCCTGGCCATCTCCACAGCACCTTCATGATGCGCCATCATCATGGTGGCAAAGTCAATGTCGTTGTTCCCTGTTGGGGTGGCTTCATGCATCTGGCGCATCATCTTATCCATACTTGCCGTAATAGGGTTATCCCGGCCTCCGTCTGCGGCACCCGGAGCCGTGCCGTGATGACCAACACCATTCCCTTCGCGGTGATGAACAGCCTCATTCGAATTGTTGTTACAGGCAATTGCAATCGTTGCCAACCCTGTAAGGATAAAAGCGATCTTCATTTTTTTTCCATTTTTTCAGTTAACAATAGAGCTTATATTGAGTACAGGAGCATCGCACCACTCATCGCCATCATCGCGGCGTCTTCAATGATGGTAACTGTGCTCATCGGTAGATTGAAAACAGCACCCAGGCAGGCACACTGGATCTTCCTCCTGTTGAGCACACTTTGCAACACGCCGATAATGCTCACGGTCATGACTACCAGGGTGATCAGATTTGTGAGCATTGGGTTGAAACCGACAAGGTAAGCAAGGCCCAGCCCAAGTTCGATGAAAGCATAAATGTAACCCCAGCCAGCCCACTTCTTCGCAATGATATCATAAGTAGCATAGCTTTCGGCAAACCCCTTCAGGTCCAGCAGTTTAAAAAACGAAAAGACGAGGAAGAAACCAGCCATGAAGTGCTGCATCCCCGTATGCCAGCTAAATTCGCCCTTAACGACTTCCACGAGCAAAGTGATAGCAGTAAGGTAGGCACCGATCAGGAGGATGGGTTTATAGGTTTTGAACCAGGAGCCTGCTGTTACTGCAGGCTCACTATGCTGCATTCCACCGTCGGCTTCTGTAATGGTATAGGCCCCTGCCCCGCCTAAAGCATTTTGCAGTGCTGCCAGCGGGATATGATTCTGCATCGTGATAGTAGCCTGGGGTGCAGAGAGCTGCACTTCTGCTTCGGTTACGTCGCCCAACATGAGCAGCGCGCTTTTTGCTTTCGCAACACAGTTGCCACAGGTCATGCCCTTGATGTTATAGGTATGTGTCATAAATTGATTAATTAAGACACAAAGCTACCCTCTTACCCAAGGGACCTTGTTACACAATTATGGATAGTGTTTATACAATTTTGGGTTTCCCTACATCATCGAGGGACGTCCTGTTGCCCGTCCCGAGCTTCTTGAAGCCCGAAGGGGTAAGCCCTGTTAGTTTCTTAAACTGGGCCGACAGGTGAGCGGTACTGCTGTAGCCCAAGTGAACAGCAATTTGAGAAAGCGACATTTCATCATACATGAGGAGCTCCTTTACTTTTTCAACCTTCTGGTTGATGATATATTGCTCTATGGTGATGCCTTCCACGCCGGAGAAGAGGTTGCTCAGGTAAGAATAATCGTGGTGGAGGTGTTGCGACAATAATTCACTGTAGTTCTTTGCCGGCTGTTCGTCTTTATAATGAACGGCATCAATAATGAACGTTTTAATGGACTCAATGAGCTTGCTTCGCCGGTCGTCCATCAGCTGGAAGCCCACGCCTTCCAGGGCTTCTGAGAGCCCTTCCTGTTGCTCCTTCGACAAGTCCTGCTCTTCGATCACTACCTCGCCCAGCGCAATAGTAAGTGGGTGCAGGTGCAGGCCCTCCAGCTCTGCTTTTACAACCATTTTGCACCGATGGCAGACCATATTCTTGATGTATAATTTCAATAGCTGATCGTTTACCGCTTTTGCGCCCTGCGAATCTATCAAACTTCTGACCAATGGCTGCATAAGCCTCGCTTTAAAATCCCGGCCGTGCCAAGGTGAGTCCAGGTGACGGGAGCGAATATTAGGGTCCTGAAATGTGCTCCAACAAAGCTAACAGCTGCATCAGCAATGCTACCATTTTTGTTCGCTGGGATCAAACCGGAAGTATGCTTTGGATACTCCAACTCCCGGGAGCTATGTTAGTCCTACGACCTTACTTTTCCCACGCGTAACAGCAGCGGAAAGCGGACTTCCCTCACTTGCGCTTCGCCCCAGGCCTGCTTCAATTCAGTTTTTAAACCGTCAACCGGGTTATACCCGTTTCCGTTTATGAAATGCTTTACGGCTGACCAGGTATTCAGATACCCTATCAGGTGTTCTAGAGTCCAGTGTTGCTTGTTGACCAAACGGGGCGACTCCAGTTCATGGAAAGGGAACGGGATCGTCTCATATTCCTCGTCTATATACCTGCGTTCTTTATCCCAGTAGCTACCGATAACGTTCCGATAGAAATGGCTGATCAAATTGTCCAGCCCTTCTGAAATTTCCGGTCTTCCGTATCCAACCACAAAAAGCAATGCGTGCGCTTTCGCGGTTCGATTCACTTCTGTATAAAATTGCTCAAAATTGAACCAATGTATCGCCTGGGCAACAATGACCAGGTCGAAGAAACGCTCCCCGAAATTGGTGCGCTCGGCGGGCTGTATCGAGTATACAATGTTGTCCTTTTGAAGCGCGTTGTCCAGTTGGGAGGAGCTGATGTCTGTTGCATAAACATGTTCAAACGTCGCAGCTAAACGGTATGCGATCTGTCCGTTTCCGGTTCCACAATCCCAGGCGGCCCCTTTCTGCGGAACAACCCTGTTCAAGAATTCAAAAAACTCGGCTGGATAGGTCGGACGATAAAGTGCGTATTGACCGGAGCCGGTGGAGAAATTGTCTTTCATGGCAGTTTTCGTTTGTGGACAAATGCGGAAGTTGAATGCGTGCATACAGGCTACAACCCAACCTGAGCCGGGACCTTTTCAGTGAGCATGCTGCCGGATTTTTTTAAGTCCGGTGGTAGCACTGCCTCTATCCTGGTTGGTGCATCTCATCCCTTTTCACTTCTAATTTGTTAACTCAAACGTGATGAAGTCCGTCCCCTCAACGCCTTGCCGACTGAAGTTGAGTTTCTCCAACAGTCTCGCTGAACTCACATTTTCACGGTGTGCAGAGGCCTCTATTGAAGTCAGCCCGAGATCATGGAAGGCGAAGGAGACTACCTTTTCAGCCGCTTCCTGCATGAGTCCCTTTCGGTGAAACCGGGGTAATAATTCAAAACCAATCTCGGCTCCTGAACGATCCTCAGAAAAGTGGAACAGGCAGATCGTTCCGATCAGTTCATCCCTGTTGTTCCCTGTGATGGCCCAGTAGATGGTATTTTGCTTCAGCAAATTTTCATTGATCGTAGCAATAAAGCGCTGCGCATCTTCAATTGATTCACTCGGCTTGCGGTCCAGGTAACGGTTTACCTGCTCGTTAGAGCGAAGGGCAAAGATTTCCGTGTCGTCACTGTCCAGGAGCTGCCGCAAGGTGAGCCTTTCAGTCGTTAAAACGGGAAAAGGTGGGAGGTTTCCGGACAGCATATTCATTGATTGTGATTTGATCTTTTTCTTTTTGAAAACCCACTTTAAGGCAACGGCTCGTCGCAGGTCTCCCGGGTCCCAATATCCTGTTGCGCCACTTGTCTACTGAGTATGGTGAAAGCCTGGCGAATGAGTCCTTCCTTCAACCCAAAATGGGCACTTAATCGACACACTTCTTCCTCACCTTCGATATATGTTCTTTGCGTTTCACCTTTCAGCAGCGTGTGAATGTTATAAGGAATATCCTCGCTGTCAAACCTTGAGGGCACCCCATCAATCACCTTTTGAATGACAATCCAGTCTGCAAACAACACAGCCTCTCCATAATCGTCCTGCACGATCTTCCCGTAACGGGCCGCCTGTACCGGGCTGTCCGTTAAGTGATAAAGGTAAGGTTTGGGATGCGGAAAATTTTCGACAAGATACACCCCGGATGAAACAGGTGAGCACTTGTACTGTAACAGGTTATGCGCGACGACTGTTACGCAATCCACCTGGACCGGAATGGGTGCGTAGAGGGGTAGCCGATGCCAGCAATGTACTTCCTGCTCTCCATCACGATGATCAGCGCCGAGTGCCTGCTGCTCCTATGGAGGATCGTATTGATTATGGGATAACCGTTAAAGCCTAAGCGTTGCAGAAGGCAAAAGAACGCCCAATTGCTTTCATAGCAGGTTCCTCCAGAACCCAGCCGAATGGCCGAATCCCAAAATTCATCCTCCGGACGCACGCAGTCCTCTGCCCTCGTGAATAGTGATTTCCATACGATCGTACACACTTTCCCAGGGCTTGTAAAGCAGCTTACGAAGAGCACAGTGTCCGAAGCGGATGGCCACTGCGGAGAAGTCTCAATAAGTATGAGTTTTCTTTAAAAAATTCAAGATTCAATTGGCTATAAGCCATCTAATGATCTATGTTCAATCCCTATCCTCCAGCCCCAATATTCTAATCACGAGGTTCGCTATAGCTGATCTAACCCCGAGCCTTTTTCTTTTGTTTTGGTGGGGGCGAATCTCTGACTGAAATTCTGACGAGCTCACTCAGCCAATCTCTGTCTTCAATTTTGTCGCCTATTAAGAAACTGGGTTTGGCCCCTTTGTATGGTGGGGCTTCAACGACAGCACCAATGAAGTCTCGGCCGGCGTTGGTGGGTTTGATGAACAATTTATTGTCACAGATCAGTCCGAACAATTTTTCGTCTGAGTAAATACCGTATTCACCAAACATTTTTTTAGCGCATATGTCTCCTGCACCTTGTATTTGCCCCAAAACGAAGTCTACAAAATCTTGGTCGGAAGCCATTGGTTCATTTTATTTTAATGCTTGTGGTGTCTTAAGTTTCAGCTGTTGAAGAACGGATTTGCGAAGGTTTAGCATTGTCGCCTCCGTGCCCAGTACTCTTTCGAGGTTGAATAAAGATAACATTCCCAACCTTTGTCAGCCCCTGATTCGTAAAACTTATCTTGCAGGCAGTGATCAGCATTTCCAAAACTTCCTGCGCTTGAAGTCTATCACAGGTGGCCCATCGGAACACCCGCCAATCGCTCTGGCGTTCTTGTCTGCTCTGCTTTTCCCAATGATCCACCTTCCGGTTTTCGTATGTCTTAAAATCAGTCCTTCAGCAAAGACTTCGCCCTTGGTCCCTGTGACGTTACTCCTGCCGTCATGAATTACCTTGATGCTGTCACCTTTGATAATGACAGTGCAACTGGAACCTAATGATTTACTGTGCCACTCTGCCCAGGCAATGGTGTATTGATAGGTTCCGTTTGCGGGCTTTTGGCCACAGATGTCTAGTGAAAAATAAAGAAATAAGAGAAAAAGAGGAAATTTCATGATTGCATTCAAAGTTTCTCGCTGGATCCCCACATCGGTTTACGGTTTTGCGATGCGGCGCCACTACGTGTTACGTCACCTATCATATACCACTAAAGCTTTATAATAGCACAACCGTCTCAACTTTTGCACCAAGCATTAACAGGCGGAGCCGGTAATAGGTGACGTTATTTTGTCAAGTTATCCAATGTGTCTTTTGATTGTTGGTCTGTTGGGTCAAGGTCAACAGCTTTTCGAAAACTTTTAATGGCGTTAGGTCTGTCATTCAACTTCAAGTAATAGTCTCCCCAACGACTGTGAACAATAGAGGAATTTGGATGTTGCTCTATGGCTACCTCTAAAACTGCTTTAACAGCATCCATATTCAATGGCTTTTTGTTTAATAGTTCGTAAGCAATATATGTTATCTGAAATTCATTCAGCTTCATTGCTCCGAACCCTATTTTCGCCTCGTCATACCTTTTCATCTTCAGATATTCACTTGGTGAAAACTCATCGTCTTTCATTCGTGGCATGGGTTCTTGCTGATAACTACTTTGCAACGAAATCGCCTCGCCCTTGTCGTTCATTTTCAGTCCTGCTTTGATGTTATAGTCGGTAAAAACAATGGTATCCCTTGTAACAGGAAAACAATAAATATCATTGCCTTCATTGATGTTTTCCACTAAATAGCTTTTCTCTCTTCGCAGGTAAAGCACTTGGTCTGCAGCCATTCTGTAGCGACCTGCAAATTTATCTAACTGGCTATCGGACAGATTGATCGGTTGTATCTCGGTTGGCAGAAAGTTTTTCCAATTATACACTTTTGCAACGGCTCTTCTGATTTCTTTCCCCAGGCCATTTACGTCATCTCCAGAATTGAGCATAATGATAACGCCATTGCCATTGGTAATACCAGCCACGCCATATGCTAAAAAGCCGGCATTAACACCTGTAAACTCAAAGTAAGCTCCGTCTAAATTTGTATTGTCGGTCCGCTGAAGCATGAAAGGTCCTATTCCAATTTGTTCTTTATAGGTACCATCAGAAACATCCTGTTGAGCTGTGAGCATTTGCTTTGTAATAATCTGACCTAATATTTCTCCTTTGCCGAGGTAAGATTTTTGCACATCTATGAAAAACTTTGCAAGGTCTGTTGGAGTGGTGTAGAGTCCTGCAGCTGCCTGTTGTGGATAGACATAAGGCATTCCTTTAAACCAGGATGCGGACGAGTATGCCCAGGAACATTGTTTTGCAAATTTTGATGGAACCGGTTGCTCAAAAGTTGAGTTTTTCATTCCAAGTTCGTCAAACAGCAGCTCCTGTGTAATATCGGAAAAGCTTTTTCCAGATACATCCATTAACGCTAATTGGGCGATCATGCTTCCGCCACCTGAATACCGAAATTCCTTATTCGGCTCACTATTCACTACTACGGGCCTCGATTCTGATACTTTAGCGCCGCTTAACACTTCTACTATAGTTGGCAAAGGTTGTTTTGGGGTAAAGCCGAAATAGGAAGATTGAGATGTTCCTGCCGAATGGCTCAACAACATCCTTAGTGTAACCGGTGTTTTTTTGGTAAACTCATTTTCTGAAATTTTCCAGGAAGTGAGGTAATTGTTGATCGGTTTGTCTAATTCGATTCGTTTATTTTCCACCATTTTTAACGCTGTAACCGCCATTAAGAACTTGCTGATGGAGCCGGCAGAGAACATTGTTTCCGTAGTTACAGGAATTTTTTTAGTAGTGTCTGCCAATCCATACCCTTTTGCCCAATCAATTTTATAGTCTTTGAAAACTGCAATACTTACGCCTGGCACCCTGTAGTATTTCATTCTGTCTATAATATTCCAACCCTTAAATCCATTTACTGGTACAAAAGGAATTAGATTATTTTCAACATCCTCCATCCTGACAGACAGCGACTTGTTTTGAGCAAAAGCTTTTCCGACAAAAACTGTCAATAAAAGCAAAATGACTTGTCGCATATTTTTTTTGGTTAAGGTAAATTTACAGTGGCCTACAACCGAGAGTGTCTTTTTGAAGTTAGCGCATTTTTAGCCTCAGGCTCACTTACCTGCCCGTGCCCCATAATGATAGAAGGTTGACCTCATGTTCCGAAGCCGCTGTTTTACAAGGACAGGAGTAGCGTGAGAATTAGTACTTATATTTTTTTAAACGATATTTTCCTTTTGTCACCCTGATGGTTTGCCCTGAAGCTCTATCTATTGCATTAAACGAAATCTCACCTTCTATGTATGTTATTATTCCACCAGGGGCTTCAAAATGGCGGGTTCTAAGGGTCAGAGAGCCTTGATGTATGCTATCGGTTGTGTATCGAAATGGTTCTTCGTCATACCAAGCCTGATTGTGATCGTCCAAATGATACGTGCCATCTGCTCCACGTCCTTCCAGGTAGAAGCCGGCCCTTTGTCCGCTACAACCGAAAGCAGCAAAAACGGCAGTGTCCCTTAAATACTGCGCAACATGATCGCTTGTACCACAGGCAGGTACAGATTGCCTGGTTCCGTTCACGGTAACTATATAGAAGGGATCTAAACTTGTAGCGGAAGGTTGTTTTTCACAAGAACCTGTGACCATCGCCAGAAGAAGCAAACACGATATGTACCTGGAAAATCCTTTCATTAGTGAGAACAGCAGTTCTGAAGGCTTACCGCCACCGGGGTGAGGCTGGCCGGAGGGCCGGGGTTTATCTCCTTTCGTTTAGCTAAAGATATACAACTTCACGAAGTATTATAAGGCCATGACATTTTGTACCGCCGACCTATTGATAAGCCTGTGCCGGGTGTATTCTTCAAAAGATAGCAATTTTACTGTAACCTTTTTAAGAAAGTTATTTTATCCTCGCCTTCGTTCCAAAAGTCCTTAATAACTGCTTCAAGGTCGTAATTTAAATCCTTATAAAACTTCCGTGTCAGGTCGTACTGTCTGTCACTTGATGTGTCAATGATTAAAATTCTCTTCTCCCCTTTTCTAAGAAATTCTTCAATAAACTTCATCATTGCTTTACCTATTCCCTTTCGCTGTAGTTCCTTCTTGACAGCAATAGCATAAAGATTATAAGTTCCGTTGGTAAACTTCTCAGGGGCACAATATCCGATGGCAGAATGGGTGCCGTCTGTAATGCATGTAAACCAAATTGCTTGCGTTTCCGGGTTCATGAAGTAGTCAGCAATCATATCGTCAAGGTAATGCGATGGAAATAATTCGCTTGAGTCTAAAACTTCTTTCAGGCCCTTCAAATCTTCCCTGCTAACCATTCTGACTTCGTTTTCCATTTGTTACTTGTGTTTTAGATGAATTGCATCCAATGAATAACAGCTTTGTCGGGGGTGGCAGCCAGGATCCTGAACCTTAACTCTGTTAGCACTATGATCTTGATTCATGGCTGAAATCAGTACGTAAGCCTTGTCTTTAAAAAGCTGATAGATATGCAGCATTGGCTTTGATCTTTTAGGGATCGTAAATATGCTATCTTCTTTGCATATGCGTTTGAACACAATATAAAGAGCCTTTATCCCCATAATTATTGATCCAACTAACAGCGCGTCCTCGTGTTTTAAACTCCTTTACAAACCGTAAAACACCGTTTTGCTTATCTATGACAATGTACACAGCGTAATAAGTTGGCACGATTTCGAATCCCCAGAGCAGTTTCATAGAGTTTAATGTTTATAGCATGCAGGCAATAATAGCCAGTTTACGATGGTGTTTTATCGAAAGGCCTCCAGTTGCCTGTAATTTTGAACGACTTTGCGATCTATTGGCATTCGGTGTTACATCAGCTTAAATTTAGTTTATATTCTACAGCCACTGATGCAGAACGCTGGAGATAGCGGTATCATAGAGGTTTGAATCTTTTGCCGTCAGGCCACCCATGTAACTGATAAATCTCCCGCTCAAATCCGGTACAGTCACTTATATCCTTTATTTTCCAGCCATTTGAACGAGCAAGGCTGTCTCCCATCCGCAAAACGCTCCAATCCAGTGCTGTAAAACTCTGAAATATTTTAGGATAGGCTGATTGCGGATGATCCCCACAGTACATACTATACTTCACTACTTTTTCTTCTTCTCTTGTCTTCAAAATGTCATCTGGATAGAAGCTGTAAAAAGTCCTAATGCCGTTGCTGTTCACTTCTGCATAGAATCCAGATGAAGACGAAGCAGACGAGCCTTTGACAGAATAGAAAGAGATTGTCCCGTCTGCAGTGCTTGAGTTAGCATGCAGAATACGATTGCTCCGGCATCCAGCGACCAATATCAATAGAACAACAATTGTAAACAGGCACTTCAATAAACCTGAGAATTAATGGTAATTCGATTAGTTGCGGCTAACGGGGTAGAGCTTTATGCAGCAGAGATTATCGTCAGCTTAATGCTCAGCCGTATTCCTGATGTAAAGTAGTAATTCTTTTGCTGAGCCCTTGCACTTCTGTCCCAGTTGCTAAAACTCATGTTCGTAGTTGCGTCTCATTATGGTTGCCCCATGATGAACTGCAAGGCTATCATGAACACCGCTACACCAAATGAGACCAAAGAGGAGTCTTTCGAATTTCTAAAAACGACCAGACACCAATCACGATCGTAAATAGAAATGTAGCTCCAAACACCAGATTAACAGTGGCATAAAGCTCAGCTGATTGGTAATACCAGGGTGTCGGTCCGTCGCCTCCAAATGGATATCCACCAGTTTGTTTGAAGACACCGACAGTCCAAAACTCAGAAAGATTCAAAAAGGAGAAAAAGCCCGATAGCAAAATAATTGAGACAAGAAGCAACAATGCGCTCTTGTCTCTTTGTTTACTTGGGGTAATCACGGTTACTGCCAACGGATTAGGGTTTTGCTTTTGTGTGACCATTCATGGACGCGAGCTTTGGATAAAGATATATTGCTTAATTAAAAAAAACAGTATTCAGCGCTTGCACATCAGCCCACATGGCGCAAAACTCCTGTTAGCAGCACTGGCTTTCCGGCTTTAATGTCCTTTCGCAAGATAAGTTTTGAGTTTATCAACTGTCTGCTCGAAACCTTCAGCCGCTTTATGTTGTATTTCTACTAAAGCAAACAATTCTTTGGTTTCGTACACTTTATGCCACCTTACTCTTGTCTTATTGCCTTGAGGTTGAAACTCTATTGTAGCAATGAAGTTGGGTGCGAAATGTTCATGCACTATTTTCTTGTGTTTGACCACTTCTTTGAAAATTGCTTTGTTAGGGTAATGGTTACCGTCCGGGCCATGCATTGTGAAAATCCACTCCCCGCCAGTTTCAACTTGCATTATTTGAATCGTGTTGGTAAACCCGTTTGGTCCCCACCATTGCTTGATATGTTCTGGTTTTGTCCACACTTCCCAAACAGTTTCCAATGGTGCATCCAACAAAAATGTTGCTCTGTGTTCCCTGTCTGCTGTGTCGTTGTTTTCGTTTTGCATACTGATTTGTCTACATGCGTCTGGCGCTGCCTGTTTTAGTTTATTTGCCTTCCTATAACAAGAAACAGCATTGGTCAGTTGGGGTATTCAATGAACCATGGCACCAATTCTGTTCTAAAGCTGATTAACGATATTTAAATTGGCTTAAGTACCAAAGTTACAATTGCCGAAAGTTGATGTTGTGCGTTCTGCTGTCTCTGAACAGGCGATTGGCCTATAGGCATCCATTTACCTTTCTTAAAATACACGTTGCTAAACTTTGGCGAATGAAATACTAAGTAAAAACTCCAGGCATTTCGATAAATTGTCGGATTGCTTGTCAAAATGTGATGACTCGGCTGTTCCATACTGATTATGAGTCGTTCTGAACTGTAGGGTCTTGTCGTGGATATTTTTCCTTTAAATGTCTTCAATATTTTTCCCCTGTTAGTTTCGTAGAAATAGATGTTGTCGTCATTTTTAATTTCAAAACGAAAATTATTATACTGCCAATCTGCATGTCTACCTGGAAAAAAGTCTCGATCTACTATGTATTGTCCGTAATAATCATTTTTTTTCAGTTCTGTCTTAGCACTCAGCCATTGAACCGTACCTGATAATAGTATAAGCCCCAGTATTCCCAGCCAAGTCATTCCGACTGACTTCCCAAAGATTTTCTTTCTTGTAATTAACCAAACCACCAAAAGAATACCTATCAGTGGCACAAGGATAAATACGAAGAATAGATTGAAACCAAATCCCATTTCTTGGCTTTAGGTGGCAATTAGAGTGTCGGTTAGGCTGGCGTACAACGGATCGGGTGTTTATG
>QQTW01001091.1_pt1 | contig 18517 bp, 23 predicted proteins | sample 1904831 | NCBI WGS metagenome assembly QQTW01 (sample SAMN09435610, study PRJNA476489) | Subsurface metagenome, whole genome shotgun sequencing project. | reverse complement strand
CAATCCAATCATGACACCATGCTAACACCCTCCCCAGACCATTCATCTCCCCCATCCTCTTCCCAACCACCAAAACCCTCCCCCCCTCCCTAACCGCCATCTCCCCCATAACCTCCCCGGCCCACCCGGCCATCCACTCCCTCTCCTGCGCGCTCCTGCACCCCTCCGACCCGTCCTGCCTGCGCACCTACATCTCCTACTGGCTCTCCGCCTTCCCGCCCATCACCCGCCTGCTCACAACCATCTACGCCCTCCTCGCCCTCCCCCACTACCGCACCTTCCTCGCCACCCCTCTGCCCGCCCTCGCCGCCCTCGCCCGCCGCGTCCTCCGCTCCGCCGTCTTCCTCACCGGCGCCCTCGGCTCCGTCTGGGGCTCGCTGTGTCTCTTCCACGCGCTGCTGCCGCGCACGGTGCTGCCCTCCGCCCGCTGGTTCCTCGGCGGCGCGCTCGCGGGGTGTTGGGCCGTGCTCGATCGGCGCGGCGGGCGCGCGGCGTTTCTCGTCCCGGCGCGGTTGAGTGTTGCGAGTGCGTGGCGCGTCGGGGTAAAGAGGGGCTGGTGGAGGGGAGTGCGCGGTGGGGATGTGGTGCTCTTTGTGGCCGGCTTGGCGGCTGTGGGAGGCGTGTATGAGGTTGATCCCGCGGCGGTGAGTGGGAGGGCGGTTCGGAAGTCGTTGGGGATGTTGAGGGGCGAGGGATGGGTTGATCGGGCGGGGTCGAGGGAGGGCGGAGGGGGTGGGGAGAAGGAAAAGACATCGTAGGCTCGCTCGACCGACGCTTCAGCATCTTCATGCATTATACCTACACGCCAACTCTGTCATGTCATCCAAAGACATTCGCAGCATTCGAAGCAGTCCTAGAAGGACTCTACAAAGAGATTTCGTCGCCAGCGTACTTCAAGAATATTTTTCTATTGTCAGCCTATATCAAACTCCTCAAAAATATTCACGGAAAGATAAGGCTTCCTCTTCAACGCCACTACGTTCCGCACTCATCCTCAAACTCCACGCTCGGTAGCAAGAAGATGAGCCGTATAGGAAGCGCCGGTCTTGTCAAATTCATACCGTTCATACAGCCCGCACAGCAACTCCTCCTCATTCCATCATGTATTCATACTTTCCGAGTCATCCCATCCAAGCTCAAAGAGCGAGCAAAAGTATGTCCAGTAAAACGCCGTCGTGATACCCGGTGTCATTTTATACAGATAAAGCTCGAGAGATAACGCTCGAGATCGCTCAAAGCAAATACGTCGCGTGGACGCTAGAGCAAACGCAGTAAGGATATCGGGGACGAATGAAAAAGAGGTCGTGCGTTAATCAATTCGTAGGCGGCGTTGTCGTGATGGACGGTCCTGAGCCTGGCACATTCCGTGTAGAATCCTGATTCTGGTTCTGACCGTGACCAATTGGTCCAGACGCAGGATCAGTTCCCTGTGCGTCGCCGCCCGCATTCTCCGCAGCAGACGTGCCCGTCTGACTATTCACACTCTCGCGCTGCCTGGCCCGCCCACCAAAAACGTCATGCAACCGCGCAGAGAGCCGCCGTCTCCTACCAGGATCGAGCCCCGCGTCGTCAGCACTGGCGTCGCGACTGTGCTGCTGCTCATCGTGGAAGCGGCGGATGGCGGCGATGCGCTCGGCCGGGGGAGCGTCGCGCATGCGGCGCAGATGTAGCGCGGCGAGGAAGCTGTGGCGGCGGGAGGAGTCGTTAGTGGGGGCTGTGGTGGTGGGTTCTTGGTCGGTTTCGGGGGGTGTGAGGTAGGTGCCGGGTTCGGCGAGGGGTTGGGTGGTTGCGGGGGTTTCGTCGGCGGTTAGGGCCTGGGATGGGCGGCGGAGGTCGATGCGGCTGGGGGGTTTGGTTAGCTTGCTGTTTGCTATGTGTAAATTGATATTAGATGCTCACCAAAGAGGACAGGTCCCAGACACGTTGAGCAGCCACGGATCGACGCAGGCAGGGTGGTACTTGTGATCACAAGGGAGGACGCGGATATCCTGTCCGACTTCAAAGTCTTCGGTGCAGATTGGGCAGACAAGGTTGTCCTCGGGGACGGAATCTTGCGCCGGTTGAGTCTCTGCAGGGACCGGTGCAGAAGCAGAAACTGCATCAGAACTGCCTCCCGTCACAGGCGGGGGCACATTTGCACTCTGCGAGCCTTCAGTGGCCGGCAGGTCCCGATCGGTGACACCTTCCGCGCTACTTGATGGGGCTGCTCTCGATTCTGCCAGCTCCACGTCCGGCGGCTTGGTCCTGTGCTCGCCAAACTTGACAATGGGGATTGTGTCGAGCATGGCACGCGCGATTCCTTTCGCTTTACTCTGGCGAGGACGACCGAGAGCGTTCGGGCCATACCTCTCGGGATAGCGATGCGCTCTGACGGCGCCGGATATAATGATCGTCAGAAACAGGACGGTGATGACGCCGGTGATGGAGTAGAGGATGACCATGGCAACGGCCGTGGTCGAGCTCGTGCCAGGGTTGATGTTGGTGTTGGCGTCGCCGTCGCCGGTGCCGGTGCCGGTACCGGTACCGTTGGCACTCGCGTTATTCATGGTTTCTATCACGCTCCGCAGCTGGATCAACGCCGACGGCAGGACGCCCTGGCTCCGCAACAGCTCGCCCTCAACGTCACGCGCGACGTCTTCGTTGGTGGTCGAGTAGATGTATCGGAACGGCTGCTCCCCCTGCGGACCGGGCGTGTATTCGCAGTAATGAGCAGTGGTGCTGTACAGAATGATGGAGGCGAAGCTGTCGGTGACAGCACTGTTCAGCAGCTCCGTCGCGGTCACGTCGTCCCCGTTGCTGGGCGGATCACAGCTGATGTATGCAATGTCGTTGCCGGTGAGTTTATGCACATGCTCGGATGGAAGTATCCGAAGGGCGCCTGTCAGGCCGTTGGGGTTCTACCACGGTTAGCTCACGGCTGTTCCTGGCTTGTCTTGTCATGCAAGGGCATGCAACGAAGAATGTTCCATACCGGAAGTTCCGCGAGTGCCTTGTCCCCCACTGGTATCAACCCAGAAAGCAGAAAAAGCATCTGCCCTCTAGTGGCGCCGAGAACCAGGGGGGTGGACGCTCCCTCGGATAAGAGATCAGAGGAATTGCTGGGCACCACCGCCTGCGCTGCCGCGCTGACGACGACAGCAAGAAGGATGAGAAATGCCCGTATCCGGTGGCCGGCACGGCGCGCGTAAGGGGTTGTCGACGCCATCGAAACAGTCTCCTCTCGGTCGAGTAGGCACGTAGGGAGCGACTGCGGCTGGGGATGTGGTCGAGCCCGCTTTCGTCAAGTGCTATCCCGCGACAGCGCGCCTTCCCTCCGTATCCGTGGACTGGCACATTGGGCGGCGTGACGAGGCCTTGTATGCGGAGGCAGATGGTGATGTTTTCTCGTTGGATGTTCTTGTCTTCCCTGTTATTGCCATCAGACAGGACTGGTTACCGGCAGCTGGTATTTGATATGCCGTTTCAAGAGCGGGAGTGAGTGGTGTGACGATTGGGGCTGTGCAGGGAATCTCCAGAGTGTGGATTATGTCATGATCCGAGCTCCCGATCTTTAATTGCTAAAGGCTAGCACTGCCTCACAGCTTCATATCAATTCTCACTTGAGTTACTGGCACAGAGCGCTCAGTGTGTGACGCTTGTACTTGTCGAGAGCTTCATTTCTTGCATGGTGCATTACATATTTGATGAGAATCGGCATGAGCTGGCGAACACGATTCGCGTGGGCTTGTGGCGAGCCAATCTCACTACGTCAATGTTGAGCCCGACGATACTGAAGGTAGGATGCAGACTTCACTAAACTGTTGCCCATGGCATTTTCATTGTCAATTGACTTCTCCCAATGAGTACGCTATGCACGAGTGAATGTAATGAGCCAGGTCGTGAGCTATGTACATACAATCTAATGAAATCATCTTAATTTTCGACAATCAGGGTCTCTTTCTTTTCGAATGCGAGCGAGCTTCTAGCTCGGCCGTGTCTGGGCAGCAGGAGCTATCTTTGCAACTTCGAGGACGACAAGGTGTACTGCCTTGGACGATCCGGATTGTATCACTAATGCTGGATCAATCCAACAACCTTGGAAGGCCCATCTACCACCAGCCATCGCCTAACCAGTAATCGGTTGAGCCTTGATTTTCTTCGTCGGTCTTCTGCTGGTCAGCCAACACCACGGTGGGCACTCAAAGATCAGGAGAGCATACACATGGATGCGGAAGTCTTGCCACGGGACGAGCACACCGGAGCGCCGGCAGGATGTTGATAATATCCTCGTTCAGCACGACCAGCTGCGCGATACACTGCTCCACCCCGTTGACAGGCTGGCTTGCAAGTCTTCGTGTCTTCCTCGTTACGCCTTCGAATGTCACCCAACTCGGCTCCGCTTTCGAACGTTCCTGAAGATAGTCCAGGATGCCTTGGAAGAACTCCTCGTTGCAGACGTCCCATCCCTCAAAGGAATACAGCACTAGCCTCACCCATTTCCGTGTCGGGTCTCTGGTCAGGTCCGGGAAGAGCCACTGCTTGTAGCGACAGCTCGACGCCGGGAACACCCAGTCGCGGCGGCCAATATCCGATCCTGCATCACGCTGCAGCGCATGCGTGCTGAGTCCAGAAATGATCGTGATGAAGATCAACTTCGACACGAAGAATTTCGACCCCATCGTGAAGCCCAAGAAAGCCGGGGATGTGCGGACAGCGGATCATCCCCAAGAAAGCTTGGTCACCTACACAGCCTCTTATATTAACCCTGTCGCTGAGCCCGCCGGCGGCTCGAGCACCCTCCTACCGGACAGGACTTAGTTTGGTTGACATCGATGGATGCGGCCCGAGACGCGAGGGTGCGTGCGGGCTCGCATGCACGATGTTGAGACATTTTTGATGGGCTGGAATGCTGGAATTTTTGCTATTGAATTAAAAATTGCAAGAAATAGTCATGTCTGGCTCATAATCCGAGGGGCATGTATTATATCAACTCATGCACTGACCGTTGTTTTCGTTGAATTTGAAGGATGACTTCTAACCTTGAAGATATCCATGGATACTAATGATCTTGAAACATGTTTCACGTCTATAAATGTGACTTCGTGCATGTCGATCACGTCCCCAAGCTTAACACGTCCTCGACTGACCAACAATCCTCACCAACTCACCTATAAACCGAAGCCGTCAAGGTGACCTGTCCCTTGAGTGGATTAGGTAGCTCCACCTCAGTGCAGAGGTGCTCTCATGATGCGGATAGCGCCCGTCTATGGCTTGCCAAGCCGAGCTGAAAGATGGAACGATTTGGGTTGAACGTCGCACTTCTGTCAGAAGACTAAAAAGGATGTGTCTATTACACACAGTCTCCTCGCCACTCGGCGCGTCCTTCGAGTCATCAATGCCTCGCAATGGTAGACTCCATTCTGGAAGACTGGCAGGACACGCGCGCGCCAATACTCGATGCGCCCAAGCACCTCCGCATCCGCATCGCGGTGGTGCAGATCTGCGCAGAAGCCTTATGCGACGTCTTGAGCGACCGACATCTAAAGATCGAGGTCCGAGACGTCGCTCTGGACGGCACCGCCGCCGTGGCGATTTCTTACACCTGGGGTGAATTCGAGCGCAAGAGCAGGCCTGTCGGTCACGATGCTACAGGACAAGTAATCCAGATGGAGCTCGGTGAGGAATGGGTCCTGGACGAGTTCGAGGAGAAGCTCGTCATGCTATCCGACCGCCACGGCGGGTGTTGGGTAGACCAGCTGTGCGTGCCCCAGGGCGCAGAGGCGGTCCGCAAGGCGCTGGCTGATATACCGGCTATCTACCGCGCGCTGGAGGTCGTTGCGCTCATGCCGGGCTCGCCGTGCGGCTGTCTGCAGGAGTCGTCTGAGGCTATGCTTCACGTGCTGGAGAACCCGGAAAGCACGCGCGAGGAGCGCAACGCAGCGTGGTCGAGATGGAACTTGGCCATGCAGACCTGTGTGAGCTCTGCGGGGATGAACTCCTACTTCGACCGCGTGTGGACACGGCAGGAGCTCTTCTACAGCAGGAGAATCTCCCGAGTCTGGACGTCGGATGCGCAGGCCGAGTGCGTGCGCAACGAGGAGCAGCGTGGCTCGTTGGGCAGATTCGCGACTCTCTTATATCAAGAAAGACTCAAAGAAGGCTTCTCCACCGCCCTCGCATATCAAGACATCGAGGCAGCAAACTACATGTTCCTCCGCAGCGCGACCGCCGCCATGACCGGCTACTGCGCGTACGACCAGTACGCCGCTCACTCGGACACGGCCATGGAGCCGGTTCTCGTGCGCTTCCTGTCCGGCGGGGCCATCGAGAACAAGCAGCCCGTGCCGCAGGACCGGCCGGTGCACGAACGGCTGCGGACGTTCCTGTATCAGCTCGCGCAGTTTGGCGAGTCGAGGAGGAGGGCGACGAAGGCGCGAGACTATGTGACTTCTGTCTGGGCGGATTGTCCGGGATATGTGATCCCGGAGAATTATAGGACACTGAGTCTCCCGGCCCTGCTGGAGGATGCGATAGTGCAGATGGAGCGCAACTTTGGCAGCTCCGTCACGTCGACGGCGCCTGCGGGGCTGTTCGGCATGGACGAGGCTAGTGGGCTGTGGAGGCCGACGGCGTCGATGGAAGTGCGCGATGAGCTCGACGCCTCGCAGGTGTACGGGGCTGTGCTTAAGCAATTCAAGCCTGTGCCGGTCTACAGAAAGGCGATCCCGATCCACAGTCTAGGAGACAGCGCCATGTCGATATCCTCCAGGGTGAGAGAATACGGCAGACACTTCGAGGGTCAAACCACCGCACAGGTGTTCATAGCCATGCAGAGAGTCGTCCAGCAATGGGGAGCGCCGGTGCAGAGCAAGCTGGCGCTGAAACATCTGCTCGAGAAACGCCGAGTGCGAGCTGTGGGGAAACCAGACGACGCGCTTCTCGTGGACATCTTTGAGAAGTGTCTGCTGGGCATCGCGCCGAGGCGGGAATGGGGCGCGCTCCCGGAGATAGATCACGAGGCTGCAATACGTCGTCTGGTGATTGACGCGTTGGGCCTATCTGCGCGTAAATGCGAGGAGCACGATCTCAGACTGATGGTATCGCTCGAGGATCCGCCATGTATAGGGTTGGTGAAACCGGAAATATGCCAGCAGGACTACTTCAGCGACTACAAGGAGCGGGTCAAAAGATACACTGGCACGACGGCGACTGCCTGCATAGATAGAGGAGAGAGGGACAACGGCTGTGCGCTATACGAGACGACTAAACTGCACGACGGGCGACCATCAACTTTGATTGTCACCGGAGTCTGGGTGCCTTTTCGCAATGCTTCCTTTCATGACATTGCTGGATTCGCCCGCGAGTTTGCTATGGATGCCAGGATAGGAAATCCAGCAGATGTCGAGGATCTACCTGAGACAAGGCTCGTCACCGGAGGCAAGCGAATGACATTGAACGTAGATGAAGCATTCGAGGACGTGCCACAGAAGCAAGAGCAATGGAAAGTGATATTTGTCATCGGCATCATCGCGCTTGTTCTCTCAGCCACCGTTCTCCCTCTGTTTCTATCTCCGGAAGTGAGACATCCAGACTCTGAAAAGGTCTGCCCCGTCCCCGAGAACTATTGGAAGCCTCGGAAAGCTCGGAAGACTTGACAAGTTCTCTAAAGATGATAAGTGGCATGCTGGCTCTGAATGACGATCAACCTCGCCCGACGTCGGGTTCTTCGGGAGAAGAGCTCAACTCTTGATGGAGGGAGTATGCTGTGTATTTGAGAAGCTCGATTAGTTGCGTGAGCAGCCCGTTAGAGGAACAGTGGTAAGACTCGCTAGGTTGGTAAGATGGTGACGCTTGCGTCTTGGGTATGACGGCCGAAGTGGTGTCTCCAAATCGACGCCAGTCATCATATCTCGGCCAGCTGTAGCCGCAGCAATACCCAATCCCATCATCTTGACGTGGGTCGTCAGCTTCGTCCTTGCTATGGCACGCGGAGGAATATTTTGGCAAACGCTATCCGTCCAACAGATGCCGCTTATGGAGCAAATATGGCGGAAAGCCTTGAAATGCTCTGCTCAAGCTGACAACTGGGACTCGGAAGTACCCTGGGAATTGTCAGCCAAGATATCCAGGTAGACGAGATGAGACAGTTACCATCTACGGTGAGCAGAGCAAACAGCCTCTTCGCTCGCCCCCAAATCTTGCAACCTGCGATGAACTCTGAGCTACCCTTTCATTCTCCATCATCATCACCATCTTCTTCATCCACCTGTCTCGCGCTCCTCCGCCCGGCCGCGCCGGTAGGTCGCACTCTGATCGGTGCTCTTGCGGCCTTCTCCCCAACATAGTCCTCCCCGGTCCACTCCGTGCTGCAAAGCGGACACGAGCGGGACCGTTGGACTCTGAACAAGTTGGCCGTGCAGATGGAGTGGATGCGGCAGATGCAGTCGCGGTTCGGACATCGTTGGCCCTACGGTCGATCCAGTCAGCCAGAGCAGAGACGCCTTAATCCATAGGCTATGCCGGCTGTAACTCACTACCGTAACAATATCCCGACACGCCTGACAGAACTTAATCGGCTCCCACCGCCCGAACCCGCGTCCCTGCTCATCCTCCTCCTCCTCGTTGTACGTCTCGACCAGCCACCCACGCAGCTCCATCAGCGCCCGCGGGCTCAGCGAGTAATACCCGGCCCCGCTCTTCTCGAACCACTTCTCCTCCACCAGCCGGGCCAGCACCCGCTCCGCCTGCTGCATCGTGACACTCTGCCCGCTCGACCCTTGCGTCTCACTTCCTCCTGCTGCCTGACTCGCAGCCGCAGCCGCAGCAGGCGCCTTGTGCAGCCTCACAGCCTGCATACTCGTGACAGCCATGACCTCCGTGCGCGGGGTGTTGTTTGTCTCGAACATGGCGTCGAGAACCCGCTTGATAAAGGCGAGCTCGTCGGCGGAGTAAGTCGTCGCGAGCTGGGTCAGCGGATCCGAGACGCTGTTGACAAGCGCGAGCAGGCGTGTGCCGCGGTCGTGCTGCGCGCGTGCGCTGCGGATCTCTAGGTCGAGTGGTGACAGCGCGCTGTTGAGTGTTGCTACATAGTTATTTATGTCTGCTTCCGATATGTCGGCTGGGAGGACTTCGCGCTGATCTGTTAGGTTGAGTGTGAGTTGTGAGTTGAGTGGAGGGATTGTAGAGGGGAAGGCTCACCTTGCGCGCTGAGGATGGCGGCGAGAAGGGGTTTGGCCTCGTCGAAGTTGAGGATGGAGCGGGCGAGGAAGGCCTGGAGTAGGGCTCGGTGCGTGTGGTCATAATGGACGTCTTCATCTTCGGACATTATGCAGGAGATAGGCTGCGAAAAGTGTCTTGTAGAATTCAGGATTGGTATAAAGTTTAGAGTTGCGGTGTTTGCTCGTAGTGGTGCAAACAAACGCGCCATTTGACGCGTCTGCTACCCCTCTTTACAAAGTGCCTGCATCTGGAGCATGTTTAAGACCAACAATGGCTCCATCTATCGTATTCGCACATCTATGGTAGATTTGCCAAATCCAATCTGGTCTTCTTCCAACGCGCCAACACCAACTCTCTTATACGGTCCTTGTGCTTCTCTCAAGAGCTGTGGCGCAATTATCAGTATGTAGCAGGTGCGCTTGTTACTTGAGGCCGGTAGTTTGTCCCGGGCGATCACGACGCACTTGAGCTCCGTGAAACCCGACATGTCATGAGTATCGAAGAACACGGATTTCGACTCTTGCTCGACAGATTGAAGCGACAGGTCTCTCGCCAGAGCCTTTATCTCAAGCGGGGGCGCGGCGTCCTCCTTTCTTCTCCCCGAACTGTTGTTTCCCAGTGGGGATCTCGAGAACGGAGATTGTATGTCTCCAAACCACTCCACCTTTCCGAAAGGAATCTCCAAATATGCTATCCGTCCGGTATAAGCCATCCAAGACCATGACGGAACCTGCCTTGACGGAGGGTACTGTATAGCTTGCATCATCTCATTGATTCCCCGCTGCCACAGCAGGCTTCGGCTCAGATGCTGTTCCAGAATGCCGTATTCACCCACGGTGTTGAAGGTCCGTATGAGCCGCTTTTCCAGCCCACTGATTGCCACGGACCGATCTGTCATGTGTGTGAACGCCAGTCTAGAGTACCGCTGGTACACTTCTTCGTATAGGCGTATTCTCCCACCTTTGAGAAAGCGCTCAGCCGACTTTGGAAATTGTGAGTCTCCTAGAAAGGCCGACTTTGGACTGCGGATGACGTTAACATGTGCTCGCATCTTCCCCATGTAGACTTATACTTGCAAAGTGGAGGTTGAACGAACAAACTTACTTGTGCATTTTAGTGAGGGTCTCACAATGGACCCCACTCCCGCACTCCCAGTACACTTGATTTCTTGTGAAATAAATTGTCCGATGTGACAAGGCACGTTCTTGCAAAACCCAGCCTCGTTGGCTCAGCTCACTCTCCTCGACGTCGTTACGGAAGTTGTCAATGGCTTCGCAAATATACAAGGTGTCTCCGGACTTCTGTTTGAGTGCCACCGTTTTTCTCTGCGGTCTTGGGACGATAAAAGCATCGGATGAGCCTCGAGCGCAGCTAGCAGCGATACTGCAGTAGGCTGAATTGAATATCTCTTCCATCATCTTCGACTGCGTCTCCCAATCTTCCGCATCATCCTGGATGATACAGAGGGTGTCTATCCATAAGAAGCGGACTGCCAAGCGTCGCGTGACTTCGACCGCATCCTGAAACATTTTGGGCAGCTCATCAAAGTTGATCGAGTCTTGAAATTGCTCGAAATTCGAGCGTTGGGTGAAGAATGGCCTGTGTACTCGCGGGTCCCCCCACCGGTGTGATAAAGCAAGGTATCGACCTGTTTCGCCCGGCCTGCGGCAATGAAGACGTAACGGGCCCACTTCATCGGCCGTCCCGACGTCAAGAACTCTCGAGGGCAATGGACCTTCGAGCGTCGGATGGCAATCATGGGCTTTTGAGTCGTCACAGACTCGAAGCCATTCCTTCATCAGCTCAAATTGTGTCTCGCTACCAGCTTCCGGCAGTTTCGGAAATCCAATCTGAATGGAAGACGACGTCGTTCCTGAGCCTGCTCACTGCATGAGCAATCATGTGCGTCGCTGAGGTGCTAAACTCGCATACCTGGCGTTGTACATATGGACAGAACCACAGGACCATGGCGTTCCAGACGGAATGTCGAACCGACTCGATGGAATTCGATAATGTGGGAATCCGTTCTGCCCCACAGCTCAGCGCACCTGCAGAACATACTGCATAGTTGACAAGCGGCAGCCCTATTCTTCAATTCACTAACGGTGTCATGAACCGCATAGATCCCAGTGGGTATCTCCAAGTGACTGCAACGTTCACAGAGCTCCGTATCTTCCGCTTGAGACGGGACGACTTGTCGCGGGTCGATTCTCTCATAAACTCTCAGAGCAAAGTCATTACTTGGGATTATCTCCCATGAATCGTTCAGCTGCTGGTGTTAACCTTTTTTCTTGTCGGGCGCATGATTCCTCGGATCTGGCACTTACAGGCTAAGAGCGTTTTCAAGAGTTAGCATGCGGTTTAGCGGATGAGGAATAGTGGAATTCAACCTACAGGCTGAAAGTAAGGAATCACATTAGACGGCATGTCAGTTTACGTGATCATCTCCGTGTTTAACTTACATGCTGACGGTCCAGTTAGCAATCAACTTGACTTAGAAAATCGCCCGGTTTAGATCAACCAAACTCACATACACTCTAATGTTGCGGAAGAAGAAGTCGTCAGTGACCAGTCTCCATTCAAATCACAGGATCTGACTAACATACTGTGTACCGAGGGTTTGCGGTTAGTGGCGAAGGCGTCAGACGAAAAGACGAGGACGCACTTCCTGATGACAGAAGGTTAGCAAGGACCAACCTTCAATCGATATCAAAGATTCATAATTACATTCTAAGCGCACCGGTTAGTCCATCTGACAGGGGTGGGTGTGTTGATGGGTGTGTGGGCTTACCGTCATAAGGTTACCGGGCCCAAGTTGTTGCTGTGAACCACTGCTCGAATCCGTGGCGTTGCTCCCACCGTCGTCACTCTGACTCGTCGAATTGGGTTAGAGAGCCAGAGCAATCAAGGGACGGACCTGAGCCAAACCTACCGCAGGCTGAATGACAAGACTCCTCCCCATTCCCAGGTCCTGGTTCAAGTCCTCCGGTTCAAGTTCGACAGGTGACAACCGACGATAGACCTTTTCGCGCAAGTCTTCACCAAGGTGTTGAGCTCTTCGCGACACCCTTTCGACGTTGTTACGTCTGAAATCGCTAAGGAAAGAGAGGTGTGGCTGTGGTTCAGCACACGCCTGCAGGTATCGAGAGTCCGGGCCAGCATGGTTCCGAATGTTGCACAGCTTCTTCTTGAGCTCTGTGGAATCAGCACGGAATTTCTCGGAATTAGTAGGAGTACTGTTGTGATCAACTTCGATGACAAGCAATCGTCTCTCAACCAGTGCTAGCAAGTCCCCCAGTGCGGTTCCTTCTTTACATCTTGGGTCATGTTTACGCATCCACTCCATCGTCGCCTGAACACCTCCTTGAATCACGGCGCCGTTGGGGGACCTAACCTCCCAGAATTGGTGTAAACACGACTTCTTCTCGAACGTATACAGTCCCTCGTGGCCCCAAAGCCCCCAAATAATGAACTCCAGACAGATGCATCCCATAGACCATATGTCGTAGACACGGGGTCTTGCAGCCTTCTCATTCTGGACCTCTGGGGGCTCGTACTTTTGCGTTCCAGACATGGTCCCAGTATGGTCCTTCCTCATTCTCGTGGCTTGGCTGTGTACCTTGGCTAAACCGACATCAGCTATTACTAGCCTTATCTCTGAACTAGGGTTCGCGAATATCAGGATATTGTCCGGCTTCAGGTCGCCGTGTCGACAGTTCCGCTGGTGGAGAGACCAGATCGCATCGGACAGGCCGCAGAGCTGTTCCAGAACCCAGGTGACGCCTGCATTGCCAGGAACGGCTTTCTTATGTTGCCAAAACTCTCGAAGATTTCCACCGTGCGCCCATGGGAAAATGAAGTATGATTTTGGCCCACGCTTGAATGCGGCAATCACATCAATCAGATGAGGATGTTGCAGTTCTCGGATTGATTCCAGAACGTCGGCTTCCTGTCTGAACATTGCATTAACTCTGCCATCATCAGCGTAGTGGCTGTCTGTGGACTGCTTGATAGCGTAATACTGTTGGGGTTGAGAGTCCTTGGTCCTATCAGTACAAGGGTATTGATCGTAGCTAGGGAACTTTTGATGGCACTTCATACCGGCTGAGGGAAATGCGCCGGGTGGAACCGGACTTGATAGACCACACTGAAGCCGCCTCCTTTGTCCTGGCCCCTATGGGTAAACGGCAAGATAGCGTCTCGGTCGAAGGGATCGTAGCGATATCGCTGGCGGTCGAACACAGGGGCCATGAACATCCATTGCGTGGCGCAAAAGTCGTTGATGTAGTCAGGCTCGTCACGCCATATGTCGTCTAACATGGACAGCGCATTGTCCGCACTCGGTGTCGGCAGGTTGGCGTCAGTGAAGCCGCACCTCATGAAGTCTTTGATGGCGACGGTTTTGCGTATTGACACCAAGATCAAAAACGTCTTCCCGGCTTCATAGCGTATGAAGTTCGTGATGGCGTCGTCTGCGATATGACAATGGCGCAGCTCCGCTGCGATATTGACATCACTCAACGCCTTTTGAAGGCAATCTGCTGGCACAAAATCTTTATCATCCACTGCGCTTCTGACGGAACAAACTTGAAGTTGATATCTTAACGACGTGATCGTGTGTCTCTGGCTCTTTTCTTTGTGACTGTGAAACGACATTTCTCGAGAGTTTGAAAGCCGAGGAAGCGCCTGGGATTCACAGGCAGAAAGAAGCTAGGTGGGCAAGGCTGCCTGTTATGCCCACGCGCAACACCATGAAAGCTACCCAAAACCGAATCCAGCCGGGAGACATCTCGATTTATTGGACAACCTCGGAACGCAATCGGCAGCCTCACTCCTTGACCGGTCGAAGCCACGGCGTCGGTTCACCCAATGAGGCGAAAATAAAACGGTTGCCTTACCGATCCTGCAGTGAGGCTGCTTGATTCGTTCATGATCGTCCGCATAAGTTCCAGAAGCGGTTGGGTAACTGCACCATTTGCATGAACCAGCTGAACATGATGGAAACAGTGATATGGATGACCGTTAGGCAACGGCGGGATACTTATCATTAATCGGAGTCATTCCTGCCTCTCAACGTCCTCCTACAAGTAGACTCCATGCATGCAACTCTTGGTAGCCTAGAGAGGGGCTGAGCCGCGATAGTGAGAGTAAGGTTGACAACATGGACTCCTACACATGCGATGTGGGATTTGTTCATATGCGAAGACAGTTCGGATCTTGAGTATCCCGCGCAACGTACTTCCGTTAGATCAATCTTTTGAATCTGCACAGCCCGCTGGACAATCTCTTCAAATCTCACGAGCGATGGCCGCCGACTCCCGATCCTCCATCGTCACACCTACTAACAATGATGATATCTTTGTTGCACCGAGAAGAAAAGGTTAGCCAGGCCGATGTGCGAAGAGAAAGAGACACAGAACTTGAGGGTATTGCATCTTTGGGCTACCATGAGCGTTTAACAGAGTTTATCCGCGGCTCTACGAGACATCCAGTTGCGGACTCCATCACCGTGGTAGACTTCAGACCTTTATACGCTGTCACAGTTCATAATCTTCAACGGCGACTTGCTCAGGAGCTGCAACTTACCTCGATAAGTCTGACGACGGATCTGCAATTGGAACGCATCCGAAAGTTGATAGAAGAGTATAGTATGCCAGTACTCCTATTGTCAATAGCCTTCGGAGTGAGATGAGCAGCGATTTGTGACTTCAGTACAAAGCCGAATGGGCTGACGCGTCCGCACTTCAGCGACTGCGCTTCGAGATTTTGAGTTCATACACTCAAACCGATGGAACACGCACTTTGTGAAAGACATTGCAGCCTCGAGAATCGACAACGGTCCCGGTTCGAAACTCCAGGGCGCGGTCCTCGACGAAATGAAGCTGACACTTACCACTCCACATGTCTCGCTGTACTCCGACGCGGACCTTCTCGGTTCCTTCGATCACTCCCTATTGCAACACAATCCAGTTCTGGGATGCACGCGAGGTTCACAACGAGCCCAAGCCGAAGCATCCGACCGCGCGCGTCGGGCAATGAGGATGGCGTGGCGGCGGTTCATCTTCGCCATCTTCGGAGGGTTGGCCATCGTCGTTCCCGCGATGGTGATTGCGGTCGACAAAGCCCCGCCCAAGACCCTGGCTGTAGTGTCCGTATCTATCTTCACGTTCTCTTTGGCTGTCGCCGTATTCTCGACTGTCTCGCCCGAATACCTGCTCGGGGCGACGGCGGCGTATTCTGCGGTGTTGATGGTCTTCATGGGGAATTGTGACCAGGGTTAGGAAAGGTGTAAGCATTTACGGATAGCGACAGGCAGGCGACTCCACGCGACGCACTACACATTCAGTAGTCCGGCGAGTTCTTCATAGATTGATTATATTTCATCCATATAGTTTTAAGAAACCTCAGAAATCTGTTTTCAGGTTAGCCTAGTGGATCAAGTTACTATGTAACTTCCAATTTTGTCTTAACCACAGCGGTCCGTGCCGGCACGTCCGGGCTCAAAACTAGAGCAAAGTCTTCGCGGTTTCTCATATGTACGTAAGCTCGAGCTAGGGATTGGATCCTTCATATCTTGCCTGCGTTTAGCTGGCGGACTGGCCCAGGCCACTATCAGATCCAGTAGATCATGGGCGGACCGAAACACTACACCTTATCTGGAGAGGATTGCGAGAATCTCCTCTCCACAAGTATGTGTGTGATGTTTCTTTTCCTAACCGGTTCTTTTGCTATAAAGAATCAGGACTGCCTCTATAGAGCTTCGTGTTCCGCAAGAGTCAACCAACCGCAGCCATGAAGTTTCAGCTCCCCAGTCTAGCTCTTATAACGGCCTCCTCCTTCCTAGACGCACAAGCTCTAGAATCAAAACCGGAACCGGGCCTGTTATCACGATCTCTTAAACTTCAACGATCCCCCCTCCCCACATGCACCTACACGCCTTCTAAGATCAGAGAGCCTTCTCGAACGGAAAATCACTATGTTTTCTCAATCGACTTGCCCGGAGAGTCCTGGGCAGCGGTCTGCTCTAGATCAGAGATTGTCGATCAGTGGTTGAATGATATCGAGGTCAACTGTGATCGCGTCTGGTGTGAAAACGGGTTGACTAGGATACTCGAGAAAGCTAAAGCTACATCAGAGGGCGCATTATGTCGCGTTACTTTCACGGTTGTGACTGAGCCCGAAGAAGATTGGGCATTTCCCGATTTTTCGGAGGATTGTATTCTGAACTCGAAGCTGGATACATGTGGGCTTGCAGAGGAACACTTTCCATGGCCAGAAACATGTTCTCAGGTCGCAGTAGGTCTTCCCAATTGTCTACCGGACTTTCTTCAACGCATAGACAGCTAACACGAGATCTTTAGAGTGAAGAGCGACAGAATGAGCGCCGACCAGTGCAGGAGAACCAATTGGATAAATCCACGCCTGATTTGACATCGAACGAAAAGCCTCAACCGGCACCGGAGTCTCTGCCAGACACGCCCACGCCTAGGACAAGGCCACTCCCACCGGTACGACCAAGTTCGCGGAAGATTTGGACGACTGAGGAGATCGAGCGAACGATTTACTTGAGAGACGTGGAGCATCTAAGCTGGCTGCGCATAAGCGACCAGTTGGAGGGGCGAACCGCTCGGGCGGTGTATGAGAAATACTATAGAGTAAAGAACAGCAATGGACGCCGCCAAAGTGATGACTTCACGCCTGAAGAGGAAGAGCTACTAGATGAACTCCAAGGAAGAGGTTTAACGTGGGATGAGCTTGCAGAGGAGTTTCTGAAGAAATTCCCGCTGCGGACACTTGAAGAGTTACGTTTACATTCCTTTCGGTATCTGGGCGGCCCTAGAGCTGGAATCAGGTATTCGAATGCCGAGAACGAACAATTGGTAGATTTGAAAGAAAATCAGCAACTGTCCTGGGAGGAGATTGCCGAAGTGATGTGGTGGCGACCCAAAGAATCGTTGGTTGATCACTATCATGTCACTCTCAACGCTACGAGTCCTCGACGGCGGATCTGGAGTGATGAAGATATAGAAAAACTGAGGATCTTGAAAGGACAAGGACTATCACTGGAAGTGATTGGCCAGAAGTTAAACCGATCCGCTTTTGCAGTTAAACAAAAGCTCAAAAAAAGCTCGATGTGTACTCGGAATTGGAGTTACGAGGATAAAGAGAGACTAAGGGTTTTGGAGGCACAAGGCCTATCCGCGGAAAAGATTGCCCCGATGCTGAACCGATCCGTTGATGCAGTTATAGCTCAGCTCAAGAGATTCAGAAAGGATTCTCCGTATCGAACTTGGAATGATGAAGAAAAAGAGGAGCTGAGGATCCTGAGTGAACAAGGACTACCAGTCGAAGAGATTGCTCAGAGGTTGGACCGATCCGTTCGGTCAGTTAACCGTAAGCTTAATCAACTCGGGAAGAATGTCACGGAGACTCACGAGGACCGGCGCTGAGGACGAAATCGAGATGCAAGAGACGTTTCATCATGTTGCTCACCACTCTCGCAACCTCGGGGCAAAAGTCCGCCTGGCCAGACGTTCAGGCTCGTTATGGAATGATCAATGTATTCTATGCCGAGGGATCTCCGGTCGCGACTACCTGTAGACTAGCTTTGTTGAAGAATTCTGCAAGGGCGGGACCCATATTGCCATCGGAAGGGGGTGATGACTTCCGTCTGGAGACTGACTTCTTTACCAGACGAGAGGAAAAGCAGCAAACCTGTCTGCGCATCTCGGGCTTGGATGCACCGGAAGATGGCGACTGAAACTTCAAAAGCTTCTGCGTTGCGCCGCGGTCATTCTAAGAGGCTCGATATAGGGTAGGGATGGCGCAGAAAGAATTCCAATTGGTATGTGATGATATAAGTGCATTACTTCATGACCAAACACCAAAACCCCTCGCCGTGCCAGGAGGCTATTATTGAACCATATAGGAGGATTGGTCTTGCACAAAGTGACGGCTGGAGTCGAAAAATAGAGAACTTAGGAGACACAACGAAGAAGCCCGAGCCACTGATGTAAGAGAATAATAGAGACATGCTATTGTGATCGAAAGATGATCGGAGGCTAAAGGCCCGTAGGGCTTCTACTCTGTCTTCAAGTGCCTCGCTCCACCCATCGGAACGTGGCTTTGTCGACCTTCCTATTATCGATGGTGATGGGGTTAATGCTTGGTTGGTTGAAGCTCGGATCAGACGTCTGAACAGAGTAAATAGGAACATCCTCCCTCTCGCTGCTCCGGTCACCTTTCGCTGAAACAAACAACTGCCATGGTGTTTCGTCGAGTCAGATTATGTGTCGTTACATATGTAGGAGCCGTCGTT
>QQTW01001090.1_pt1 | contig 18523 bp, 19 predicted proteins | sample 1904831 | NCBI WGS metagenome assembly QQTW01 (sample SAMN09435610, study PRJNA476489) | Subsurface metagenome, whole genome shotgun sequencing project. | reverse complement strand
TGCTTGGATGAGAACGGAATTTTGGTAACTGGTTGGGAATTTTGGCGCGAACATCAAAGCGTTTTGCCTGCACCGCAGTTAATGGTAATTGCGACTTTACCTTTACCGTCATTAGAAAACCCATTGGTTGCAGGTAGGGTGGCTCATTATAAGCTCAAGCACCAAGACTGGTTTCGATTGTACCTTCTGCCTACCGCACTCAACGAACTTCAACGTGCTCTAGCGCCAGTACGCGAAAGTCAAGGTATTGTCGCATTACTCGATAGTCGCGTTGTCAACCGCAGCTACGGTGCCCAAATTCTTGCCTCCCTTAGTCCCCTTTCCCGTATCAATTATCTCGATCCCAATTTGTTCAACAATGCCCGGGATAATGATTGATTGTTAGTTGTTAGTTGTTAGTGGTCGGTTGTCAGTTGTTGGTGGTGGTTGTCAGTTCTTAGTTGACCCATGATGAATGACAAATGACCAATAACGAATAACCACTGACCACTAACCAATAACCAATAACCACTGACCACTAACCAATAACCACTGACCCCTGACCAATGACCCCATAAGCACGCTATCATCAGCAATAGAAGTCTGCCGCCTGAATTTAAATTTTGAATTTGAACTATTAACTATGGGTGAAGCAAAACGTCGTAAAACCGCATTGGGAGACAAATACGGTAACCAAGACCAACGAATTATGTCTTGGCTTCCTATCACTAAATCCCAAGCTGAATCGTTTGTCAAATGGAGTACTCGCGGTGCTTGGATTGGTATTTTTGGAACGGTCGCAATTTGGATAACAATCCGCTTTATCGGTCCGGCTTTTGGTTGGTGGCAAGTGGTCTAAGACTAAGGGTAAAGGGTAAAGGGAAAGGCTTGAAACTGTAAATCTTCTTTTTTCCCTTACCGCTTGCTCGCTCGTCTGATTTAAAGTAGTTAATAAATAAGCAAATTCATCAAATTTTTCAAAGCTTAATTATTATATACATTAAATATTTTTGTAACCACGGCTGCATATTCAAATTAGTACTGATAATTGTAACCTGGCAATTTAAATGGGTATCGTTAGATACTTTTTAAGTAAAGCTTAAGAATACTCTGCCGAAATGGCAACATAATTTAGTTGTGCCTGGTTATCTTCAATTAGTCAAGCATTTTGAGGTTTGCATTTAGGAGACAGTGCATTTCTCAATCGCTTATCAAGGCTCGCTTACCCTTACCCTGGAGGAACCTCTTCTTTGAAACGTGGCGAGTACGCCAACTTAACAAATAGCGGATTCGGAACTTATTTTTACAATTAGCTACTGTATATATGAGTCCCAGTCCTAAATCAAAAAATACTTCTTCAGGGTTATGACCGAACTCAATATATCTAGCAGAATCTTATTAGTATGTGACGAGTTTAATCTATTACACTAAGTTCACTTAGATGTACTATCGATGATTTAGCTGTATCAAACTTTGTAAGGGCGTAGGCTAGGCAAAAGATAAACGAGAATGTACGCATGTTAACTATGTACTCGATGGAACTCCCATGTTCCACTGAATTTCTGATTGATTTCGAGTCGCGGCAATGCCGGATGCAAACGAATTGCATCAGTTATTACCTCGGAAAATGCCTTAAGACAGCAATTGAGTGCGTAAATGTAATCTAAATAACTACAAGCAATAAATAATCGTGTTATTTGTAGCTTTTCAGCACTTGACTTGTACTGATTGTGAGTTAGTCTTAAAGCGGATTCTCATTGCAGCCAATACCTAACCTTATTAAAACTAGGTAAATATCGGATTAAATCTCGCAATTCTATCGGATATATTGAGTCGCCAAAGTGAATAGTTTGATACGGCAGCGAAATCCCTGATGTTCTACTTTAAGCAAGGCGATCGTTTTGGGACTTCGATATACTTCTGGAAATTGTAATGAATAGTTTACAATACCAGTTCATGAGAAAATCTAAAGAAAATATAAAAGCTCATCCATAACCGTGGTGTTAGGAGGACATAAGTGTTTTTAAGACTAGCCCAGCAACATCGAGAATTCGTCCAAGACTTGGTAATGAACCTAAAAGCATTGGCAACCGTACTTGAACGGCGAGGATATCCCGCATCGTGCTACACATGTGGAGACCAAATGAACAGTGCTTCATTCATGGTTAGTTTGGGTGACAACCACTTAATTCGGTTTTTGGTATCGGATTACGGGATTACCTGGACTGAAATGCGCGACGACCGCGAATTAATGAAGCTAGAAGGTGCAGAGGCAGTTAGCCAACTCCAAGAGCTTGCTAATATTGTCAAGCAATCCATGCAAGCTGGAACGGGTAACAAAGCCCTTGCAAAACGCCACTAAAGATATTTTCATTTAACTTTAGTGCTACCAAACGTTTATCAAAATGAAGTGGCCGAATCGGGAATTGCTAATTGCTAATCGCTAGCTTAAATAATAACTGCTAGCTCTTAGCCCTTAGCGGTTCAATAGAACCCATTACCCTCGAACCGACGACGTAAATGGGCTATACTCATTGATTGCACTATATTGCCGCCTAACAGGGCAATGTTCCCGGTAGATTGAATAAACGTGACAGTAACGTTGTCAATCGCTTTAAAAACCAAAGATAGCAGCAATACTAAAAAAGTGCCACAGTTAAAGCCAAAACAGTTTTGATGGTAGGCTGGACAATGCAACTAATTGTTATGCTATTTGCGTGTAACAGCTCGCTTGCATTTCCCAACAAATTTTAAGATGTCTGAAGAAAAAGCAAACCAATACCAACTACCACAACAGGTCGCAATTACCAATTCATCTGCAAAAACATTTGAAAATTGGTTTGAATATCCAGTTTGGGCACAACCTCATCATACCGATTATGCCGGAATAGTCTGGCACGGTAATTACCTGGCTTGGATGGAAGAAGCACGAGTAGAATGTTTGCGCTCTGTTGGTATCAATTTTGCCGATTTAGTAGCTTTAGGTTGCGATTTACCAGTTGTCGATTTATCTATACGTTACCATCGCTCACTGCAATTAGGAATGCCAGCAGTGGTAAAAACGCGCATGAGAGAATTAAATGGCGTTCGTATCAATTGGGAATACGCTATTGAATCTCCCGACAGACAGGAATTATATGTAACCGCGCAAGTGTCCTTAGTTGCACTTGACCGCGAACGGGGCAAAATTATGCGTCAGCTTCCTGCAACAGTGCAAGATGCACTCGCAAAGATTTCTTATAAGTAAGTGGGAAAGGGGAGAAGGGGGAGAAGGGAAAGAAGGGGGAAAAGGGGAGGAAGCTATTAAATATAAGATTTTTCTAACCTCCCTCCACCTCCTCTACTCAAGAACACTTTCCGCATCTCCCCACCTCCCCACCTCCGTAATCCCTTATTACCTAGCACCTGAATTCATCAACTTTTGCGGTAGCGTCACAATGTAATTGTAAATATCTATTGGTGTAATACCGTAACCTACCTGCAATAATAAAACAACGGTAGCAATCAGCAATGCATTAACTACAGTTGTTTTAACAACTTTGACAAGAAATGTAAAGATCAGCCACGCCAAGATCAGGGCTAGAAACATATGTATAAAAAATAAGGTAGAAGCTGGAGAAATAAAGCTAATAAAAAATAATTATAGTTCAGTATTGATTAGTACAGCATGGCGCAAATAACCATACCATTTTAAAAATATTTCAATTTTGATATAAAAAGTAGTGCGAGCCGAAAAGCTCGCGTTTCTATGCGAGCAAGATGTAAGCCCTGCGGGCTGGCTTTGCCTATGCACTACAATGGTATTCTTATTTCCGCCGTATTGTACTAGATGCGGGGCTAGAGTACTCGAATCGAAAAGAATCATTTATATTCTTAAAACGAAGGATGAAAAAGCGTTCAGCGTTGGACTGAACGCGAAAAGTTGTCTTACCGTAAAGAAATAGCTTGCGGGCGGGTTTCTAATTGTTCAGTCGCAGTTAAAATTTCTTGTCGTGCCCATTTGTCGGCTGCTAAAATATCATCTAAAGAAGGATTTAAACGGTTATGGTGTGAGAAGCGATCGCATACCGCTTCTATAATCCGAGGAATGTCTAAAAACTTGATTTTCTCGTCTAAAAATAAAGCTACAGCTTGTTCGTTAGCTGCATTTAATACCGCTGGCATCGAACCGCCCGCTCGACCTGCCGCGTATGCTAACTTCATACAAGGATATTTATTATGGTCGGGTTCCGAGAAAGTTAGATTTCCCGCTTTCACCAAATCGAGCCGTTCCCAATCAGTATAAATTCGTTCGGGGTAAGACATCGCATACAGTAGTGGTAAACGCATGTCAGCCCAACCCAATTGTGCTAAGACCGAAGTATCCTGAACTTCAATCAGCGAGTGAATAATACTTTGCGGGTGGATGACAATTTCGATATTGTCGTAGTCCATCCCAAATAAATAGTGTGCCTCAATCACCTCCAAACCTTTATTCATCAAGGTTGCAGAGTCAATAGTAATTTTACGTCCCATCGACCAATTCGGGTGTTTGAGAGCATCAGCAACCGTCACATCAGTTAATTTCTCAACAGCCCAGTCGCGGAAAGCACCACCCGAAGCCGTTAAAATTATCTTCCGCAAACCGCCTTTGGGTACACCTTGCAAGCATTGAAAAATTGCGGAATGTTCTGAGTCAGCAGGTAGCAATTTAACGCCGTACTCTGATACTAAAGGTAGAACAATCGGCGCACCAGCAATCAGAGTTTCCTTATTAGCAAGCGCAATATTTTTACCGGCTTTAATCGCTGCAATCGTTGGCAGCAAACCCGCACAGCCAACGATACCCGTAACCACAGTTTCCGCATCGCCATAGCGGGCAACTTCGATAATACCTGCTTCGCCTGCGAGTAGTATAGGTTGAGGGCTGAGGTCTGCGATCGCATCTTTAAGGGCAGGCAATTTTTCCTCAGCACAAATCGCCACAATACTAGGTTTAAACTGCCGAATCTGGGAAACCAACATTTCCACATTATTTCCCGTAGCCAATCCCACAACTCGAAACTGGTCGGGATACTGCGCCACAATATCTAAAGTCTGGGTTCCAATCGAGCCGGTAGAGCCAAGAAGAGTTATCGCTTTCACAATTTTTTAGATTTGACGGACACTTTTACTATAAATTGCAAACGGCGCGAATATTATACCAATTTGCGGACATATGCAGGGGCGGGGTCTCCCCGCCCTTCCCCTTACGACATGTAGTATCGTAGAGGCAAAACAATGTCGTGCCTCTACTCGATTCCTTTAAAATAGTAGAGTTAGTAGAAGAGGAGAAAAAAATGCAATAATATGCCAACAAATCTCCAGGCACTTGCCTCGGTTTGTATATGTCAATCTTTATCAGATATGTTACAACCTATTCATTTATTTCGGTATGACCCCGACAATAAGCAGATTTTTATATTAGCGGGGGTAAACGAAGGTATAGAAATTACCGTCTTTGAAAATGGTACATGGGAGTTTTACACCGATGACTAAGCCTAATTTTAATCAAATGAGCCGAAAAGAGCTTAAAGCTTATATCCGTCAACACCCTACCGATGAAGATGCCATTAAAGAATTATTCGTTAATCGCCGCAGTCCTAACGCTAAAACTTTTCCTTTTCCTTATGAAATGAGTCAGCAGGAATTGGCAGATATTTTCCGCCATGTTACGCAAACAGATCAATAATGTGCGAGACTCGTACAAAGTTATATAGAAGCCAAGACTTTAGAAGAATATTTAAAATCGGGACGTAATTTTACAGAAATTCAAGTTAGGGACTAGTCCAATTTGAGAATTGTCATACTCAAGATGATCAAAGTCGATACTTATGTATTAAAGAATAAGTTTATATACAACAAGGGTTATGATTACTTTTAAATAAGACTGATAAGATATGCACTACCCACTATTTAATAATTAGATTCAAGTACTGACACAGTATTTTCTCCAGATATTACTGAATTTTATATATTCTTAATTGTAAGCAACGTTACAGCGTTGGAATTCCCACGCTTATCGTTATCCAAGGAAGGAAAATCAATTATGCTTTTGAACCGCGCCCGCCTAACTACTGCTGTTGTCGGACTGGCTTTAATAGCAGGTACGTTTTCGGTTCCCACTCCTACAAGAGCTTCAGTTAACTCAAATTCTTTAACTATAGATTTCACAAAAAATGCAATAAATTCAAATTCGGTGATAATAGAAGACATTAACGTGAAGAATTCTCTGGCTTTTATTCAAAAGGCTAGTTCCTATATCCACATATCAAATGAAGGTCAATATAGCATTGACCCTGAGATTAAAAACCGTTTAAGCGTAGAAGATATTGCAAACGTGGAGAATTTTGTAGCGTTTATTAATACTTTTCCACCAAATGAACGACAACAACATATAATAGATTCCAAAAGCTCCGAAAGCGAATATGCGGCATATGCCGATGAGATAAAGACGGGATGGCGGTATATCGGTTTCACCATGACCCCCGATAGATGCGTGTTACTAGGCTACTGGGGACAATTCCGGGATGAGTGGAATAATTGGCGATGCCATCAGATTATCCTTCAGTCGGGCGAAGACGGGAACACGCACGGTCTGGTAGCATCCCAATTTTAAAAAAAGACAGAAGAGAAAAAACGGCTTCGCGAGGAAATCTCGCGAAGAGTACAGGTAGAATTAGTCTTGCAACTCGTCTTTTTCTTGTTCAGACCTAGTAATATCGACCAAACAATAGACTCGTCCAAAATATAATCCAGGCATAAACAACAAGAATTTGAGGGAGATAAAGGTTACCAAGGTGGTAAAAAGCTCCATTATAGCCAGATTCATCCCAGTATTTTGGCACTTAGTTAAACGGCGATCGCACTGGTAATTCTCTCGGCAAGATATATTCAGTCGATTTCTGTCGCAACTGGCAAGAACTACCAACGCATTGGCAAATCGACCAACAGCTACTTTTGTTTAATCATCCAAACCAAAAAACCTAAAATTTGCTCAACAGGTGGAATTGGATAATCCATTAAATCCAAAGTTAATATATTCCCTTCGAGCTTCAAAAAGCGCCATTGAGTACCAGTACTAACAGTACCGTAAATCGCCGGAATTGCTAAATGTTTATTGTTAAACTTTTGAGCAGCCACCATTGTTGCAGCACATTGTCCTAATCCACTTTTAATATTTTCCTGCTTCGCTTCCACAACAATCACGACAGGTACTTCAATTTCGATTTGCTCTGACGATTGACTAATCAAAAAATCACAGTACCCGTTTAGTCCAACACTTGCATCGACATCAAACTTCTCACCTGAAAATACACTAATTTTCCGCTCAAAAATATCGCGTACTTCGAGCAAAATTGGATTAATAATACCTTCTGAACGCGCTTTTTCATTTCCGCTTGCAGTTGCCCAAGGTAAAGAACGCTCAAGTTGTTTTTCTAACAAGTTACTTGGCTGATAAAGTTCAATTTCTGGAAAAAAGCGCACTCCTTCAACTGCTGTTAACCCAAAATCTTGTTTGACTTTGCTCCAAGTAAACTCGTTGTATGCCATATTTATTTGAAGTTACTTTGCTATTTCACATAGCATCGCAGCGATGTATCATACAAGTACATTAACAGAACTTAACAATGGTAGAACCTCCAATCAAGAAATCTGACCGTCAGGTACAACCCCCCACTGACGGCGAACCTCAAACTCCACCCCCAAGTCCATCTCCAAGTCCAAATTTTGAGCGTCCAATAAAAGCTAGTGAGAGAGAATTAAAGCCCGCAGACAAAGATTCAGATTCAGACAGAAACTCGAATCGAGATAGAAATTCAAGTAGAGACAGAAACTCAGACCGAGACAGAAACTCCGGTAGAGGCAAAAAATCATCTTTTGGGGATGAGTCCAAGCCACCAGCTAGCCTAGCGCTAGCACGCGGTCCCAAACCTGCGAAGCCTCAACCGAAACCAGAACCCGAACCTGAAGGAGAAACCGAATCCGAACCGACTTCTGAAGAATCTCAAGAATCTTAGGATTATTGATAAAATAGAGTGCGATATTTTAAAGATGTAGGGTGTGTTAGGACGAATGTCGGTAACGCACCCTACTATATCTTTTATTGTATATTTAATGATTTACAGGTAAAACCGATGTTTGGACTCGGATGGACGGAAATTGCTGTAATTGGTGTAGTTGCCGTACTAGTTTTTGGACCGAAAAAAATTCCCGAACTAGGTAGCGCACTGGGTAAAACCTTACGAGGGTTTAAGGAAGAATTGAATAATCCCAATGAAGAAGCCAGTCAGGAAGGGGAAAAGAAACAGGAATAGTCAGTTGTCAGTGGTCAGTTCTTAGGGTCAGTGGTCAGTTGTTAGTTGTTAGTAGTCAGCGGTCAGTTGTTAGTTGTTAGTAGTCAGCGGTCAGTTGTTAGGGGTCAGTTGTCAGTGGTCAGTTCTTAGGGGCCAGTGGGTAGAGGTTGGGTTAATCATTTCACAATCAACAACTATTGATTAACAACTAACACTCTTGACAAATGACAACTAACACTCTTGACAAATGACAACTAACACTCTTGACAAATGACTACAGTCGATTTACAACCGATGACTTGGTAACTCCGGCTTGCGAAGTATCGTTAACGGTTGTAGTTTGGGTTTGTTGAACTTCTTCTTTAACAACACCGCGAGCTTTAATTAACTTAATGGCACGGCTGACGCTTTCGGGTAAAATCACCACCAAGCTGTTATCCGGGGCTGTCTCAAGTCCTTTATTAATCGCTGTGGTTTCGTCGAGAACGGTCTCGTACTTATAATTTGGATTAACTTGCTTGATACCTCGGGCGATTAACTCCGCAGCGGAACCGCGTGCGCGTCCTCGCGTGTCGTCATCTTCTTTAATAATGATACGGTTGAAAATATCAGCCGCTAATTTACCCAACGTGACGAAATCTTCGTCGCGTCTATCGCCAGGACCGCCAATAACACCAATGCGATCGCCTGTGTTCCAATTTCGCACAAATGACCCTAAAGCCTCAAAACTGTGCGGGTTGTGGGCATAATCGATTAGGGCATGATAGTTACCCAAGTTAAACAAGTTCATCCGTCCCGGTGTTTGACTTACCGAAGCGCGGAAGGTCGTTAAACCAGCGCGAATTTGCTCAATCGTCACGTTCTGAACAAACGCTGCTAGCGAAGCTGCTAGGGCATTGGCAATCATAAACGGCGCACGTCCGCCCATCGTTAACGGGATATTTTCGACTTTTTCGATGCGGTGCGTCCAGTCACCTTTCAAAATCGAGATGTAACCGTTTTCAAATAAAGCCGCTACACCACCTTTTTGAATGTGGTCGCGTACTTGAAGCGAATCGGGGTTCATCGTGAAGTAGGCAATATTTGCCTTAGTTTTCTCTGCCATTGCCACCACACGCGGGTCATCGGCGTTGAGTACTGCATAGCCGTCGGGATATACAGCTTCGGCAACCACACTCTTCAGGTGTGCTAACTGGTCGATGGTATCAATATCGCCCAATCCTAAATGGTCGGCGGCAACATTTAACACAACCCCTACATTCGATGCTTCAAACGCCAAGCCCGACCGAAGAATGCCGCCGCGTGCTGTCTCCAGTACGGCAACTTGTACGGTTGGGTCTTGCAGAATTAATTGAGCGCTTTGGGGTCCCGTATTATCGCCTGCTTCAACTAAGTAATCACCGACATACGTACCATCGGTTGTTGTATAACCAACAACCTTCCCTGTTTGCCTAAAAATGTGCGCTAACAAACGAGTAGTTGTCGTTTTCCCGTTGGTACCGGTAACACTGAGAATGGGGACGCGACTAGCTTGTTCGTTCTTGAACAGCATATCCACAACCGCCCCGGCAACGTTACGCGAAGTACCGTGACTGGGGGCAATATGCATTCGGAAGCCGGGTGCAGCGTTAACTTCGACAATTACCCCGTCAGTTTCGCGTAGGGGACGGCTGATATCGTTGGTAACGATATCAAGACCGCCGATATCTAACCCGATAATTTTGACAACGCGCTGCGCCAGCCAAATATTTTCTGGGTGGATTTCATCAGTTCGGTCTACAGCGATACCGCCCGTACTGAGGTTTGCAGTTGCCCGTAAATAACATATTTGGTCTTTGGATAAGACGCTATTAAGGCTAAGATTTTGCCGTTCGAGTAATTGATAGCTAGTGCGGTCTAATTCGATTTTAGTAAGAACATTATCGTGTCCTTCGCCACGATTCGGGTCTTTGTTCGTTTCTTCAATTAGTTCGGCAATGGTAGACCTGCCATCACCAACGACGTGTGCCGGTACTCGTTCGGCGACGGCGATAACTTTACCGTCGATCACTAATACGCGATGGTCGCGTCCGACATAAAATCTTTCAACAATGACAGCACGCGAGACTTGCCTAGCTACGTCGTATGCGGCTTCCGCTTCTTCCCAGGTGCGAATATCGATGGTGATACCGCGTCCGTGATTCCCGTCTAAGGGTTTAATTACAATTGGGTAACCACCGACCCCAACAATCGCTTCTTCCAAATCATCGAGGAAATTAATCGTCGTACCTCTAGGAACTGGGACTCCAGCTTCCGCCAAGATACGTTTGGTAGCTTCTTTATCGCAAGCCAGTTCTACTCCTAGTATGCCGGTATTATTCGTCATGGTTGCCTGGATACGTTTTTGGCTGGCACCGTAACCGAGTTGAATCAGGAAACGGGAACTCAACGCCATCCAAGGAATACCTTTTTTCTCAGCTTCCTTGACAATTGCCTCGGTTGATGGTCCTAAAGCGGAGTCGCGGCAGAAATCGCGCAAGTCTTGTAAATCTTGCTCTAATTCGGCTTTGGGGTAGCGACCCCGGTCGGCGATACTTTGGCACAACCGTACAGCTGCGCGTCCGGCGTAGCGTCCGGCTTCCTCATTATGCTCGTACTCGAATACAACCTGGTAGACTCCGTTCGTGGTAGTTTCGCGGGTGCGACCGAAGGCAACGTGCATACCAGCTAGTTCTTGAAGTTCTAATGCCACATGCTCGATAATGTGACCCATCATCGTGCCTTCTCGGACTCGCATTAAGAAACCACCACGACAGCCAGGCGAACAGAAGTGACTCTCCAGACTTGGCAGCGCCTCAACTAATCCTTCGTAAAAACCGGGGATTTCATTCGAGGGCGTCTCGGCAAGACTTTCTAAATCGAGGCGCATGACTATCAACTTGTGGCGTCGAATGCTCCAATAGTTGGGACCGCGTAAGGTCTGGATTTTGAGGATTCTCATGGGAATGGGTAGATGGAGATTCGGAGTCAATATTCTAGTTTCGTACTGGAATTGACCGCTTAACTGTTCTTGGTGAACAGTTTTTATTCTTACATCGTATTATTCTCACTTTTTCTCGTGCAACGTAATAATCAGCGGTCAACTCAGTGTAACTCTATATACAGTATTCCGTCAGCTGGAAATACGGTAGCTAGATGGTAGGGCAGTGCGTTGGTAGAGGTGATACCTATCTCCGTGACTAAGGATATGCATTCGCATATTGTGAATCGTTAGCGGTTCGGTTGCGCCAACGTTGGGTTCGTTAGTGTGGGTGACTTCGGTGGGATCGACGATGGTGACGCTACCTTTGCCTAGAACTTGCATCCAGCCGTCTTTTTCAAACATAGCGCATGTGTCTTCATCGATACCGATACCGATGCGGTCGGGGTGGGATGCGATCGCACTAACTAACCTTACCATTCGGTTGCGATTGTGAAAGTGCTGGTCAACGATAACTTCGGGAATAAACCCCAAGCCAGTTGCCATATCGACGAGGGAACGATTTGGCGACTCACCACTACCCCCTCCCGCAATCATATGATGCCCCATCACCGCTGCCCCCGCGCTCGTGCCTGCTAGGGTCAATTGCCCGGAGCGTACCCGAGAACGCATAATATCCATTACGGGCGTGTCTGCTAGGACACCACACAATCGCAATTGGTCGCCTCCAGTCAAAAAAACACCCGTACAGTTTTCTAGTGCCTCTTTAAAGTGGCGGTCATCACATTGATCGCGTTCCCGAATGTCTAAAAGCTCAACTTTACTAGCACCCATCTCTTCAAAAATGCGGATGTAGCGCGGACCAATAATGGTCGGTTCGCGGGAAGCCGACGGAATGATAGTAATATAGGCATCGTTAGTGCCAGCACGACCCACAAAAGTCCGTAAAATTTCGCGGCCGTGAACCTTATCTTCTGCGCCTCCGATTACGAGAACGGCGGTTTTAGTTGCTTGGGGTGTCGTCATTTCCAGCCATTTTGCCTTTAATTGCCGCATTGTGTTTCTCCTGTCAACAACTTCAGGTGAATTAAAGCGCGTTAGTTATGTTAAGCCTGTTTTTGGGCTTTACTGGTTTGAGAGGACGCTACATTAAAGTTTTAACTGGCACATGCCACCTAATTTAAACTTCGCATTCCGGCGCTTCCACGTCTGAATGTAGGATTTATGTCCTGTGTTGTTTCTCAAAGCCAGAAATGCTATTCACCTGTCTACTTTGTCCAGACGCAAAATCCTGCTTGGGGGAAAGCAGATCTTGACTCTTGTTGATTCTGGAACTAGCTCTTCGGTATCGAGCGAAGTTGTTAACCTAGTTAATTTATTAAATTAGATGTAGATGTGACAATATTTAAACATAAATTAAGTAATTAAAAAACTTTTGTGTTTGTCTTGAATCCAAGATTTGCAGTACTTTTACAAACTCCAGATAAGAAATGTGTGTGTTTTACACAACATCGTCTTCTCTTTTTTCGACATTCAAATTTGACATCCAACTTAAACGATAGTGTCCTCGAATACGAATTACTGTGCGCTTTGATATAGTTACGCTGTTTCCTGACTGTTTTACTTCAGTTCTAAGTTCGGGACTTTTGGGTAAAGCCTTAGCCAAGCAGATTGCCCAAGTGCATCTGATTAACCCACGGGACTTTACCACCGACAAACATCGTAAGGTCGATGACGAACCTTACGGGGGCGGAGTTGGAATGCTGATGAAGCCCGAACCGATTTTTGCTGCTGTGGAATCGCTGCCGATTTTACCGCGAAGAGAGGTGATTTTAATGAGTCCGCAAGGACAAACTATCAACCAACCTTTGTTACGCGAGTTGGTAACGAACTACGACCAATTAATTGTAATTTGCGGACATTACGAGGGTGTAGACGAACGAGTGTTACAAATAGTTACCCGTGAAGTTTCATTGGGCGATTTTATTTTAACAGGTGGCGAAATTCCGGCGATGGCTTTAATTAACGGCGTGACTCGTCTATTACCGGGTACTGTCGGCAAAGCCGAATCGTTAAAATCGGAAAGTTTCGAGGAAGGTTTACTCGACTATCCCCAATATACCCGCCCTGCAAATTTCCGTGGTTTGAAAGTGCCTAATGTGCTTTTAAGTGGCAATCATGCGGAGATTTATAAGTGGCGATTGCAGCAACAAATCGAACGCACTCGCCAACGTCGTCCCGATTTGCTTCAAGATTAAGAAGGGAGTGGGGAGTAGGGAGTGGAGGGAGTGGAGGGTAGAGAGAGTAGAGGGAGTGTGGGGTGGGGGGGGCGGGTTTATGGAGATTTCTCGTTATCAGATCAGCCTTCTAGTGAACCCGCCCTTACAGCCTTAGAGTTTTCTTCCTCCACTCCCTACTCCCTCTCCCTCCCTACTCCCTCTCCCCCCCTACTCCCTACTCCCCTCCCCCCTATGACTATTCGCATTGGTAACGGTTACGATATTCACCGCTTAACGACTGGAAGACGCTTGATTTTAGGTGGTGTTGAAATTGCTCACGAATTTGGTTTACTCGGACATAGTGATGCGGATGTTCTTACACATGCCATCATGGACGCGATCTTGGGTGCTTTGTCGCTGGGAGATATTGGGCATTATTTTCCCCCAACCGATCAAAAATGGGCAGGTGCAGATAGTTTAGTGCTGCTGAGTCAGGTTAATCAATTGGTGCGCGATCGCAATTGGCAAATTGGTAATATTGATACGGTTGTGGTGGCTGAACGTCCCAAGTTGAAACCACACATCGAGAAAATGCGCGAAAAAATCGCGGGTGTTTTAGGATTAGAACCTAATCAAGTTGGTGTGAAAGCGACAACAAACGAGAAATTAGGTCCCGTCGGACGCGAAGAAGGTATTTGTGCTTACGCGGTGGTTTTGTTAGTTAGTGCTGGATAATGAGTAATGCGTGATATCCGGTTATTTGAGGGGCAAAGATTTTTTGCAAATCAAGGCTAATACTCCACACAACGATTTTTCGCGCTTCCCACAGTATTGTAGGGGCACGGCAGTGCCGTGCCCCTACGAGGGATTTTTAGGAAAACGATGAGTCTTAATTCCTATTCGCGCTTCTGCGTCCTTCGAGAAGTCGGGGTTTTAGACACCACAATTTTTCAGATAGGATTGCTATATAAGAATTAACTGGGAAATACAACATTAAACTTCATGCGGTTTAATAGCACAATCAAGCAGCCAGAATTAACTTCAACTCTATACCATATTCTATGCAAGATTGTATAAAAGCTAAAGATTATTATCTAGATGCCCCGAATCCACGTCTTCCGGATCGGGAACATTTTGCAGTATTGTTAACAAACTTGGGAGATATCGAACTTCCTAATTTTGTAGCGATGGATAAAGATGGACGTGCTTTTCTCGTTGCTGAAGTTACAGGACATCCTCATAACTTTAAAGATACCAATACTAGAAAATATGCTCTTTTAAGACTGATTGATGTCTTAAAATTTGCCACAAAAAACTTAATTCCTTTTGCCATGCTTGTCGATAAGGAAAATATCGATTTTTTCCGTTGGGATGGTCATAATTTATCTGAACCAATTTTAAGTTTAAGTACGCCCGATGTACTGAATCATTACTCGCCTAAATTTAACGATAAAAAAGAAGTATATAAGACATATCTTAGCGGATTTACAGAGTCTTGGTTGCACGATTTAGCATCACAGTGGAATTCGGAAACACCACCATACAAAAAAGAATTACAAGAAATAGGTTTATTGCAATTAATAGAAGGTGGGACTACTAAAACTTATTACTAACTGTTGGCTGTGATCTTCTACGTCGAAACCAATCTAATAATGGGTATTACCAAAGGACGGGATGTTGAAGCACAAAATTTACTGCTCAATACACCAACGTCTATTTCTATAGTAATACCTAGCATTTGTTTTTTTGAAGCTCAAATGACATTGATACAAGAGGAAAAACATAATAAAGCATTTTTTGATAGTTTAAATATTCAAATAAATGAGGCAGAGCGGGATAAAACTTCAGAAAACGCTCGGTTACTATATGCAAGACTTGAACAGTCACGAGCTAGTTTCCAAGACACAATTGATGATACTAAACAGCGTTTCGATTTTGCTTATAACCAGCTTGCAACTAAAGCTGAAGAAATACCACTTCAACTTTCGGTAATTCAGGATAGTTTGCAAAGAAATATTTTGCTCGAAAAGCACTTTGTAGACAAAATTATTTTAGAGTGTATAATTCAAGATGCCCGTTTACACCCCGATAGAATGAAAGTCTTTCTTAGCTCCAATTCTCAGGAATTCGGACAGCGTGAAATCCGCGATATTTTTAGAGATGCTGGTATCCTATATTTCAGTAAAACTCAGAACTTTCTTGGCTAGTTACAGTCTCAATAAATTGGATTGATGAAGAACCCCAAATATAAACTTTATGAATTTTAATATTTCTACACAATTATTTAAAAATAGAATTAAACGCGGTTGGATTGTGGCATTAGTGGGGGTACTTATTGCTGTTACTCTCAATGCTTGTAACCCAGCCGGGTTAAAAACGAATGCAGCAAAACCCAATCAAATCGTACTAAGTATACTTAGCGACCCAAAAACCTTTAATTATGCCCTAAGTAACGAGTCTCCGAATATATTCGGGTGGACGTTTGCGGGAATGATAACCGAAGATCCATTTACAGGCGAAATCCAGCCAGACTTAGCTGAGTCGTGGGAAATTTCTGAAGATAAACTCAAAATTGTCTTTAAATTGCGTGAAGGATTGAAATGGTCAGATGGAAAGCCTCTAACTGTTGATGATGTAGTTTTTACATTCAAAGATATTTACTTAAACAAAGCGATTCCCACTGATACACGGGATATTCTGCGGGTAGGTAAGGGTGGATTATTACCTGGAGTCCGTAAGGTTGATGAGCGTCGGGTTGAATTTAGTATCCCCGAACCCTTCCGACCATTCCTTGGTGTTACAGGATTGCCAATTATGCCTGCTCACGCATTGCGTCAGTACGTGACAACAAAAGATGGAGAAGGGAAACCAGTTTTTCTTTCCAAGTGGGGTGTTGATACACCTCCCGACCAAATAATTGTCAATGGTCCTTACAAAATCGAACGCTACAACACAAGCGAACGGATAGTGTTTAGTCGCAACCCTTACTATTGGCGTAAAGATGCGAAAGGGCAACAACAACCGTATTTAAATAGACTTATCTGGGAAATTGTCGAGTCTACCGACACTTCGATGATTCAATTTCGTTCGGGTGGACTCGATTCAATCTCTGTCACTCCCGACTATTTCTCGTTGTTGAAATCTCAAGCAGACCAAGCAAAGTTCAAGGTATACAACGGTGGTGTCAGTGCTAATACTACATTTATGTTCTTCAACCTCAATAAAGGTAGTCGCAACGGTAAACCACTTGTAGACCCGATTAAGTCCCGCTGGTTTAATAACGTTGGATTTAGGCAAGCCATCGCCTACGCTATTGACCGACAAACAATGATAAATAACACGTTTCGCGGGTTAGGTGAACTTCAAGACTCTCCAATATATTCGGAAAGTCCCTACTATTTATCTCCGAAGGAAGGACTCAAAGTTTATAACTATAGCCCCGAACGCGCACGAGAACTACTCATAAAAGCGGGATTTAAATACGACAGTAGAGGGCAATTACTCGATGCAGATGGCAACCGCGTTCGGTTTATGTTGCTTACCAACGCAGGAAATAGAATTCGTGAAGCAATGGGGGCACAAATCAAACGAGATTTAGCCAAGATAGGCATTCAGGTTGATTTTAACCCTGTAGCTTGGAGTGCATTCTTAGACAAAATCGACAACACCCTTGATTGGGATACAGGGTTAATAGGGTTTGGTGCTGGTTTGGAGCCTAATTCGAGTGCTAACCTGTGGACTCCGGATGGGGGTTCGCATATGTTTAATGTCAAACCACGAGCAGGTGCAAAGCCAATCCAGGGACGAGAAGTTGCACCTTGGGAAGCTAAAATTGGTGAGCTGTACGTAAAAGCTGCACAGGAGTTTGACGAAACTAAACGTAAAGCAATTTATGGTGAAGCGCAGCAACTGGCGCAGGAATATGTACCCTTGATTCATTTAGTAAATCCATACTCGCTATCGGCAGTACGCGATCGCTTTGAGGGAATTAGGCATTCGGCAACAGGCGGTACTTTCTGGAATATTCAAGAACTCCGTGCTAAACCAATCCAATGATTAAGAGGGGAAGGGGGAAGGGGAGAGGGGGAGAAAAGGGAGAAAAGGAAGAAAGAAATATCCTTTGTTTCCCCCACTCCCCCCTACTCTCGTTCCCAGCCTCCGGGCTGGGAATGCATTCCTAGAGGTTCTGCCTCTTTTTTTTTGCGCGTACAAGCGTGTATAATAAACAGCCATTCCCAGCCACATCAGGCTGATTGTGCATCAAAAATATTTCACAGTATCCATGATTAATGTGTTCTCACGTTCTCACCGTCGCCGGCTTACATTTACTCTCATATTCGCACTATTTATATTTTTCCAAATTGCCATAATTAGCTGTAACCCCAGCAATTACAAAACCAAAGCCGCCCAAGTTTCGCAATGGATTACCACAACTTTAGGCGACCCCAAAACTTTTAATTTTGCCCTTAATGAAGAATTTCCCAATGTTTTCCTCTTCACCGCTGAAGGGTTGAGTACTATTAATGCAATTACTAGAAAAATTGAGCCAGCTTTGGCGGAATCATGGCAAATATCCGCAGACAAAAAGCAAATTACTTTTAAGCTACGCGACAATTTAAAATGGTCGGATGGTCAGCCGCTCACTGCCGATGATGTAATTTTCACTTACCGAGATATTGCTTTTAATAAAGATATTCCCACAAGTTGGCAAGATACCCTCAAAATTGGCAAAAGTCGAACTTTTCCGGAAATCAGCAAAATTGACGCACGGACTGTTAAATTTACTTTTTCCGAACCATTTGCACCTTTTTTATTCACAACAACTGGCGCACCCGATGGGGTAGGAATTTTGCCGAAGCATATTTTAGAAAAAGCAGTGAAAACTAAAGATGAAAACGGCAATCCCGCTTTTTTATCAACTTGGGGAACCGACACAGACCCGAAAAAAGTTGTAGTCAATGGTGCTTATACTATTGAAAGATTTATCCCCAGTCAACGAATTATTTTTCGACGCAATCCTTATTACTGGCGTAAAGATAGTCAAGGCAATC
>QQTW01001089.1_pt1 | contig 18530 bp, 13 predicted proteins | sample 1904831 | NCBI WGS metagenome assembly QQTW01 (sample SAMN09435610, study PRJNA476489) | Subsurface metagenome, whole genome shotgun sequencing project. | reverse complement strand
CAAGATGGCGCTTTTTAATGAGCTTTACGACCTTACTGGCGGCGGCACACTCTGGAGTGCAGCTGATATGCGCGATTCTCTAGGTCAGTTTGCCGTGCTAGAGTGCATCGATTATCGCTGGTACGAAAGCCTAGATGTGCGGCTTTACGGTTCATTTGCCTTATTGATGCTTTGGCCGAAACTGGATAAAGCGGTGCTGCGAGCTTATGCACGGGCAATTCCAGAGAGCGATCGCACCCTTCGGGAAATTGGCTATAACCGGGCTACCGCTCTGCGCAAAGTTGCTAATGCCACACCCCACGACTTGGGCGCACCTAACGAGCATCCGTGGGAACAGACAAATTACACCAGTTATCAAGATTGCAACCTGTGGAAAGACTTACCCTGCGACTTTATCCTGCAAGTTTACCGGGATTTTGTTCTAACAGGCGCAACTGATTGGGAGTTGTTGTGGGACTGCTGGCCTGCTATTATCCACACCCTCACTTATCTGAAGACTTTTGACCTTGACTCTGATGGCATTCCAGAAAATTCTGGTGCCCCCGACCAAACTTTTGACGATTGGCGACTGCAAGGTGTCAGTGCCTACTGTGGCGGGTTGTGGTTGGCGGCGCTAGAGGCGGCGATCGCTATTGGTCAAACTTTAATGAGTTACCCAAGCGATCACCCCTTAGGAGAAATTCTCGACTCTCCCCTGAATAAACCGCCCATTCAAGAAACGATTGCCACCTATCAAACTTGGTTGGAACAATCCCGCCCCGTATATCAGGAAAAACTCTGGAACGGTCAATACTACCGACTTGATAGTGAGAGTGGTTCAGATGTAGTGATGGCAGACCAACTGTGTGGACAGTTCTATGCCCAGTTGCTGGGATTGTCTGATATTGTACCGAGTGACTGTACCCGCACAGCACTAAAAACCATTTACGACGCCTGCTTCCTCAAGTTTTATAACGGTCAGTTGGGTGCTGCCAACGGTGTCAGACCCGATGGTTCCCCAGAAAATCCCAATGCCACTCATCCCCTAGAAGTCTGGACAGGAATCAACTTTGGGCTGGCTGCTTTTCTAATTCAAATGGGGATGAAGGATGAAGCATTCCAGTTGACGGAAGCTGTAGTGCAGCAAATTTACAACAATGGACTGCAATTCCGCACACCAGAAGCCATTACCGCCGCTGGTACATTCCGCGCTAGTCACTACCTTCGCGCTATGGCAATTTGGGCAGTTTACGGGGTTTTGAGTAACTTTCAGCCCTGACTGACTGACGTTAAGTAAATGTTTCTACCTTTTAACTATCAACGGGCAGAAGTCCCGCTCCATAGTTTGAGGGGTTTTAACCCTGAAAACTTGGAGTCGGGACGCCAATAATGCGGGAGGCAGAGCCCTCCGGGTTCGCAGTCCCCTACGGAGGGAAAACGCCACTTTCTTTATGTCGGGGAACCCGCCAACAGAAGTGGCTCCCCTCCTTCAGGGCTGCCTCACCACACCGCATTTTGGCTCATGAATGCCCGACCGGGTATAGGCAACTCACGATCTGATGTGGGTGTTCTAACAGGCAAGCAAGGTATGTTAGAATATAAGTATGCTTAGCTTGACCTACTCGTACCGAATTTACCCAGACATCACTCAAGAAGCGCGAATGCTTACTTGGATGGAGTTGTGTCGAGGTGTTTACAATTACGCACTGGCAGAGCGTAGGGACTGGATGAATTCGCGTAAATGTGCGGTCAACGCTTGCAGCATCAACAGAGAGTACATTATTCCAGCGGATAAACCCTACCCGGACTACTACAAACAGCAAGATGCTTTGTCTGCTGTGAAAGAGAAAATTGTTGAACTCCAAGACGTGCAGTCTCAAGTGTTGCAAGATGCTCTGAAGCGGTTGGACAAAGCATTCAAGTTTATGAAGGAGCGTGGATTTGGTTTTCCTCGTCGCAAGAAGTATGGGCAGTACCGCTCGTTCGTATTCCCACAATTCAAATCTAACCCTCTCACAGGTTGTCAAATCAAGCTGCCTAAGATTGGAGCAGTGCCAATCAACTTGCATCGACCAATCCCAGATGGGTTTGTAGTCAAGCAAGTACGAGTGGTGAAAAAAGCATCCGGATGGTATGCCCAACTGATACTGCAATGTGATGCCTCTGTCCCAGATGTTCAGCCACATGGAGAACCAATTGGGATAGACGTGGGATTGACTAAGTTTCTGGCTGTGTCTACCGGAAAATTGGTTGCTCGTCCCAAGTTCTTTGTCAAGTTGCAAAGCAAGCTTAAATGGCTGCAACGTCAACTCAAAGACAAAGTCAAAGGCTCGAACAACTACCGCAAGGCGCAGCATGAGATCCGCAAGTTGCATGAGTACATTCACAATGTTCGCGCCTGTTTCCACTTTCTGACCGCCCATCGACTTTGTGATGAAGTTGGGATGATCTTTGCTGAGGATCTCAACCTCATTGCACTTGGCAGAGGAATGCTGGCTAAGCATTGCCTTGATGCTGCCTGGGGTAGCTTCCTCGACATCCTCAAGTGGGTGTGTTGGAAGCGTGGTGTGTACTTTGCCCGTGTTGACGCTCGTGGGACTAGTCAAACCTGTCCCAACTGTGGGGCTGATACTGGCAAGAAAGAACTCGGTGAGCGAGTGCATAAGTGTGATGCGTGTAATTACGAAACCGACCGAGATGTTGCCGCTGCTCAGGTAGTCATGCAACGTGGGTGTGTAGCCGTTGGACAAACGGTGGTACTGGCTGTGGAGGAAGACTGCCTGGGAGTCCCCGTGAAGCAGCAAACCCCAACCGCGAGGAAGGGAAGCCCGCGCGTTTGCCCGTAAGGGTTAGCGTCGGGTGGATGTCACGTAACATAACTTAATATTAAAGTGGTGCAAACCAAACCTTTATTTGTAACTGATGCCAAGTAGTCTTGTTGGCAATAGCAAATCCAGTGGCGCGGCAGTTCCCACCCGTGTAGTCGTGATCGGAGCTGGAATTGGTGGTCTCACAACTGGAGCGTTACTTGCTCACCGTGGCTACCAAGTCTTAGTCTTGGATCAAGCCCTTGTGCCAGGGGGGTGCGCTTCCACGTTTAAACGCAAGGGATTTACCTTTGATGTGGGAGCAACTCAGGTAGCGGGGCTGGAACCGGGAGGGATTCACCACCGCATTTTCTCGGAACTGGAAATTAACCTCCCGGAAGCGACGCCCTGTGACCCCGCAAATGCTGTGTATCTACCAGGAGAAACAAAGCCGATTAACGTTTGGCGTGACGGGGAGCGGTGGCAGAGGGAGCGGCAACGACAGTTTCCCGGTAGTGAACCGTTTTGGCAGCTGTTGGCAACTTTGTTCCAAGCCAGCTGGGCGTTTCAAGGTCGTGATCCAGTTCTACCTCCCCGCAGTCTGTGGGACTTGTGGCAACTTACTAAGGCAGTCCGTCCTGGTACGTTGATTACCCTGCCCTACACATTCTTAACAGTGGGAGATGCTTTACGGGGGTATGGGCTGGGAAATGACCAGCGGCTGAGAACGTTTTTAGATCTGCAACTGAAGCTTTATTCCCAAGTGGATGCAGAGGAAACGGCACTACTTTACGCCGCAACAGCCTTGAGTGTTTCCCAGCTGCCTCAAGGATTATTTCATCTTCAGGGCAGTATGCAGGTACTGAGCGATCGCCTGGTTCTTGCCCTCAACAGAGATGGCGGTCAGTTGTTGATGCGCCACACAGTTGAACACATCCACGTAAAAGATGGCAAAGCAACGGGTGTCGTAATTCGGAATCAGAAAACCGGTGAGGTTTGGACAGAACCGGCTGAGCATGTGGTTGCGAATGTGACGGTTCAAAACTTGGTGCAACTGTTAGGTGTCAATGCTCCCAAGGGCTACCAGCACCGGGTAGAAAAACTCCCTCAAGCGAACGGCGCGTTTGTGGTGTATTTGGGTGTAGACGAAAGCGCGATTCCGCCTGAGTGTCCGCCCCATCTCCAGTTTCTCTACAATGCCGATGGTCCAATTGGCGAGAACAATTCCCTGTTTGTCTCGGTCAGCCATCCGGGAGATGGTCGTGCCCCTACTGGGCAAGCGACAATTATTGCTTCTTCCTTCGTTGACCCACGTGCGTGGTGGCAATGTGAAGATTATGATGCTATGAAGCGTAAATACACTGAAGAAGCGATCGATCGACTTGGGCAATTCTTCCACTTGACACCGAATACTATTCGACATCAAGAGGCCGCCACGCCCCGCACGTTTGCCCGTTATACAGCTCGTGATCGGGGCGTTGTTGGCGGCATTGGTCAACGAATACCCACTTTCGGCCCTTTTGGTTTTGCCAATCGCACCCCCATTAAGCACCTGTGGCTAGTGGGAGACTCAACCCATCCAGGCGAAGGCACAGCTGGAGTCAGCTACTCTGCACTCACTGTGGTTCGACAAATTGAGGCACGCTAGACTAATAAACAAAGCATCAACACCATTTGGTTTAGTCAGTCGCCAGCTTTTGCATGAGGTTTCTTGCCCGTTGTGCGATCGCTTCCCAATTTCCATTTGCCACCAGCTGTTCAGGAAATAATTGACCTGAAAGACCGACTGCGATCGCCCCAGATAGCAAAAATTCCTGTGCATTTTCCACTGTGACGCCTCCAGTTGGAATTAACGGGATATGACTCAGTGGCCCTTGCAGGCTTTTAATGTAACTAGCCCCTCCCATTGCTTGGACTGGAAACACCTTGACACAACTAGCTCCTGCTTGCCAAGCGGTCACAATTTCTGTAGGAGAGAGCGCCCCTGGTATAATGGGCACACTCCTCTGGACTGCCGCTTGAATCATTGCTGGATTAACGTGGGGAGTGAACAGGAATTGTGCCCCAGCCGCGATCGCTTGTTCCAAGTGGTCTAAGGTTAACAGTGTTCCAGTGCCAATCGTACAGGCGGGTAATTCCGAGCGCAGTTGACTAATCAACTCTTCTGGCCTTTCGCTGTTCCAAGTAATTTCAATCAGATGCATTCCCCCAGCTGCTACAGCCTTTGCCATTTGGCAGCCAATTGACCTTTGGGAGGCGCGGATCACAGCGATCGCCCTAGTTTGCTGCAACAGTTTTAACCAAGATTGATACAACATTCTTCTCTATTCAATTAGAGGCGGATTGGATGTTAAAAAACTCATATTTGAGGCTTGAACCTGAGTTAAGTCAGTCCCCAGAAGGATGGATTTTAGCAGATATATTTCTACCCTAGCTACTAGACGAGATAAGAAATTGGGAAATGGTATGCCTCTTCACAAACTCGCAGACTTTGATCCGAGCTACCGGGAGACGTTTGGTGGCGAGGACGTTAAAACTTTTGATCTTTATACCGAAGGTGGTCAGAAAGTTGGTGCCGTCGCCGACGCTTTAGTTGATCCTGAAGGTCGTTTCCGATATTTGGTCATTGATATTGATACAGGCTTTGCGACTTCCGGCAAGAAGATATTGCTACCTGTTGGTCTTTCCCGCATTAACTATAGTGAGAAGCGTGTCTACGTTGACGGTCTGAGCAAACAGCAAGTAGAAGGTTTACCTGAGTACAACGACCGTATGACGGTTGACTACGATTATGAGGAGCAAGTGCGGGGAGTTTATCGCCCTCCAACTTCTACGGCTGTTGCTAGTACTGCAACTTACGACCGCGATACCTACAACTACCAGCAAGAGCCGTCTCTGTACGAGATGAATGAGCAGGCTCATCAAACCCTCAAATTATATGAAGAACGGCTGATTGCGAACAAACAACGCGTCAAGACAGGGGAAGTAGCTGTTGGCAAGCACATTGAAACCGAGACAGCACGGGTTTCAGTCCCCATTGAAAAAGAGCGAGTTGTGATTGAGCGAGTGACACCAACAGATGCTGGGAGGGCAGTTTCTCCTGGGGAAATAGACTTCCAGGAAGGGGAAGTGGCACGCATAGAAGTGTACGAAGAAACGCCTGACATTCACAAAGAAGCTTTTGTGCGTGAGGAAGTCAGAGTCAGGAAAGTAGTGGATCATGAAACGGTTGAAGCCCAAGAAACTATTCGTCGAGAAGAGTTAGATATTAACACTGAAGGAGGCACCGTTGTGAATAAGCCAGATCAGTTCGGTACTACTGACCGTATTTAGGCAGCCTTTTAACAAGCGGTTGGGGTAGTTGATTGACGAAGTTTGGGCGTAGCTCTTGGAGGGAACCTCCAGGAAAACCTTGATATCAGTGCTTAAACACTCTACAGGCAGAGCTAATCTGAAGCTCTGCCTGTGCTTTATTTGCAGAACATATCAGATATTTGCCACTTTCAAGCATTTGACCTGAGTTAAGTCAGTCCGTAGGAAGATAAAGGGAAATGCCGAACATTGTATCATATATATCATGGAATGTTCATAAATGGGGAAAATAATATGCCTCTTGTAAGACTCGAAGATTTTGATCCAAACTACCGTGAAAGTTTTGAAGGCAATGACATCAAGGGGATGGGGGTCTATACAGACACAGATGAGAAGATTGGTACAGTCAGGGATGCTCTAGTAGATGAGGAAGGTCATTTCCGGTACTTTATCGTCGACTTAGGCTTCTGGATTTTCGGCAAAAAAGTTTTGCTACCAGTTGGACGTTCCCGGATTGACTACAACTCTGACCGTGTCTATGCGGTTGGGATGACTAGAGATCAAGCCGACAATTTACCTGAGTTCAGCGAGGATCTAGCGCTTGATTACGATTATGAAGAGAGCGTGAGAGGAGTTTATCGCACTCCGGCTACTGGTGCTTCGGTTAGTTCTGCAACTGACTATGTGGCACCTGTGGATAGATCAGCACCCCTGGATGCATCAGCACCTCTGGATGCAGCATATTCGGCTTCTATGACAGACGCTATGGCAATTCAGCCACCAGTACACCAGGCACCAGTCGTTCAGCCGACTACTTACAACCGCGATACCTACACATACAAGCAAGAGCCGTCTCTGTACGATGTAAACGAGCAGGATCATCGAACCCTCAAACTGTACCAAGAACGCTTAGTTGCGAACAAACAACGTGTCAAAACAGGGGAAGTAGCGGTTGGCAAGCATGTTGAAACCGAAAAGGCTCAGGTTTCAGTCCCGATTGAAAAAGAGCGAGTTGTGATTGAGCGAGTCACTCCAACAGATGCTGGGAGGACAGTTGCTCCTGGGGAAGCTGCTTTCCGGGAAGGGGAAGTGGCACACGTAGAAATTTACGAAGAAAAGGCTGACATTCACAAAGAAGCCTTTGTGCGTGAGGAAGTCAGAGTTACGAAAGTGGTGGAACAGGACACGGTTGAAGCCCAAGAAACGCTTCGTCGTGAAGAGTTGGATGTTGATGCTGGCAGTACCCCAGTTGTGGATACCTCCGATCGCTTACCTAAAGACCGTATTTAAGCAACATTCCTAACAAGGGGCGGAGGAGGAAGATGATTAAGGGCAATTCATGAAAGCCGAGTTTGTTCCTTGAAGGTATTGCTCTTAATTAAAAAAAGTGCAGGCGGAGCGACTCTTAGGCTCTGCCTGTGCTTTTAGAGGTAAAGTAAATAAACTGTAGCTACTTAAAAAGCATTTATATAAAGTTTTGAAAATGACTAACAATGAATCTGTAAAAACAAATGCTGGTATCAACACCTTAGCTGAAAAGCTAAGGAGTAAGCTAAAAGATTTCGCGGTGCTGGATAGGCAAGGCGAGTTGATTGGTCAGGTGAAAGATTTAATTCTGGATAATAATCGTCAGCTCAATTTAGTCGTATCTCGTCTAAATACTGATCCTCGCTCTAGTTTGTTCCTATTAAAAAGTAAGCTTATCCAAAACATTGATCCCTCCAATCAATCGGTTTTGATAAATATGGATAAAGCGGAAATTGATAAGTTGCCTGACTATACAATTACAGTTCCACAAGACATAGAGCTTTCAGAAATCCAAAATAGTCCGATAACGCCTACTCAAGAAGCAGTAAATGAAGTAACTATTAAAGATAGTGTCAGTGACTCTGCAACTATTATGCCAACGCCTTTCTCTGAATCAGAAAATGTTCAAAGCGAACTGAATTATGATGGTACACCAGATCCTGTTGAGACTCGCGAAGTTTTGTCAGAAGAGATCATTCGTTTGCTAGAAGAACGATTGGTTATTGACCGTGGCAAGCGTAAAATTGGAGAGGTGATTGTCCGCAAAGAAATCGAAACTCGGATGATACAAGTTCCAGTCCGGCGCGAGAAGTTGATTGTTGAACAAGTAAGTCCAGAACGAAAACAACTCGCAGAAATTGATTTAGGGGAAGAAGAAGTTGCTCTTCTTGATTTGAGTGAAGCTGCCAGTATAGACACGACGGCAATTGCCAGTACTCAAAATGTTAATTTAGACGAATTGACTGTGAGGGGCGAATTTAACTCACCTAAAATAGCTAGTTTACTTTTAAATGCGATCGCGCTTGAACGCCGTCATGGTTGCTTGAAGGTGTTCGTTGAAATTGTTGTTGAAGATGCTGAGCGTCAGAAGCTATACCAGGAGTGGGTTAATCGCTCCTCTGCTAGCCAACCAAATAAAAGCGATTAGCAATTAGTGGTAGGGTGAGCACTCGGCACGGAACGATTTGCGGACTCTGGACGATCTTTCGCCCCGTCTTTTAAAAGAGTTGCAAGGTTTATTTAGTTGACAAAACAGCGCTTGTCTGCAAGGGATGCCTGCGTAAATGAGTTACTTCGCCTTTCACCTTGTCTTTACCCTACCACCGATCCTTTTACTGGGATTGGTTCAGCGGCAGCCTCTTGCTGGTATCGGAGGAATCAGAGCACGGTTGGGGTTGCCGCTGATCGCGCTGCTGGCGCTGGTGTATACCACACCATGGGACAACTACCTGATCTGGCGCGATGTGTGGCATTACGGCACTGATCGGGTGGTGGGCACAATTGGATACGTGCCGGTTGAAGAATACCTGTTCTTTCTGCTTCAACCGATTCTGACTGGCTTTTGGCTTTACTGGCTGCTTTCTCGCACAAGTGAGCCTGTTCAGGAGGAGTATTCTGCAAGAGTGCGAGTGTCTGGCGTCGTGTTATGGATTGCTATAAGTATTGCCGGAGCCTTGATGCTACAGCGGAACCCTAGTGTCTACCTCGGGCTGATCTTGGTCTGGGCAGGACCTGTACTAGCACTACAGTGGGCAGTTGGTGCAAACCAACTCTGGGCTACAAAACGCACTTGGCTTCTGGGCACCCTCATCCCCACGTTGTACCTGTGGAGCGCCGACCGCGTCGCGATCGCCCAGGGCATTTGGAGCATATCCGACGTATACACGACTGGAGTTCACCTGCTGGGCCTACCTATCGAGGAGGCAACGTTCTTTTTAGTCACCAACCTGCTAGTAATCCAGGGACTTTTGCTGTTTCTACTGCTGGGGAATAAGGAACAGGGGCGACGTATGCCTTTGTCATCTTCTTCAGATTTGTGCCAAAAGTAGGGAGTAGGGAAGAATCCATCCCCGCTCCCTTTTCTGGGTAGGCTACGCTAACGCAGCCGTTCTCACATCATTATTCGCTAACAGTTCTTGCAACTCCTCTGCGTCCACTGTCTCCTTCTCAACTAGCATCTGAGCCAGCTGATCTAGAATGTGGCGGTTATTCACCAACACATCTTTGGCGCGCCGATAAGCTACGTCCACCAGCTGGCGGACTTCATCATCAATCGTGGCAGCTGTTTCTTCAGAGAAATCTCGCTCTGCTGTAATGTCCCGACCAAGAAACATATTGCCTTGTTGACGACCAAGAGCGACTGGACCAAGGCGCTCACTCATGCCAAACCGAGTTACCATTTGACGAGCCACCCTCGCCACCTGTTGCAGGTCATTCGAGGCACCAGTGGTGACTTCTTCTTCACCAAAGATCAGTTCTTCAGTAATCCGACCGCCCAAAGCCACCGCCATCTGATTTTCTAGATAAGAGCGGCTGTAAAGACCCGAATCCATCCGGTCTTCGCTGGGCGTAAACCAAGTTAAACCACCAGCCCGACCACGAGGAATGATGCTGATTTTCTGGACTGGGTCATAATCCGGCATCAATGCTCCAACCAGAGCGTGACCGGCTTCATGATAAGCCACCAAGGTTTTGCGCTTCTCGCTCATCACCCGGTCTTTCTTCTCTGGTCCAGCCAACACACGGTCAATTGCATCATTGACCTCATCCATCGAGATTTCCGTCAAATTCCGCCGTGCCGCCAGAATCGCTGCTTCATTCAGCAAATTCGACAGATCCGCACCGGTAAATCCAGGCGTCCGACGCGCAATCCTGTCTAGATCCACATCCTTCGCCAGCGTCTTGCCACGGGCGTGAACCTTGAGGATTTCTGAGCGCCCAGCATAGTCAGGTCGATCCACTACTACTTGCCGGTCAAACCTACCAGGCCGCAGTAGGGCGGCATCCAGCACATCCGGGCGGTTTGTAGCAGCAATAAGAATAATGCCAGTATTACCCTCAAAGCCGTCCATCTCCGTCAACAACTGGTTTAGGGTTTGCTCACGCTCATCATTGCCGCCGCCTAAGCCAGCACCCCGCTGACGACCAACAGCGTCAATTTCATCAATGAACACAATACAGGGAGCGTTTGCCTTCGCTTGTTCAAATAAGTCACGGACACGGGACGCACCCACACCCACGAACATCTCGACAAACTCAGAGCCAGAGATTGAGAAGAAGGGAACACCCGCTTCCCCAGCTACGGCACGAGCCAGCAGTGTTTTACCAGTTCCGGGTGGTCCAACCAACAGCACACCCTTGGGAATTTTGGCACCCACCGCTGTAAAGCGGTCGGCGTTTTTCAAGAAGTCAACGACTTCATTCAACTCCAGCTTGGCTTGATCAATGCCAGCCACATCCCCAAACGTCACTTGCGTTTGCGGTTCCATCTGCACTCTAGCTTTGGACTTGCCAAAGTTCATCGCTTGGCTGCCTGGGCCGCTTTGGGCACGCCGCAGCAAGAAGAATAAGCCAACCAATAGCAGCACTGGGAAAAATAAACTGCTAGCTGCCTTAAACCAGAAACCTTCATCGCCTTGAGGCAAAACAGCAATATCAACGCTGTTTTTGGTGAGAAGGTCGATCAGCTCAGGGTCGTTTGGTAAGTTCACTATCTTCTTTTCACCGTCCATAGGCGTAACCAAAGCCTTAGACCGGTCCGAACTGAGACTGACTCGCTCAACTCTGCCTTTTTCAACTTCTTGAATAAATTGACTGTATCGCCATGTCTCTCTGCTTTGGGGTTGTTTGTCAAAAAATGCTGTCCCCAGCGCAATGACAACAATCGCCAGCAGTGCATACAGCCCCGCGTTTCTCCAACGTTTATTCACCGGGGTCCATTCTCCTAAACTTCTAAGTGTGAGGGCGCTTTAAATTAATGTTAACTAATCTTAATCTTACATTTGAATCCTGCCAGTTGTCAGGCGGCGAAAAGCCCTTGCAATTGCTTGAAGCCGGGATGGTGGGGATCAAAGAAGAGAGCGGGGGGAGCGGGGGGAGCGGGGGGAGCAGGGGGAGCAGGGGGAGCAGGGGGAGCAGGGGGCACGGGGGGAGCAGCCTCATGGCAAAAAGTGGACGTCAGTTGGATAACGGTGTGGATGGGAATAAGTTCTACGACGCTATTGCTGTAAGCGATCGCCTCAAAACCTTTTACTAACTCAGGCAGCCATGGTTCTTCCCTGACTGGTTGATGCTCATGCTTAAGCCAACTCGCCAGTTGCTTACGCACAACTCCCGGTAAGATTCCTGCCGTGAGGGGAGGTGTCCACCAGCTGCCATCCCGCCACCCCCATAGGTTGCCGGTGCTGGTTTCTAGCCAGTTGCCCCTTTCATCCATCAAAATCGCCTCTTGGGCTAACATATTTTCGGCTGTAGTTCTCGCCAACCAAGCACTTAGGTAGTTGCCCGTTTTGTGAGCAGGTAAACACCGCTGAAATTGCCCCTCTGCCACTACACCGGCTGCAATGCCACGATGCTGGCGCTCTGTCAAATTATCTGGTAACAACCGCCCAGTGATCCACTCCCGTCCATCTGGAAATACAGTGATTCTGAGGACTGGGAAGTGCGAGATTAATGTTTCTGCCCCCTGCCGCAATCGGTTCCAGTCAGGCTGCTGCCACGCAAAGCTTTGCAAACTGGCTTTGATGCGATCGCAGTGTCCCATCCAGTTTGTCAAAATACTGTCGAGCGACTGGTGATACACCCGCAGCGTCGTAAAAACTGTTGCTCCATACAGTAAGCCTGGATCATCAATCGCCAGTTCCAGTGTGCTTGCCTGAATTAAGTTGCCGTTGTACCAGAAAATAACTTTGACCTCAGTTTTCCTTTGGGAGTTTAATCTGCACTAGATTGATTTATGTACCTTTGCGCCCAGTGCCTTAATTCGTCTAACAGCTAATTTACGAGTTTGGCAGTCAACTTGATTACTTAGAACCATAGTCAGAAGAAAGGAGACAGGAGCATTGATTCTATGCCTCCTGTCTCCTTCTTGGTCAAACGTTTTATAAATTCTTTACTTAGCGTCTACTACTGGATTACTTTGTGTTATTTTTTCTACCTGTATGTCTGAGTAGATGATGTTTTTAGCCTTAGCTTTCTGTTGCAGTTTACGCTTCAGCATCGCACCCGTACCCAAAGCACCAAGCGTTAATAGGCCCAATGCAGAAGATGGTTCGTAAGGGATAGGAGTAGGCGTAGTCGGATCGCCGACACCCGTAGTCGGATCGCCGACACCTATAATCGGATCGGTAACACCCGTAGTCGGATCAATGACACCCGTAGTCGGATCAATGACACCCGTAGTCGGATCAATGACACCCGTAGTCGGATCCGTGACACCCGTAGTCGGATCCGTGACACCCGTAGTCCCAGGCGTGACACCCGTAGTCGGATCGGTGATACCCGTAGTCCCAACGGTGACACCCGTAGTTCCAGGCGTGACAGGCGTAGGCGTCAGACTAAAAGTGAAGTTCTCAACCACAAATTGCGCACCCTCACGTCCGCGAATATCTTCAAAACCAGCATTAACCCCACCAACGGAACTAAACCTTAATTCGTCAATCCCAAGGTAATTAAAGTCAAACAATGTCGAATCATTGGTATTTACTACTACCGTATTTGAATACCGCGGCGTTCCATTTATTAAACCTTCCACCGTAATCGAAAGACCATCATTCCAAGCAGCAGTCAGGTTGGCACTACTGAAGTCAAACACACTACTACTTTTTACTATGCCAGGGTCTCCATACCTATTGAACCCGACATAGTTCCCTGACTCTGTTCCATTTTGATAGCCCGCGCCTTCGTAAGCAGGATTCCACGAGGAATCTGCATAAGAAAAATTATCCCAATTCATCCCCCCGTAACCTTCAGGGATAGGTGCAATATTGTTCCCAGAAACATCATCAAACGTCAAAACAACCGCCTGTGCTGATCCCCCTATTTCTAGAGCGATAAGTACTGCTCCGGCAGTGACCATCGTTAACTTTTTTATGGCAGTTAATGTAAACATAAATCCCGATTCCTCGAAGCGGCTAAATTTTGACAGTGGGGATACTTGGTTGACGGTGAAGGAATTCTTCCTGTTTTTAAAATGGCTCTTTGCCATTAAATGCCGTCAATCCAGCCTGAGTTTTTTTAAAATTTATACTAAGGTTAATTAGGTAGCTTTACACAGCAAAATTATAAAATTTACTCTAACGTTCCCTTTGCTATTAGTTCAAGGGTAATTACACTGATAAATTGCCCACACTATGCTTCCTACCTGCTTAACTTCAGTGAATGTACGGTGGGAAATTTGAGGGCATTAATGTCAAATGAAAACATCCTCACTTGGAAGTACTTAGAGCCGCTGTAGCTGAGGAATATAACAACAACCCATATTCTAACCCTTCGACCACTGCCTGATAGGAAGCTTCCAGAATATTGGTTGAAACGCCCACTGTAGTCCAGCGTTGATGACCATTTCTCGATTCGACCAGAACACGGGTTTTCGCAGCAGTGCCGCTGTATCCATCTAAAATGCGCACTTTGTAGTCCGTCAGTTCAAACTCTGCAATTTGCGGATAGAAGTTTACTAAAGCCTTTCTTAAAGCTGCATCTAGCGCTGCAACCGGGCCATTTCCCTCAGCCGCTTCCAGAATGTCCTGACCATTGACAGTCACTTTCACCGTGGCAAGGGCATTACTATTTTGACTCTCTATTCCTTTAACCAAGTCACAGTGAAGTTGAAAGCCTTTGATTTCAAACAGAGTCAGCCGTTTTCCCAAAACCTCACGCATCAGTAAGTCAAAACTGGCCTCAGCTGCCTCGAATTGATACCCCTCACTCTCCAGATCCTTAAGGCGTTGGAGGATTTGGCGGGCAGCTGGGTTGTGCTTGTCCAGTTCAATGCCAAAATTACGGGCTTTTGCCAAAACATTGCTAAGTCCAGCTTGGTCGGAAATTACAATCCGACGCTGATTGCCGATTTGTTCCGGCTGAATGTGTTCGTAAGTCAGGGGATTGCGCTCGACAGCTGAGACATGGATGCCACCTTTGTGGGCAAAGGCTGAACGCCCTACAAAGGCAGCGTGTTCATCAGGGGCAAGATTCACTACCTCGCTGATGAAGCGACTAGCTTGTGTAAGTTCAGTTAGTTGTTTGTCCTGAATACAGGTGTAGCCCAGCTTGAGTTGCAAATTGGGAATTAAAGAGCAAAGGTTGGCATTGCCGCAGCGTTCACCGTAGCCATTAATTGTGCCTTGAACCATCTTGGCTCCTTCCATCACCGCTGCTAAGGCATTGGCGACCGCTGTATCCGAATCATTATGAGTATGAATACCTAACTGGGTTGCATGGGGAATTGCCCCGACGACATCTCGAACAATTCGGCTAATTTCGTGGGGTAAGGTGCCACCGTTGGTGTCACACAGAACTAACCATTCTGCACCGGCGAGCGTAGCCGCCTCTAAGGTCTTGAGCGCATAATCCGGATTGTACTTGTAGCCATCAAACCAATGCTCAGCATCGTAGATGACGCGGCGTCCTGAAGAGCGCAGGTACTCAATCGTATCTGCGATCATTGCCAGATTTTCTTCCAGACTGGTTTTAAGCCCTTCTGTAACATGGAGATCCCAAGACTTGCCAAAAATCGTTACCCAACGAGTCCCAGCTGCCAGAATTGTTTGCAGCATCGGGTCTTCTGCGGCAATCATGTTGGGGCGACGGGTGGAGCAAAAGGCCACCACTTCTGCGTTAGAGAGCGGTTCTTCTTGCAGTTGCCAAAAAAATTGCACATCCTTAGGATTCGCCCCAGGCCATCCTCCCTCAATGAAGGGAATGCCCAACTGGTCTAACCTACGTGCAATACGCAATTTGTCTTCAATCGACACAGATAGCCCTTCACGCTGGGTGCCATCGCGTAGGGTGGTGTCATAAATCCAAAGTTGAGTTGAGGGATCTGCAGTCATAGGGAAAAACAAGTCTGGGCGGAAAACTTGCTCAAAAGACCATTTATTAAGCCAATTCGTTATTATACAATATAAAGGCAGCGATGTAAGTTGATATGGTAAAGGTAGCCGTTGCCATACTGTGGTAGCTAGGCTAATTAAAGGAGGCTATAAATTTTTGGATTTTGGATTTTAGATTCAATTCCAATCAGCAATGTAGACTTTTTTGAATGACTGCAACAAATGACGTCCTGATTATTGGTGGCGGTGTTATTGGCCTAGCGATCGCCGTGGAACTGCAATTGCGCGGGGCATCTGTTACCGTACTTAGTCGTGATTTCCACGCTGCCGCTACCCAGGCAGCAGCAGGGATGCTGGCTCCCCAAGCCGAGGCCATCTCAGCTAGCCCGATGCTGGATTTATGCCTGACTTCGCGATCGCTCTATCCAGACTGGATTGGTAAATTAGAAGAACTCAGCGGTGAGCCAACCGGTTACTGGTCCTGTGGCATATTGGCACCTGTTTATGAACAGGCGAACGACAGGCAAGCTAGAGGCAATCAAGAAGAGGTTTCCTACTGGTTAGACCAGGATGCGATTAATCTATATCAGCCTGGATTAGGTTCAGAGGTTGTCGGTGGCTGGTGGTATCCTGAAGATGCACAGGTAGACAATCGCGCCTTGGTACGGGCACTATGGACAGCGGCTCAGTCCCTTGGGGTTGATGTCCGCGATGGCATTACCGTAGAAGCAATCCAGCAGCAGCAGCGCATGGTCGTTGGTGTTCAGACATCAGTTGGCGTAATCCGCGCCGAACACTATGTTTTGGCAGCGGGTGCGTGGTTGAATGAATTGTTGCCGTTACCGGTGCGTCCGAAAAAAGGGCAAATGCTATCGGTACGAGTGCCTGAGAGCAACCATGAGGTATTGCCGCTACAGCGGGTTTTGTTTGCACCGGATATTTACATCGTGCCGCGCCGTGATGGTCGGATTGTGATTGGGGCAACGAGCGAGGAAGTGGGATTTACACCCCACAACACCCCAGTTGGCATTCAAGCCTTACTGGAACGAGCCATCCGGCTTTATCCACAATTACAGCACTATCCCATCCAGGAATTCTGGTGGGGGTTCCGCCCAGCGACGCCAGATGAGTTACCCATTCTTGGCTCTAGCCCTTGCACGAATTTAACGCTTGCCACCGGTCATTATCGCAATGGCATTCTGCTCGCGCCGGTAACAGCTACATTGATTGCAGACTTGATCTGGGAGCAAAAGTCTGACTCCCTATTAGCTCATTTCCACTACTCACGGTTTTACAAGAAAACTCCCCCTGCTCCCCCTGCTCCCCCTGCTTCCCCTGCTCCCCCTGCTCCCCCTGCTCTCCCTTACCCCTCACCCAAAATGCAAACCCTAAATCGTTCTCTGGAGCAAGACCTCGATCGCCCTTTAACCATTGCCGGTCGGACGTTCCAATCGCGCCTGATGACCGGCACCGGCAAGTATCGCACCTTGGAAGAAATGCAGCAAAGCATTGCCCACAGCGGTTGCCAGATTGTCACCGTTGCCGTGCGCCGGGTACAGACAAAGGCACCGGGACACGAAGGTTTAGCCGAGGCTCTGGATTGGACAAAACTGTGGATGTTGCCCAATACAGCTGGCTGTCAAACCGCTGAAGAGGCGATTCGTGTGGCGCGTTTGGGGCGGGAGATGGCGAAGTTATTGGGGCAGGAAGATAACAATTTCGTCAAATTAGAAGTGATTCCCGATCTGAAGTACCTGCTACCTGACCCGATTGGCACTCTCGAAGCAGCAGAACAATTGGTGAAAGAAGGGTTCGCGGTTTTGCCCTACATTAATGCTGATCCAATCCTAGCTAAACGGTTGGAAGATGTTGGCTGTGCTACGGTAATGCCCTTGGCGTCGCCCATCGGCTCTGGGCAGGGGCTGAAAAATGCTGCGAATATTCAGATCATCATTGAAAACGCTGGTGTGCCGGTAGTGGTGGATGCAGGGATTGGGACGCCCAGTGAAGCAGCACAGGCGATGGAATTGGGGGCAGATGCACTGTTGATTAATACTGCGATCGCCGGGGCCAAAAATCCCGCCGCTATGGCTCATGCCATGAGTCTCGCTACAGTTGCTGGGCGTCTAGCCTACCTTGCAGGACGGATTCCAGTCAAAACTTACGCCAGTGCCAGTTCACCTTTAAGCGGCACCATTACCAGCTAGGGGTGAACTTGTTGAGCGAGGGGAGGGGTAGCCTCTCGCCTCACTTTACCTTTAATAGGTTAATGTAAAGATTTATTCCGAAAGAAAGAGATAGTATATATACGAATTTTTGTTACAATTGCTTAAAATTGAACAGAATAAGGATTTCATTCATGCCCTATACAACTGAAGATGGCAATCGTCTGAATAATTTCGCACGTGAGCCGAAGATGTACCAAGCAGAGACTCCCACCAAGACTGAACAGCGAAACTATATTCTGTGGGGAATTGCTGCTGCATCATTGGTTGGCGGTCTAATATTCGTAGCCTTCTCCGTGTCGAGTGTAAGTTGACAATTAACGCTTTTAGCAAGTTGGCGCTCGTTTCTTCGGGCTTTAGCAGCTTGACAAAGAGAGTAGGGGAAGAGTGTACATATAGACAATCTTCCTGAACAATCTCCCTCTGCTTTCTTCATGGCTGATCGGGATTGATTACAGAGAAAAGTGATGAGTAATCATCCTCCGAGAACGCTTTGTTAATAGCTATTTCTAGAATTTTTCGCACCCCCTCAATACTGCTGACATTAAGCCCAGCTGATTTAGCCTCACCGATAAACAAGTCTGTGTCTTTCATTAGGTGTTTAGTCGGAAAGTTGGCGTCGGCATAATTGCGGTCGATCATCCGCTGCAACTTTTTGTCAAACGTGGGGGCATAGAGGGCACTGCCCCGAAGGATTTGCATAAACAAGTCAATATCGATGCCCTGATGCTGGACAAAGCCAAGGCTGAGAGCGAAGGCAGCGCTAAGAGAGGCAATTAGTTGATTCAACGCCAGTTTGACGGCAGCGGCAGATCCGACGGAGCCGATTAGCACTGGCTCTGAGCCAAAGT
>QQTW01001088.1_pt1 | contig 18543 bp, 16 predicted proteins | sample 1904831 | NCBI WGS metagenome assembly QQTW01 (sample SAMN09435610, study PRJNA476489) | Subsurface metagenome, whole genome shotgun sequencing project. | reverse complement strand
GGCGTGGAGTTCTGTCTACGCCTCCGGGCTGGCCGCGGCCGTTACGGCGCTGGCGGCGTTGCCGGTGGCGATCCTGTCGGTCAGGTTCAGGGGGAGGGTCTCGGGGCTCGTGGAGAAGGCGACGTACCTCGGGTACGCGCTGCCAGGCATCGTGCTCGCGCTCTCGCTCGTCTTTTTCGGGGCGAACTACGCGCCGTGGGCCTACCAGACGCTCGGGCTGCTGGTGTTCGCGTATGCGATCCACTTCCTCCCCCAGGCGGTCGGGACGACCCGGTCTGCGCTCTTGCAGGTAAGGCCGAGCGTGGAGGAGGCCGCGCGCGGGCTCGGACGCGGGCCGGCGCGGGTCGCGGCGACCGTGACGGCGCCGCTCGCGGGGTCTGGCATCCTTGCGGGCGCGGCCCTGGTATTCTTGACGACGATGAAAGAGTTACCCGCCACGCTGCTGCTTGGACCGACCGGCTTCGAGACGCTCGCGACCAGAGTCTGGGGCGCAACCTCGGAGGCGTTCTTCGCGCGGGCCGCGGCGCCCGCCTTACTCTTGATCGGGATCTCGGCGATACCGCTCTACCTGCTGGTCATCAGGGAGCGGGCGAAGTGAGCGCCGCCGTCCGTCTCTCCGGCGTCGCGCGCTCCTACGGTCCCGTGGCCGCGGTGCGGGACGTCGACCTCGAGGTCGGGCGCGGCGAAGTGCTCGCCCTGCTGGGCCCCTCAGGGTGCGGCAAGACGACGACCCTGCGCCTGATCGCCGGCTTCGAGACGCCGGACGCCGGCACGGTCGAGGTCGGCGGCAGGATCGTCGCGGGGCCCGGGGTGAACGTCCCCCCGGAGAAGCGGCGGGTCGGGATGGTCTTCCAGGACTACGCCCTCTTCCCCCACCTCACCGTCTCCCAGAACGTCGCCTACGGCCTCCCCGGCGGGAAAAAGGCCCGCGTGGAGGAGGTCCTCGCGCTCGCCCACCTGGAAGGGCTCGGCGGGAGGATGCCCCACGAACTCTCCGGCGGGCAGCAGCAGCGGGTGGCGCTGGCGCGGGCGCTCGCCCCCGGCCCCGAGGTCGTCCTTCTGGACGAGCCCTTCTCCAACCTCGACGCCGCGCTGCGCGTCCGGGTCAGGGCGGAGATGCGCGACATACTCGCCGACGCCGGCGCCACCGCGGTCTTCGTCACCCACGACCAGGAGGAGGCCCTGAGCCTGGCCGACGAGGTCGCCACCGGCAACGCCGCCAGCGCCGTAACGGCCGCGGCCAGCCCGGAGGCGTAGACAGAACTCCACGCCGCGTTCCACAACGGGCGCAAAGGCTCGCCCTCCGCCAGCCCGCGCGCGAGCCAGAACCCGAGCACCCCGACGGGGGCCACCAGCGCGAACAGGACGACGCCGCCGCAGAACAGCAGCGCCGGCAGGCGCCAGCGCCCGAGGGCGACCGTGGTTGCGGGACGCGAAGCCGCGTTCCCGTGGTAGCGGGCCCGGCCGCGGGTGCGGCCCTCGACGAGGAGGACGGCGATCGTGAGGGTGACCAGCATCAGGGCCAGGATCGCGGCCGGCGTCCGGTCGAAGGCCGAGCGGTACTGGATGTAGATCTCGTTCGAGAAGCTGTCGTACTGCAAGAGCGAGACGACCCCGAAGTCGCTGAGGCAGTAGAGCGCGACGAGCAAGGCCCCCGCCACGATCCCCGGCCTGAGCTGCGGCAGCGTGACCCGCGCGAACGTCGCCCACGCCCCGCTACCCAAGCTCCTCGCCGCCTCCTCCATCGCCGGGTCAACCCCCCGCAAGGCACCCCTTACGGTCAGGAAGACGTAGGGGTAGGAGAACAGCGTGAGCGCGAGCGCAGCACCCGGGAAGCCGTAGATCTCCGGCAGCCGCTCGACGCCAAGAGGTTCGAGCCACCCCTGAAGCATCCCGCGCGGCCCGAGCACGCTCACCAGCACGAACCCGCCCACGTAAGAGGGTATGACGAGCGGCAGCGCCGCGAGCACGGCCCAGACTCCTCTGCCCGGCAGGTTCGTCCGGCCGGTAAGCCAGGCGAGCGGCACGGAGATCGCGACCGAAGCGGCGGTGACGACGCCGGCCAGCAGCGCGCTCCGGCCGAGAACGGCCAGCGTATCGCCGTCGAGCACGACCTCCGTGATCTCCCCCCACCCGCCCTCGAACGAACGCACCACGAGGTAGACGAGCGGCAGCGCCATCGCCGCCACGACGAGCCCGGCCAGCCCGCCGAGCACCAGCGGAGGCCGGCGGCGCGGACGCGTCCCGCGCCCGGTCGGGACCGCCGTGGGGGCTGTCATCCTAGAGAACTCCCGTCTCCTGCAAGAGCTCCAGGGTGCCGCCGAGGTCGTCGAGGTCGCTCAGGTCGACCTCGGGGCTCTGTATGTCCGAGAGGGGGGGCAGCTCTTCGTTTACCTCGACACCTTCGACCAGCGGGTACTCGTAGGTCTCGTCGGCGAAGTACTGCTGGGCCTCCTCCGAGAGCGCGAACTCGAGGAACTCACGTCCCGCCTCGGGGTTCTCCGCCGTGTCGAGCACCCCCGCGCCCGCCGCGAGGACGAGGGAGCCGGGGTCTCCGCCATCGAAGAAGTAGTTGGCGGCGGGCAGGTCCTGGCCCTGCTCCTCCTTGACCTGGAAGAGGTAGTAGTGGTTGACGAAGGCGGCCTGGACCTCGCCCGAGGCGACACCCTCGACGGCGCTCAGGTTGTCCGGGTAGACGAACGGGTCGTTGGCCTGGACGCCTTCGAGCCACTCGCGCGCCCGGTCCTCGCCCTCGAGGACCCGCAGCGCGGTAACGAAGGCCTGAAACGAACCGTTGGTCGGGGCCCACCCGATCCTGCCCTCCCACTCGGGGTCCGTGAAGCCGAAGATGGAGTCGGGGAGGTCGCCCTCCTGCAGCTCCTCGGTGTTGTACGCGACGACCCTGGCCCGACCCGACGTGCCGACCCAGTTCCCGTCGTCGGCCTTGAACTCGGCCGGGACGCTGCCGAGGATGTCGTCGGGCAGCTTGGTGAGGCGGCCCTCGTCGTCGAGCGCCCCGAGGGCACCGGGGTCCTGGGCGAAGAAGAGGTCCGCCGGGCTGTTCTCGCCCTCCTCCAGAATGGTCGCGGCGAGCTCGGCGGTCTCCCCGTAACGGACCTGGACGTCCACGCCGCTCCGCTCCTCGAACTGCTCGAAGATCGGGCCGACCAGCTCCTCGCTGCGGCCCGAGTACACGACCAGCGACCCCTCGCCGGGCGCGAGCTCCTCCTGCGCGGTCGTCTCGCCACCGGTCGTCTCCCCCGAGGTGCTCTCCTGGGCCGAGCCCCCGCTGTTGCCCTCCTCCGGAGGCGGCTGGCCGCACCCGGCCACCGTGGCGAGGAGCGCGAGCAGGGCCAGCGCGAAGACGAGGTTACCCCTTGAGATCAAGTCCAACCTTCCCTTCCAACCCCGCGCCGAACTTGCCAGACGCGGTAACAGTTCCTAATGACAATCGTTTGCAATAACTCTGAGGGGAGAGTAATCTACGGCGCTGTGTTACGTCAAGGGTCAGGCGGGTGGTTTGTGAGCTGGATCAAGGGCACCCCGTGAGCCGCGTGCTGGTGACGGGCGCCGCGGGCTTTATAGGTTCGCACCTGGTGGACCGTCTGCTGGCCGAGGGCCGCGACATCGTCGGCGTGGACGCCTTCACCGGCTACTACTCCCGCCGCACCAAGGAGGGGAACCTCGAGGACGCCCGGGGTAACGGACGATTCCGCCTCGTCGAAGGCGACCTGCTCGACCTCGACCTCGACGCGCTGCTCGACGGCGTCGGGTGCGTCGCGCACCTCGCGGGGGAGCCGGGGGTACGCCGGAGCTGGGGGCCGAACTTCCCGCGGTACGTGGCGCGCAACGTCCTCACCACGGAGCGGCTGCTGGAGGCGGCCGGGAGGGCGGGGGGGACGCGGTTCGTCTACGCCTCTTCCTCGTCCGTCTACGGGTCGGACCCGGGGAGGCCGGTCGGCGAGGACCATCCGCGGGCGCCCGCCTCACCATACGCGCTCTCCAAGCTCGCCGCCGAAGAGCTCGTGGGGCTCTACCGGCGGGAGAGGGGCGTGCCGGGGACGGTCCTGCGGTACTTCACCGTCTACGGGCCGCGCCAGAGGCCGGAGATGGCGCTCTCGCGGTTCCTGTTCTCCGCGCTCAGGGGCAGGCCGGTCGACGTGTTCGGCGACGGCGGGCAGCAGAGGGACATGACCTACGTCTCGGACGCCGTGGAGGCGACCGTGGCCGCGCTCGGGGCGCCGTCGGGTGACTACAACGTCGGGGGCGGGAACCGGGCGACCGTAAGGGACATGATCGAGGCCGTCAGGAGGGCGACGGGTATGGACCTTGAGGTCCGTTACGGTCCGGAGGCCCAGGGGGATGTGAGGTCCACGTGGGCCGACTCCTCCCGGGCGGAAGAGGTCCTCGGCTACAGGCCGAGCGTCGGGCTCGAAGAAGGGGTGGCGGCCCAGGCGAAGTGGGCCGCCCGGGCGCTCGTGGCCGCCCCGGCCTGATCCCCTAGCCTTGGCCGTGCTGGAAGGGCTCCTGCTCCTCACCCTCCTCTACGCGCCGGGCCACTTCCTGGGCAACCAACTGTGCCGCAAGGACGACGGGCTTGCGGAGGTTTTCCTGCTGCGCGTCTGTGTATCCCTGGCACTCGCGGCGCCCCTGCTCACGCTCCTGGCGCTCGCCGGATGGTTCACCGTGCCCGTGATCTCAGGATGCCTGGCGGCACTCTCGATCGGGGCGTTCTTCCTCGGGCGTCGCGAGAGAACGGGACGCGCTACGCGGTGGGATGTCGGGACGCTCGTCGTGGTTGCAGGGAGCTTCGCGCTGTACGCGCGTCCGGCGGAGTACGTCGTCAACAGCCGGGACCCGGGCGTGTACTTCCTCTTCGCGGACAAGCTGGCGCGAACCGGGGCGCTGCTGCACCGCGACCCCCTGGTAGCTGCGGTTTCGTCGTTCCATCCCTTTCTCGAAGGCAAGAAGTACCCGGGTTTCTACCTCTACGGGCAGGACCTCGTCGTGCCGCAGTTCTTTCCCGGCCCGTTCGCGTTTCTGGGCTTTGGCAACCTCGTCGGCGGGACGTGGGGCAGCCTCTTCGTCGTGCCGGTCATGGGGGCGCTGGCCGTCGGCGTGGCGTACGCGCTCGGGAGCGAGGTCTTCGGCCGGTGGCCGGGTCTCCTCGGCGCCGCGCTGCTCGGTGGTAGTTACGCCTTCGTCTGGTGGGCGCGCCATCCTTCGAGCGAGGTGATGACCGCGCTGCTGGTCCTCTCGGGGCTCTGGCTCGCTGTGAGGTTCGCGCGGGGGGGCGGGGCCGCTGACGGGCGTGTTCGCCGGGTTGCTTCTGGGCGGGGTCATGCTGATCCGGGTCGACGCTTTTTTGGCGGCGACGGCGATTCCCCTGATCTTCGGCTTCGATCTACTCACCCGAGGCCATGCCCGGCGCTGGCTCCTGCCCGGCCTGCCGCTCGTCCTCTTCGCCGGCCTCACCCTGCTCTACCTGAACACCCTCGGCGGGCGCTACCTCTACGTCATCTACACCGAGCACGGCCTGAAGGAGGCCATCGCCCTGGCTCCCTTCGCGGCGCCCGCGTGCCTCGCACTGGCCGCGGGGTTCTGGTACGTGCGGCGGCGATGGGGCGGGCGTATAGGATCTTTCCTCGAACTCAGGGGCGGGGGGATCTCGTTCGCCGGCGCCCTCGGGTTCGCCGGGGTCGCGCTGTGGGCCTACTTCGTGTTGCCCGTCCCGTGGGAGACGTTGCCCGACGGTTCGAGGGACTTCGACGCCTACCGGACCCAGATCCTGATGCGGCTCGCGTGGTTCACGACGCCCGTGGTCGCGGCCCTCGGCCTCGTCGGGTTCGTGTTGGCGGCCCGCAGGATGGACGCGGCGCGGGCCCTGCTCTTCGGGGCCTTTCTCGCCTTCGGGGTGCTCTACGCGGCAATCCCAAACGTCGCCCCCGACCTGCCGTGGGCGACCCGGCGCTTCGTCCCTGCCGCGTTCCCGATCCTGGCCCTCCTCGCCGCCCACGCGGTGGGGGAGGTCGGAGGCCTGACGGCCCGCGTCGTAAATCGAAGGGCGGGCTTCGCGGTCTCCGGTGTCCTGGCGGCGCTGGCGCTGGGGTGGACGGTCTACACCACGCTTCCCATCCTGACCTTTCAGGAACTTGACGGGGCGGTCGCCGCCTACGAAAGAGTGGACAGGGAGATCCCGGCCTCCAGAGCGGTCTTTATGGAGATGCCCGAGGGCTACGACGTGACGGCCTCGACCTTCGAGTACCTCTACGACCGTCCCGTGCTGCCCTACGATAACTCGCGGTTCGTTCGGGAGATAGACGAGCTGGAGGAGGCGGGGCTTCTCGAAGACGCCGTCTACGTCACCACGGACGGCGGCCCGGCGCCGCTCCTGGCCGACTGGGACTTCAGGCGGGTCGGGTCGGCGGCCGTGGACCTGCCCCGGCTCGCCCCGGTGGAGAAGGAGCTGCCGACCACGAGAGAGTCCCTGCGTCTGGATTACCGGGTGTATCGGATGGTAGAGGAGCGGTAAGGGTTCGGACGGGCGGGTTTAAAACCCGCCCCTACGGGTGGAGCGCGTCTGCGTTGGTTAGGTGTTGGTAAAGAGGTCCTCGCCGACGTAGCCGCCCTTGCCGGCTCCGGGCGGGCAGGCGAAGAGGGCGCTCGAGGTGTGGCGGATGTATTCGTTGAGGCGGTCGTTGGCGGCGAGACGTTGCTGGAGGGGGACGAACTGCTTGTGCGGATCGCGCTGGAAAGAGATGAAGAAGAGGCCCGCGTCCAGCTGGCCGCGCTCGGCGTCGAAGCCGTCCGTGAAAGAGTAGCCGCGGCGCAGGATCTTCTCCTGTTCGCTCTGGCGGGCGAGCCGGACGTGGGCGTCGGGTGCGATCAGGGGCTCACCGTCATCGTCTGTGGCCTTCAGATCCACCGGATCAAACTCGTCCTCCTTGCCGATGGGCGCACCGCTGTACTTGTGGCGCCCGATGCTGGCCTCCTGCTCGCCCAGAGAGACGCGGTCCCAGACCTCTATGAGCATCCTGATCCTGCGCGCCACCAGGTAGGTCCCGCCTACCATCCAGGATGGCCCGTCTTCTTCGGGAACCCAGACGTGCCGGTTCATGAGGTCCTCATCCTCGGCCTTTATGTTGTTGGTGCCGTCCTTGACGCCCATCAAGTTGCGCGGTGTGGCCTGCGCCTTGCTGGTGCTCGCGGTCCGGCCGAAGCCGAGCTGGCTCCAGCGCACGACCGCCAGCCCGCGTGAGATCCTGACTAGGTTCCGCACGGCATGGAACGCGACCTGCGGGTCGTCCGCGCAGGCCTGCACGCACAGGTCTCCATCTGAACGACCCTCGTCCAGCACGTCGCCGGTCAACGGCGGCAGGGGCGCCAGCGCATCCGGTCTCGCCCCCCCGAGCCCGAACCGGTCCTCGCCATCCTTCTCGAAGAAGGACGGGCCGAACCCGAACGTCAGCGTCAGACTGGCGGGGGAGAGGTCGAAGGCCTCCCCGGTGTCGTCTGGCGGCAGAAACTCGCTGAAGTTGTCGTCCCCGGCGGCCTCGCCCCGCGTCATCCGCCCGGCCGCCTCGGACCACGCGCGGAGGAGGTCCCGCACCTCGGAGGCTTCCCGGGTGACGAGGTCCAGGGCGGCGAAGTGCAGGTGCTCCTGCTGGGCGGTCGCTATTCCCGCCTGGTGGGTGTCGTGGAAAGCCACGGTCCGGAGGTCCGGCAGCACGGACGTCTCGTCTCCGGCGTCCCGGGCGGCCCCACCGAGCGCCGCGTAGCCGCCGGCCCCGAGGGCCAGGCCCGCCCCGGCCGCGCCGGTGACGCGGAACAGGTCCCTGCGGCTGAACTTCTTTTTGTCGGCCTTCTTGTCGCTCATGACCCCGGTTCTACCACCCTAACCTTCCAGCACCTGCCCGACCCTGGAGAGGGGCTCGGCGAGCGCGTCGACCTTCTGGCTCAGGGCTCGGCGGTCGGCCTCGTTCAGAGTCTCGTAGGAGACCCAGCCCTCGCCCTTGCGGTACTGGTCGAGCTCCTCGTGGACGCCGTCGAAGCCCTCCTCGACCTCGTTGGCGAGGGTGAGGTCCTCGCCCGCGACCTCCGGCTTGAGCTCCTCGAAGGCCGCCTCGGAGCCCTCGACGTTGGAGCTGATGTCGTAGAGGTCGGTGTGCGAGTAACGTTCTTCTTCGCCCGTGATCTTGCCCGCCGACACCTCGTTCAACAACTCGACCGACCCCGTGACGAGATCCACGGGCTCCAGCTCCAGGTCCTCGACGTCCTCGCGCAGATTCGACACGTCCTCCATGAGCTGGCGGGCGTACTCCTCCTGGCCCTCGGTGGTGTTCTCGACCCAGAGCGCCTTCTCGATTCTGTGGAACCCGCGCCACTCCTCATCCGGCACGTCGCCCTCCCTGGCGTCGATGTTCGGGTCGTAGTCCCCGAGCGCCGCCGCTACGGGCTCGATCCTCTCCCACGGCTCCCGCGTCGGTCCGTAGAGCCGCTTGGCCTCCTCCACATCACCCGAGATCACCGCCTCCGTGAAACCCTCCGTCCGCTCCTCTAGAAGCGAGATCTGCTCCACGACGTACTCCTCATACCCGTCGGCCGCCTCCGAGAGCTCGGGACTCCCGCCGACCTCCACGGCCCCCGTCGTCTCCTCCGAAGTCGTCTCCGAAGTCGTCTCCGAAGTCGTCTCCGAAGTCGTCTCCGAAGTCGTCTCAGCCGTGGTCTCGCCGCCCGTTGCCTCTTCCGCGGTCGTCTCTTCGGTGTTCGCGTTGCCGCCCCCGGCCTGGTTCTCGTTCGACGGCGGCGGCTGGCCGCAGCCCGCGACCGTCAGCGCGAACAGCGCGCCCAGTAGCAAGAACGCCGGTCTCCCCGGCCCGCCGCCCAGCCTAGCTCTCTCGCGCAAAAGGCCCCTCCGAACACTAATGATAGTCATTTGCAATAACCTGGGAGGAAAGTTAATGTACGGAGGCGGGTCGGGTCAAGCGCGGAGCGAGGTTTATGTGAGGCAGATCAAATCTAGGGCAGGGGCGGGACCGTGAGCGGGCTCCGGTTCTCTCCGTCTGTCGGTGGGTTCGCGTGAAGGCCGCCTCGGGGTTCGAGATCCTGGCGGCCAGGATGTGGAATGTCCTGAACGAGGGCAAGTCGTTCCATCCCGTGTTCGTCCTCGGGACGTTTATCTTGCTGCATATCGGAGAAGTCTTCTCGGCGGGTTTCTGGGGGCCGGCGCTGCCCGGGATCCTGCTCGCCGCGCCGCTCATCTTACTGTTTGTTCGTTACGACTTTCCGCTGAAGCTTCGGTGGGCGCTCTGGGCGTTCCTGGCGGCGTTCGTGGTGTTGTTCCGCTTTGTGGACGTGGGGGCACTCGCGCTGGCGCTGGGGCTGTACGTCTTCTTTACGGTCTTTTTCTGGGGGACCTTCTACTACCACCTGCGGACGGGGGCTCCGAAGACCAACTTCGTGCGCTTCTGGCGGCTGGTGCTGGAGAACCCCGACTCGACGAGCGGCAACTTCCTGGAGCAGGTCCCGAAGGCGCTGCTCGTCCTTTTCGTGCTGGAGTACCTGGTCTCCGAACCGGTGACGGCCGGAAGGGCGCTGGCGGTCCTGGCGTTCACGGTGGTGGTGGGGCTCGCGGCGTGGTGGGTGCATCGGCGGTTCTTCGATTGGAAGCCCGTTTATCCATCAGAGCCGACGGCGGTCGTGAACGGTGGTGCTGCTCTGGCGAAGCGGGTGATCGTGGTGGTCATCGACGGGTGCCGGTTGGACAGGTTCCACGAGGCCGAGAAGCCGTACCTGGAGAAGATGATGGCCGGCGGAACGGTCTACGAGAGCGTGGAGACCGTCTACCCGGCCCGTACGGTCGTGTGCTTCTCGTCCATGCTCACCGGGGCGGCGCCCGAGAGGCACGGCATCACCTCCAACCTGGTCTTGAAGCTGGGCCTGAAGGTGGAGAGCGTCTTCGACGTCCTGCGCAGGTCCGGGAAGAAGGGGCGCCTCGTGGGTATCGCGCACCTCATCGACGCCTTCGGAGACGACGTGGCGAGCGTGACGAGCGTCGCGCACAACGACAAGATAGACGGGAACCTCATCGCCGCCGGCAGGCGCGAGCTCGAGGAACACGACCCCGAGTTGCTGGTCCTACAACTTCTGGCCGTGGACCAGAACGGGCACGTCAGGGGGACGCGCTACCCCGAGTACGTGGAGCGAATCGAGATCACGGACAACCTCATCGAGGGCTTCATGTCCTGGTGCGGGGAGAGGGGCTACCTCGAAGACACCGCCGTAATACTCATGGCCGACCACGGCCAGGGCATCGGCATCGGTGCCCACGGCCACCTCTCCGAGGGCGAGCGCTTCGTCCCGTTCGCCATGTGGGGCAGCGGCGTGGAGGGCGGTAGAACCGTCCGAACGCCCGCCTCCGTCATGGACCTCGCGCCGACGATCTGCTACCTGCTCGGCGTCGAACCGCCTAGAGGCTCGACCGGACGGGTGCTCGAGGACGCGCTGGAGGGACGGGGGTGAGCCGCATCGCCGTCGTCATCCCCGCCAAGGACGAGGCGGCGACCATCGGCGCCTTGCTGGACGGCATCTCCAACGTGACCGTCCCCGGCCACGACCTCCACCCGCTAGTCGTGGACGACGGCTCGACGGACGCGACCGCCGCCATAGCGCGAGGCCGGGGCGCCGAGGTGGTATCCCATCCCGAGAACAGGGGCCTCGGCGCCGCGGTCCGGACTGGCCTGCGGGCGGCGGTGGCGTCAGGAGCTGTCGCCGTCGCCTACCTCGACGCCGACCTCGAGTACGCCCCGGAGGACATCCCGAAGCTGCTGGAGCCCGTGCTTTCCGGGCGGGCCGACTACGTGCTCGGGAGCCGCTTTCTCGGTGGGGTGCGGGGGATGCGCCTGTACCGGCGGTTCGGGAACTTTGCGTTCACCGCGCTGCTCGTGCTCCTTACCGGAACCAGGATGACCGATGGGCAGACGGGGATGCGCGCCTTCTCGCTGGAGGCGGCGGAGCGGGCCGAGATCGTCCACGACTACAACTACGCCCAGGTGCTCACCCTCGACCTCCTCCGAAAAGGTTTCAGGCTCGAAGAGGTGCCGATCCGGTACAGGGTCCGCCAGCACGGCGAATCGTTTATCCGCTGGAGCTACCCCGCGAAGGTCCTCCCCGCCATCTGGCGCGAGATGCGCAGCCCGTAGGGGCGGATCGCGAACCGCCCCGTACCGCCGTAGAACCGGCTAACGGGCGAGGCGGGCCCCTAGAGGAGCCCCCGCCCATCTTCGTGGTTGAGGTTAGGGGAGCAAGTCTCCCGTGTTCAGGTCGTCCGACAACTGCTCCGCGATGGCGGCGCTCTCACGGGCCGAGGCCTCCGGTACGGGCGGCAGGTTCGTCATGTCGATGGTCTCGTTCTTGAACTTGATCTGCTCTATCCGGCCGTCGAAGACAAACGGCGCCCCGAGCAGGGTGGAGAACTCGTCGTCCTCGGACTGGTTCGCGAGCACCATACTACCGGTGGGTGAATCGGCGGGTCCGAACGTCAACCACAACGAACCCTCGGCCTCGTCGTAGTCCAGGTCCACGGCCGCCAGGTTGGCGTTTCTAGAGTCGATGCCGCTAAGGTTCAGGACGTCAGCGGCCCCGCCACTGTCGGCCACAATGGCCCAGCCTTCCCTGGAGCCCAGATAGACGTCGTCGCTTGCGGCAAAGTCGGGATTGTCGGTCCCCGAGATCGAGAGCCCGTCGGCATCCAGCAACATGTCCATCTCGGACAAGTTCCCGGTAGGGGACGGGTTACCGCCGCCCGTGAGCGTGTTCTCGCCGCCGCAGCCCAGGAGCATATCGGTGCCCAGGCCGCCCCTCGCGCCCTCGATCCTGGAGCCGAAAAAGACCATGTTGTCACCGGAGGAGACCAGCCCGTCCGGGCCGCCCCCGACCGGCGAACACAGGTTGACCTGGACTCCCTCGGTGACGGCGGAGAAGTTCAGGGTGTCGGTGCCCCCGGAGTCGACGACGGTGTCCTGACCCCAGCCGTTGGCGTAGAAGTAGGTGTCGTTGCCGGCCTTGCCTACCGTCCTGTCGTCGCCGCCCCTGCCGGTGATCCTATCGTTGTCCCTGGTGCCCACCAGCCTGTCGTCTCCAGCGGTCCCGGTCCTGACGGCGCCGCGAAGGCCACCGCCGAGCACACGAGCAGGGCCGCGCCTGGCAGGGCTATCAACAACACGAACCGTCTAGCCATCCCAACTCCTCGTCAATCGAGCCCGTTTACAAGATAGTAGGGATGATGCACGGGAACGACGGGTCCCGACATCGCATGAATGCGCGAATTTTGTCTAGCCCATCTGGGCTAGAGGGGGCGCGGTTCGAAACCCGCGCCTACGGTCAGGCTATCAGGCCAGGCGCTCTATCACGGCGGCGGTCATCTCTTCGGTGTCGGCGTCGCCACCGAGGTCGCGGGTCCTGGTGCCGGCGTCGATAGTGTCTTCCAGGGCGGCGAGGATCTTCTGTCCCGTCTTCGGATGTCCGGCGTGCTCCAGCATGAGGGCGGCGGCCCAGATCGCGCCCGAGGGGTTGGCCACACCCTTGCCGGCGATGTCCGGGGCGGAGCCGTGGATCGGCTCGAAGAGGGAGGGGAAGGTCCCTTCGGGGTTCAGGTTCGCCGACGGGGCGATGCCGATCGCGCCCGAGACGGCGGCCGTGATCTCCGAGAGGAGGTCCCCGAAGAGGTTGGAGCCGACGATCACGTCGAAGCCCGCCGGGTCGAGCACGAGCCTGGCCGCAAGCGCGTCCGCGTGCATCAGGGACGCCTCGACGTTCGGATACTCCTGCGCTATCTCGTTGAAGATCTCGTCAAAGAAAGGCATCGTTATGCTGATGCCGTTGGACTTCGTCGCCCCGACGAGCAGGCCGCGCCTGGATTCCGCCTCCTCGAAGCCGTAGCGGACGATGCGCTCGACGCCGCGGCGGGTAAAGATGCTCTCCTGGACGGCGATCTCGTGCGGCGTGTTCTTGTAGATGCGCCCGCCGGAGTCCGAGTACTCCCCTTCGGTGTTCTCCCGGACCACGGTCACGTCGAGGCCGTTGGGCTTTGCCAGGGGGCTTCTGACGCCGCGCAAGAGGCGCGCCGGGCGCAGGTTCACGTACTGGTCGAAGCGGCGCCGGATGGGGAGGAGGAGGCCCCACAGCGAGACGTGGTCGGGGACCGTCGGCCAGCCGACGGCGCCGAGGTAGATCTCATCGAAGCCCCTCAAGGTGTCGATGCCATCCTCGGGCATCATGCGGCCGTGCTCAAGGAAGTACTCGCAGCCCCACGGAAACTCCGTGAAGGCGAGATCCAGGTCAGGATCTCTACTCGCCGCGGCCTGCATGACCCGCATTCCGGCCCCGACGACCTCGGGCCCTATGCCGTCCCCGCCTATGACCGCCACGTTCACCATCGGGCCATACTAGCAACCGACTCCGCTCCGGTCCAACCGATGGGAGATATAATCCCGGGGCAGGAGTATCGAGAGGAGAGAGGCGTGCCAAGGGCTACACTGAACGGTATCACGTTGGCCGAGAGCGACCACACCGAGGTCGTCGAGGGCAACCACTACTTCCCGCCGGGGTCCGTCAACAGGGACCTCTTCCGGGAGAGCGGCACGACCACGCACTGCCCCTGGAAGGGGGATGCGAGCTATCTGAGCGTCGAGTTGGACGGGACCCGCGTCGAGGACGCGGCCTGGTACTACCCCGAGCCCAAGGATGCGGCGGCGAACATCAGGGACCACGTCGCCTTCTACGGCAACAAGGTGGAGGTCGCGGGCTAGGCTGCTTCCACCGACCGCTTCTACCGTCGCGTGGGGCGATGGGGAGAGGAGATCCGTCATGAACGGAGAGCTTAGGCGGCAGAGAGAGGCCGCCGAGAGGCTGGACGCCGCGACCAGGGAGTCCTACAAGGCCGCCGTCGACCACGCCTTCGAGTTGCAGAAGGACGGGATGAAGCTCTCGCGGGCCTTCTTCCAGAACTGGGTCGAGACGCTGGAGGAGGGGGCCGAGATCAACCGCCGCGCCCTAGAAGACCTGCAACGCATAGCGACCGAACAGCGCCAACTCTTCTACGGCCTCTCCCGCGAGTCGCTCCACGCCTACGACGGTTTTCTCGACTCGCTGAGGCAATACGACGAGGAGGCCTCCGCCAACCGGCCAAACAACCGAGGGTTTTAGGCCCAGCGGCCTTGAAGGTCGGCCTCTAACCCTATAGATTAGACGGGGTAAGCCAGGCGACGGGAGTTACGTCAGCGGTTCATGCAGGAAGAAGAGGTCCCAAAGACCCTCAAACCCTCGTCCCCGGGCTTTCGTGACGTAAACCCCCTTGCGGCTGGTGTGCTGGAGCGCAACGGCGTCAAGTCCTGGACGAAGCCCGCGCCCTCCCTCTACCCCCACCAGTGGAGCTGGGACTCCGCGTTTATCGCCTTGGGTCTTGCCCACGTGGACAACCGGCGGGCCAGCGACGAGCTCGAAGCACTCTTCTCCGCCCAGTGGAAGACGGGCAAGGTGCCGCACATAGTCTTCGACCCCGAGGCGCCGCCCAAGAGCTACTTCCCCGACGCCGAGCGCTGGAACTCGAACGGCCTCTCAGAGCACGCGCCCTCGGGGCCGCGCACCAGCGGGCTCTGCCAGCCGCCCGTCCACGCGCTTGCGGTGCGCAGGATCTGGGAGACCGCCCAGGGCAAGGACGAGCGCCGGCTGGAGAACGCCCGCCGGTTTCTGCGGGAGAACTACCCGCGCCTCCTCTCCTGGCACCGCTACCTGGCGACCGCCAGGGACCCGGAGAGGTCCGGCCTCGTTACTATCTACCACCCCTGGGAGAGCGGCACGGACAACTCCCCCCGCTGGGACGGCCCGCTCGACCGGATACCCATAGGCGAGGTGCCGACGTACACCCGGCGCGACGTGCAGCACGTCTCTGACCCCTCGCACCGGCCGACCGACGAGGAGTACGACCGCTTCCTGTGGCTGCTGGAGCTGCTAAAACGCGCCCGCTACGAAGAGGCGGACATCTACGGGGAGCACCCGTTCCTCGTCAAAGACGTGCTCTTCAGCGCCATCCTCGTCGCCGCCAACGAGGCGCTGCTCGAGATCCACGCCGCGGTCGGGGCCTCCGGGGAGGACCGGACGACCATCGAGCGCTGGATCGAAACGGGAAAAGAGGGCCTGGAAGACCAGTGGGACCCGGCTTTGGGTCTCTGCCTGGACCGCGACGTGCTCACCGGCGAGCCGCTCCGGGTGCGGACCGTCGCCGGCTTCGCGCCCCTGATCTCCGGCGGCCTCGGCGAACGGCGCCTCGCGGACGTACTCCAGACCCTCGACTCCCCGGCCTTCGCCGGGAACCCTCAGCTACACCGCCCGCTGCCGCCGAGCACGTCCCCCGACGAGCCCGGCTTCCACCCGCGCAGCTACTGGCGCGGCCCCGTCTGGCCCGTGGCGAACTGGCTGCTCTGGTGGTCCCTGCTCCGGGCGGGCGAACCCGAACGGGCCGCCTCTCTGCGCCACCACACCCTCGAAGAGCTCGCCGAGAGCGGCTTCGCCGAGTACTTCGAGCCCTTCACGGGGGAACCCCTGGGCTCCGGCGAGCAGTCCTGGACCGCGGCCATCGCCCTCGACATGCTCGCCACCGAAGACGCCGTCTGACCCGGTGCGTAGAACCGTCGGATCTACCGGCTGGCCTACGAGCTACTGGTCCGACTGTCCGGAAGGAACCGTGTGGTACGGGGTCCCTAGGCCGAAGTCTCGCCCCGGCCGAGCCAGGCGTCCCTGCGCTCTTTAAGCCACGTAACGCGTAGCCTGTTGGCCGCGATCCTGGCCGGCATGTCCTCCGGCTGGAGGTCTTCGAGGGGTTTGTAGACCGTGTTTCCGCCGCTCATCAGCGCGACGAGCCCCCGCTCGGCCTGCGTCTGGTCGTGCTCGGCGAGCTGGCGCAACTGTGCCGGGAGCTCACCCGGCAGGGGCGCGCCCAGATGCCTCGCTAGCTGACCATCCCGGCGAAGTTTGATCTCACGCCGCTCCGTCTCCATGAACTCGCGCCACAGCGTTTCCTGATCCTCCGCCTTCTGCCTCTTGGACTCCGCGCGCTTGCGCACGAGCTCCTGTTGGCGCAAGACGTCTTCCCAGGCCTCCTCGAGCCCGAGACGGCCGTCCTCCGCGGCCTGATTCGACCCGTCAGGCTCCGGGCGGCCGTCTTCGACCGGACCACGATCTCCGTTTAGCACCAGCAAAACCCTTCTATTGTCCCCGGGCCCGGACCTCCTCGGAATGGCCGGCCCGAACCCGCACGTATAAGTGGTTGGATAAAGCCGCTCCGGCTCAACCGCAAGACAGCCAACTCTCCAATTAATAAGCATTGTATCATGGAAGGCCCCTCGCGCCGCCCGGCGGCTCGCCCGCTAGCGTCCGATTAGCTCTACCTCGGCCTCGATCTCGACCGGGGCCCCGAGCGGAAGTTCCGCCATCCCGACCGCGGAGCGGGCGTGGTCCCCGGCTTCGGGGCCGTAGAGGTCCAGGATCAGGTCCGAGAACCCGTTGATGACGTTGGGCTGCCGGTCGAAGCCGGGGGCGGAGTTGACCATCCCGAAGACCCTGAGCCACGCCCCGACCCGGTCGAGGTCGCCGAGCTCCCGCTTGAGGTCGCCGAGCATCGAGAGCGCTATCAGCCGCGCCGCCTCGTAGCCCTGCTCCTCGGAGACCTCCGCGCCGACCTTGCCGAGCGGTCCCGCGACGGAGCCGTCGGGGTTCAGGGGGATGTGCCCCGAGACGTAGGCCCGGTCGCCGCGGACCCGCACCCACGCGAAGGGCAGCACGAGCCCCGGCGGGGTCTTCGCCGGCTCCGGCAACACGAGCCCGAGTTCTTCGAGCTTCTCCTCCACCTTCATGGCCTGCTCCCCTCTGCCGCTGTCGTTCCCGCCGGCTATCCGGCGCGTTCACGAAGAGTACGGGTTTTCGATCCGAACGGCGCGGCCGGTCGTATCCCGGCAGGTCTTCTAGAAGATCGGGGTCGGGGACCTGGGCGAACCAGGCCGTGTCTGGTGAATCATGAAGCCGGCCATAACATGAGCTCCGCTACGGCTACGGTAGCCTGGTAGTTAACAGCGCGCTTGTCGTAACGGGTAGCCACCGCTCACCACTGCTCTAGCGTGTTCACGCACCTGCGCAGGGAGACGACGTCGCACGCGGTGGCCAGGAAGCCTGCGAGGGCTAGCCCGCCCCGGCGACGGCGGTCGCCACGGGCAGTCCCTGATCGCCCAGGCCGATGAGCCCGGCCGCGGGTCGGTCGGCAGTTGCGCTTACGCGACGATCCCGTCAAGCTCGGCCAGCTCGTCCTCGGGCAGTGTCAGCGCCGCGCCGGCGACGTTCTCGCGCAGGTGTGCTGCGGATGAGGTGCCGGGGATGAGCAGGATGTTCTCCGAGCGCTGCAAGAGCCAGGCGAGGGCGACGGCCATCGGCGTGGCCTCCAGACGCTCCGCGACCGCCCGCATCTCGTCCACCGCGACTCCCACCACGTCCCCCTCTTCTTGAACTAGTGTTCGGGATTGGTGTGTTGAAGATCACGTTAGGCGTGTAGGCTAGCTGGACCCACTCGTTCTTGCCGTGCGGCTTGGAGCTAGTACTGGAGGCTCTCTCTCTTCCTTTCTTGTCGCCCTTCTCTGTGGATTTCTTCTTCTCCTCATCTTGGGCATTGTCGGGTGTTGGCCATGACGCTTTGTTTTGAACCGGTGGTGGAAGTGACGATACACTATCTTTGGTCCCTCTTTCGAAGGGCCGCGACACCTGCTCATTACCCGGCCTTCGCATGGTGCTGTTGTCAAGCCTTGTCTCACGCCGACTTGGACTTTCTTTTTCGTCGTTACGATCCCTGACATTGGTTCCGTTCGACGATACGTCCGCACGCTCAAAGCCTGCAGGACCAGACCTGCTTTTTCTCCTCGGTACAGAGCGCCCCGGTTCGGCAGGTTTCGCATCCGCCGGTTTTAAAGGCATAGCTGTGGCTGCTGGACCGAATGAGGAGCTTGACTTAGCTCGACTTGGTTGTTGAGCGGCTCGCGCTTCTGCTCTCTGCTTCCAGATGTTCACAGCGGGAGGCGGCGCTTCTTGAAGCATTGTGAAAAGATTCCTCTCCTTTTTCGCCTTCTTGCCTTCGACTTTCTCTAATTTCTCGTCCGCATTCTCTGTAGACTGCTCTACAACGTTGGACGTTTGGGACTTGTTCTCCCATGTTGACTCAGAAGAGGCGTTGGGTACGGAAGAGACGTCATCTTCCTTTCCTAGTGTTGAAGACGATGCCGTGCCGAATTCTGGTGATGAAAGTCCAGAGAGGGATTTGCATCGCTCTGACGTAGAGGTCTCTTTCTCTGGTGAAACCACACTTCCGTCACCCTGGGCAGCCGGAGCCGCCGAGACCTCCTCTGGCTCCTTCACAGGGGCAGACGTCGAGGAATCATCCAAGTCCGCCCAGCTTGTGCCGGAGGGTTCGGTGGGTATGTCAGTGGATGCGGATGTGGTCTCCAC
>QQTW01001087.1_pt1 | contig 18557 bp, 19 predicted proteins | sample 1904831 | NCBI WGS metagenome assembly QQTW01 (sample SAMN09435610, study PRJNA476489) | Subsurface metagenome, whole genome shotgun sequencing project. | reverse complement strand
TCCAACTCGATATCAAGTATAGCGACCTATAAGTGACCGGAAGGTCATTTTGTCACTGCCTTTCGTGTTATTCCTGTGCCTGAGTCTTTCGAGTGGGGACGAGTATTGATCGAGCAGGTTGTTGCCCCGTTTCCTCTGCCTATTCACTCGCACATGAAGAACTCCTTGGTAACCTCGCTGTTCGTTGACTTAGAGTCGCCATTTGCCAAATCTATCAATGAACTTACGGTGGCAATGCACGGAGCATTTAAAGTCGATATATATCTACCCACCCCCCCACTTCAGCGGTACTTGTTCATTGCTGGAATGGCCATTTGGAAGTCATCCTATTCCCAAGCTGGGATATCGTCTTCCGAAAGTAGTGGTTTACTTCGTCAACTCGAGTGCTTCATCACTAGATGAGAAAACATGCAAATTAGACAACATTATGATTATCTTCACAATATCAAGTTGTAAACAATGCGTCCTCCTGCAACATTTATAAGCCGCTGAATCACCATCAGAATTTGGGAAGAATAAAATACCTCTCTCAAATACTCCCCCACATCCGCTTGCCGAAACACCGTAATACCCGTTGGTTCCAACTTCCGCGCTTCCGCCGTAGATCTCGCCGTGATTCCGAATCCCTAATTAAATACCCTCCTTAGCCAAGTGGCCCAACTACTACCCCATAACTCTATACACGAAAGAGGTATTCTCACCAACGGCTTATCATCCATACTATATACCACCACCCCCTGATGTTCCGGACAATCCTCACTCCACCGACCGACATGGGCCTTGACGATATTCCCACCATACAAGAACGGCATCTCTCCATTCGGTTTGATCCAGACTTTAAACCGAGCATGAGCCGCCAGAACATCCAGGGCGGTGATATGTAATCTGAATTTTCCCGTCTTGGTGAACTTTCCTAAACACGTCCCCAGCGATAATAGATTCGTGCGTGCCACGGACGTGGCGAGGTTGGCTAGGCTGAGTCGGACATAGTACACCCTCGTCCCGTGAAGGCGGAACACATATCGATCGTGAGCCCCGTCGGTGCTGCTGATGAGGTTACTGAGGGAAGAGCCAGTGTAGTTTGCAAGCTTTTCGAAGAGTGATTTGGTTTCTGGTTCGGTGAGTGGACGCATTTTGTATTGGCGGTGATTTTAGATGGTGGGGTGGAGGATGAAGTTGTAGTTTCTAGTGGGGCAAGTTCGACGGTGTTTTAACCGTTTCCCACACAATCAGCTACACCAATTCCACAATGGGTCACGCGGTGGAGTCGAGAGTAGTGCCAGTATCCAGCTCAGGCAATCGAGGAATGAAAGACAAAGAAAAGACTTTTCGTGACTTTGCCAAAAGAGCATCGGGCTGGGATCTGGAACAGGCCTACGAGCAACGGCCGCGCAAGAAGAGAAGACGAGAAAAGCAGACGACAAGATTACCGATCAAGACGCAGGAGGGAGAGATCAGGCCTTCATTGTTACAAGATCATTCTGAAGATGAGAAGGAGAGCTCGGGGGAGGGCTCTGATGAGGAACATGCAAAAGAGATCGAGGCGCAAGAGGCGCAAAGACAACCAGATATCCCAACCGTGCCACTCAAGCAGCAAATCATCGAGGGCAAAGAAGAGCTGGCCAAGATTGCTGCATCGATCAATGAAGATCCCGAGGGGAATGTAAGAATAAATAACTTTTTCAAAATATGCTATCGTATATCAGTGCTAAGACGGCATAGGCATCGTGCTTTCGAATACTCTCTCAATTCGCTGAGGGGAAGCACCCCACGATCAAGAAGCTCGTTCTGGGAACACAATTAGCCGTCTATAAAGATGTCATCCCCGGCTACCGCATCCGTCCGCTATCCGAGGTGGACCAGCAAACCAAAGTGTCCAAAGAAGTCCGTCGACAACGTGGTTACGAGCAGATGCTCGTAGCCGGATACCAAGCCTACATCCAGGAACTCAGCCATCTGGCCAAACTCCGCAAAAGAGGATCATCCGATGACAATCGAAGCCTGTCCAGCCTGGCCATCTCCTGCGCATGCTCGCTCTTACTTGCCGTCCCACACTTCAATTTCCGCGGCGAGCTCCTCAAGATCCTCGTTCAAGTTCTCAGTTCCGGGATGATTGACAACGATTTCCACCGCTGTCGAACGACCCTCGAATCGCTATTTGATTCCGACGAGGACGGCCAACCGTCTCTGGATGCCGTGACGTTACTCACTAAGATGCTGAAAACGCGAGACTACCATGTCGACGAGAGCGTTCTCAACATCTTTCTGCATCTGCGACTGTTATCCGAATTCTCGGCCAAGGGGTCTCACATCAAGATCGACCACCCTACCCAACAGACCGTCGAAGCCAACCGGGTTCAACGCCGAAAAGAGAAACATATCTTCCTGACCAAAAAACAGCGCCGTCTTGAGAAGGAGCGCAAAGCAGTAGCGAAAGAACTGCGCGAAGCCGACGCGGCAGTCAGTCACGAAGAGCGCGACCGGATCCAAGCCGAGACATTGAAATTGGTATTCGTCATGTATTTCCGGATCTTGAAAACCCGCTCGCCACAACTCATGGGAGGCACGCTGGAAGGGCTAGCGAAGTACGCGCACTTAATCAATCAGGATTTCCTGGGTGATTTATTGGAAGTTCTCAAAGAGTTAATTCGCGAGCGAGTGGGGGCATTGAATACATCCGCCATGGACACCGACGACAGAGACATCGAAACTAAAGACACGGCCAACAACAACGACGTGGAAGACAAACCGAAGAATGATGATAAAGAGGATATAGAACAGAGCGAGAAACAGAAACGGAAAAATCTCAGGGAAATTCTCCTCTGCATCACCACGGCTTTCACGCTACTTCATTCCCTCGAGACTTCCCGCTCAGCGACGTCATCTCTGCATCTCGACCTCCATTTTTTCATCCAACAGACGTATCAACTCTTCCATCCGTTATCAGTGGAAGTCGATATCGAAGAACATCGTCCTCAACTACCCGACCCCGATCAGCACTCCGTCTCCGCAAATCTCGACTCGAACAGCCAGCCGAATAAAGTAAATGTCCAAACCACCACCGTCCTTCTTCTGAAATGTCTCTCGCATATTCTTCTCCCTCCTCATAACGCGCGGACTACCCCCCCTGTTCGCATCGCCGCGTTCACGCACCAGATGTTAACGGCGTCGTTACATCTCCCGGAGAAATCATGTCGAGCGATACTCGGGTTGATGCAGCGCGCGATGAAGTTGCATGGGAAAAAAGTTGCGGGGTTATGGCGCACGGAAGAAAAAAGGGGTGATGGCCTGTTTGATGCCCTGAATAAAGATCCTGATACGGCGAATCCGTTCGCGGGCACGGTTTGGGAGGGGGAATTGCTGAGACGGCATTTCTCGCCGAGGGTCAGGGAGGGGATCAAATTGCTGGAGGAAAGTGTAGAGCAGGTTTGAATGGGAAAGATGTGCTGTGGTGGTGGTGGTGGAATTCGAAGGATTGATTTTATAGTGATGAAATCCCTGGTGATTTTTATGTAACGACAATGACTGGGTCTTCATGTCGCCGCCGCCGAAGGAGCTACAATACCAATGGTAGAGTTATCAGTCTTACCAGGACTAATACTACGCAACCCTACTCTCTGCCTCTTTAAAAGCCTCCGGACGCCGTCGCTGCTGCCGCCACAGCAGCCCCACCACCATGAGTAGCAGCAGAGTAGACACCTCCATCTTCCCCTCCACCATTCCCCCTTGACTTTTCCCCAAAAGGCTTTTCTAACCACCTACTCTTCCCCTTAACCAAGCCCTCAAATTTCGCCGGTTCAGCAAACTGAATCCTCCCTCCCACGACCCCTTCATCGTCAATGAGTTCCATAGCTCTAACACTATTCCTGACATGTGCCGTGACCATTGCCAGGGCTCTCAAATCCACATCCTCCCTCGCAGCAAAAACATTTCTCCAGAGCGCCGACGCGAGGACCGCATCCCCTTTATAGATCCCCTCATCATACGCCGCGAGAATACCTCTATACTGCACATGTAAATCCTTCAGATATCGATTCCTCTGCGAGCGTAAATTTAACCCATGATCGACGATCATCTTCCGCTCGGCATCTTCAAAGAAGTGGTCTAGTAAGTGTTGTTGCCAGGCTGACGCAAACGGGGCAGGGAAGCATCGGAAACGGGTAATGAAGATGTAGATGTGTAACATTGTGATTTGAGACCAGGTGGCGAACGTGGGTTGGAGACCTGGACCGAGGGAGGAGGTGTGGTACCACCATCCGTGTCCGATCCCGATTTCAACACCGTCGGGGGTTTTCTTGGGAACGCTGTCTGAGGTTTTCGTGGATGAGGTTGGGGTTGGGGTTTCGTAGACTTCGGATCCTGCGTCTTTGGGGTCGACTTTGGGGGACCGAGGGACGTGATATTCGGCTTGAGCGGCACATTGTTGGTAGATCTTCTCGGTGGCGCCGTAGGCGATGTAGGTTTCTGTGTAGTTCTTCGCGCGATCACGTACTTCACGGGCGATTTTTAGGGTGGTGGGGCTGTCCTCCGGGATGTTGTACACGAAATTCTGAGAGGGAGGGCCTTGTTTCGAGGGGGCGGTCGAGGGAGTGGTGCTTGCTTGTCGGTAGTGGAGGAAGGGGGTTATTGTGGGGTTGGAGGTCGGTTTGTATGGTGTGGGTCGAGTCAGAGGCTGGCTATGGGTTTGGAAGAGCTGGAGAGGGTTAGTATCAGATAGGGACAATGAGATAGGGAGGAAGGGCTGGACCTTGGGGGTTAGATGAGCCTGGCGTCGACGACCGAGGCAGAGGCATCTTTGACACGTTTTACTAGATGCCATTGGGAAACACAATAGCTGATGGGACAAGAGCTGGGGCTATGAGGCCCAATGGTCGTGTGGGCTGGAGATGTTGTTTGGTGTTGCTTACTTTGACGTGGAAGTTGTTAGTGCAGGGATGAGAAGAACCTCGGCTACGTCACGACTTTATTCCGATCTGCGATCGGCATCGGCAGTCAGAAGTGTTTTAGATCTCACATGCATTGATCACCCATTTGCGGTTTTACATGGTCTGATAGTGCAAATTAAATAGTTCATACACGCTGGATTCATAGATCCCATTCCGTCTGGGTAGGTATCCAACGGCTGTGATGGGCCAATGCCCGGACTTATTATTGCAAAATCCAGATAGCACCTTTGTCTCCCACCAAGTAAAGCTCTAGAATGTAGGCATATCAAACTACTGTAGATCTTTGTTAAAGCAGCATCAATCAGCATTATGTTGATTATTATATCAGAGCATAGGCTCTGAATACAGATGCTAGTTGGTTAGTCTTCAAGGGGGTAGTGGTTGGTCCAAATCACCAGGAAGTTCCATGTCCACAAGACTTGATGTGATCAACATACAACCATCACTCAAGTTGAGATTTGAACATTTTGGGTCCGTGAAAGCTGCACCAGATCCACCCATTAACTCATCGTAATCACCATTGCTACGCTCCTGATGATCATCTTCCATATATCTACATTCCACACATGATTTTCAGCAACTTTGACGTGTGGTTAAAGAGCAATTGCTCTCGTTTGATATCAAGTATCAGACAAGATGTCCAGCAATCAGTCCGTTGCAGCCATTAATACTCGAACGGAATATAGCAACAGCAGCTTTTACGTTGATTACTGTTTTGAGATGATAACGAACACAATCGAACTGACAAAGCAGCAATTCGAAGGACTATAACCGGGTTCCTTGACGCCGACGCTATGCAACCCTTGCTCGTTCGCACATGATAACATTATATACGCAAACCGAGAATCATGATAGCACCACATGCTCAACCTGCTTGTCAACCACGGGCAAAACCTCGGAGAGCTTGTTATCATCTCTCATAAAAGCCGTCACATCATCGCCCGAGCCAGCCGCTTTCTACACGAATCGTTAGCCACAGAAACACTCACCGCACTCCACATCACTTCTAATCAGAACAACACATACCAATCGTACCGACTCAAAATCCGCTTCCCGCGCAACATACTCCCTGATCACTTCTTTCGTCTCAAAATCGATATAGACCCGCGTATCACGGAGACGGAAAGTGACGTCGTCCAGACGCAGGAAGAATCGCGACAATAACAGTAATCTCGCAGGCATGACACGAATCTTGCACGATAGCATTGACACGCCATTATCCGCCAGCTCGTCTTCGTATAGGATGATATTGTCAAAGAATAAAATCGGATCCGGTCGTCGAAGAAGGTCGAGCGGGATGGGATGATCGCATGGTTGGAATTCTCGAGAGCCCGGACGAAGTGTACCCTTGTAGTCGGTCGTATAGGACCAATCAAAGGGCTTGACCACCTCTTTGATACCGTCGTGAACTTTTTCTCTGCTCGAGAATCAGTCCATGATGACTGGTCCATCTAGAGGAGCAATATCTAACCGGTTCTTCTGCCATTCCCTCGAATAGGCGACTTTCAACACTGCCTGACCTGTTTTTTCGACTCGATCGAGCGCATCATATGCATTGAATGAGATTCCCCATCCGGACGGTTCATGATCAATCGTGACTACATTGTCACCGAAGATCATCTCCGGCGGAGTGATGCCCAGTTTCGACGTCATCTCTTCAATCGGGCCGGCTTTGAGGATCGGTAACTTGCGCGTCTCGATGCGGAACCCCGCATGTTGGATGCTACTGCCTGCATTCTCGGGTGATGGATAATGAGTGTTGGGTTCTTGAAGTCGGTCCGTCATGGCGGATGTATAGCTGGGTAATATCCGTCACCGTCACGGAGTTGTATATGAACCTCTTCCAGTTGAGTCAAGCTCTCGTTCAATTGGCGATGCCCCGCAAGGTGGGATGGAGTGCGGAGAAATATTATTCCGCTCCGAGCGGACTTTTAGTAATTCCGTGCCACGCTTCCGTTGTCGGGTCAACAACCGTCGCAAACCCATTGTTTACATCTCGCCAATCTCCGGCGAGTATAATGTCGAACATCTCAAGCTCCAACCCCCTCTGTTCCAATCCCACCTCGACCGACAATTGACTCGATCAGCACCAACTTGCTCAAACAATCTGACAAAATGGCGATTCGAGCAGTTGAGGCCCGCTTGGAGCAACTCTCCATCAGCGATGAGAATGAGCCAGTCAACAACAATGTCGCCGACAAGCCCAAGGTGCGACCACCATCACATAGTCCTATGCTCATTGCTAATATATTTCTGTAGACTTCCTCCGCTCTTCCCACCACTAAGTTGACATCGTCGACACCTCTGGCCTCGAGCAGTAATCGAACCAATCTGCTCAAGATTGCTCTTCAAAACAACAATAACCAATCGACTCAAGCATGGCGAGCCTCCAACATGCCTCCCTCCCCCCGCAGGGACGGCAGTGGGGCCTCATCCGCACGCATTTCCAGCGAGCTCCTCCAACCACAATATCGCCCTCACCCCTTCTTCGACCAGCCCTCCATGGTCTACCACCTCGGCATGTTCGAGATCGGACGACCCCTCGGCAAGGGCAAATTCGGGCGAGTCTACCTCGCCAAAGAACGTAGTCAAGGCATCGTGTGTGCATTAAAGGTACTTCACAAGAGCGAACTTCAGCAAGGCAAAGTAGAAAAGCAACTGCGCCGCGAGATCGAGATCCAAAGCAACCTCCGCCATCCCAACATCTTACGACTCTACGGCCACTTCCACGACAGCAAGCGCGTCTTCCTAATTCTCGAGTTCGCGGGAAAAGGGGAACTATACAAACATCTCCGCCGGGAGACCAAATTCACGGAACCCAAAGCAGCGCGATATATCGCCCAAATGGCCGCCGCGTTACGATATCTCCACAAGAAACACGTCATCCATCGCGACATCAAGCCCGAAAACATCCTGGTCGGAATCCAAGGCGAGATCAAGATCTCGGATTTCGGATGGAGCGTGCATGCCCCCAACAATCGCCGGAATACTATGTGCGGCACGCTGGATTATTTACCCCCGGAGATGATCAAGCCGGGGAGTTCTGAGAATTATTATAGCGAGAAGGTCGATCTGTGGAGTTTGGGAGTCTTGACTTATGAGTTTTTGGTCGGGGAGGCTCCGTTCGAGGATACACCTGTTATGACTCAACGACGGATCGCACGAGGAGAAATGACCGTCCCGTCGAGCGTCAGTGCAGAGGCCAAGGATTTGATCAAGAAGGTGAGTTTCACATTTATTGAAATGAAGACATGAAGGGGTCAAGATGGCTGACATGTTTGTTTGGAATCAAAAGCTCCTCGTGTTGGACCCCGAGAAACGCATCTCGTTGGAAGACGTGCAGCTGCATCCGTGGATCGTGAAGCATTGTCCGAAGATCGATGGAGTGGAGCAACGCAGTTCGGGCGGTTCAGCAGGGTCACGATAGTCTTGACTTGGGATTGTGTTGCCGTTTTCTTCGACTCAACTCAGTTCTTTTCATGTGGTTCTTGAATATTCACGGATTCAAGCGATTCTTCTTTGTGTCGCCTCTTTTTCTATTTGGATGGGATATCTCATGTTTGGAGTTGGGGGAGGGCAGCCTTCAATCGAGAGTGGAGTTCTTAATGACACAATCTTCGAAACGCCCTTAAATGCTATGACTGACTCAAGAACTGGAAACTCTCCACTTACAACTCCTCCCCGACAAAATTCATTGATAAAATTTATCGATAAATTTCATCAAACGGTCTAGTATCCGCAAAACACGATTCAAACACCTCGCCCACAATCTTCTCCGCCTGTTTCTTATCTCCACATAACGGATGATTCGTCACAGAGATGATGGCTCTTCGTCGAACGCATTCCTGATGTTGCTGCGTAAGTCGCCACTGGCCTCGTGTGAACCACTCGCGCATCAGACGGCATTCTCCACTGAGATTCGATGCTCTGATCTAATGACCCATTCATCAATCAATCCAAGGTCCAAATACGCTGGGAAAACATGTGATAATTTACTTACCTCCGTACAAGCCGCGTGTCGTAAATTGGTCCATTCGACTTTAAATCTCAAATAATCATACGCATGGATCATCTCGTGCGCCAACGTATCCTCGAGATGTCCTCGATTGCGCATCTCATTGGCACAGATCTTGATGCCGACGTCCGGGGAGAATCCACCGCCATGACGAAACGTGCAGCGTTGGCACCGGATGTTGCTGGCGTCGAGATCACCGTGTAATTGGCTGATCTTGGCGCTCATGAAGCGAACGATGGGGCCTTTGTGTAAAAATCATCAATACTGTTTTTCGAATATACGTAGTAAGGAAAGATATATGTGAATGTGACATATGAATACACGTACTGTAGTTGAGTAGAAAGTCTCGATGCTTCTCACATCGTTGACAGTCGTCCTTTTCAAACAGTCGGTCCCGATCGACTCGGTATTGCTCTTTTCCTTCGGGCGTGAGTCGGCCCATAAGTAGTGAGAAGGTGTTGCGCCATCGCGTGTAGTTGTCGTCACCTTTGATATAGCCGGTATCTGTAGGTGGGGATGATGCTAGGGGAATATCGCTGGGTTTATCCTCGGCCATGGTAGGCAACTGCTGTGTTTGTAGAAGAGTTTGATCGAAACGAAACACGCGATAGTGCTAGAGAGTTCGCGAAGAGCTGGAGTTATCCCCGGAATGCCCGATGACATACACCAACAACGTGACTCAACCATGATAGTAGCTTCTCCAGAGTAAAAAACCAGAGAGCCTAATAAACCGTGATTACTGAAAATGGCAAATAAGAAACATCTCACGATCGTCATTAAGCTTGGTACGTGTCCTTACCCGGAGATGTAGAAGAGCCTGCTAATATACCTCAACAGGAACAAGTTCAATAGTCGACGAAAAGACGCACCAACCTCTGCTTTCGATCCTTTCATTAATCGTCGAAACAGCCGTCAAATTACGCAATGGAGGTCATAGAGTGGTCATTGTTTCGTCCGGGGCCATTGGCGTCGGATTGCGTCGAATGGATATTGATAAACGACCGAAACATCTCCCTCGAGTGCAGGTATGCCCCATTTTCATCTCATATATTATTACCCATGATTACCCAACCCAGGTCCAACTACGGGAAAACTGTGCTGATGTGTAATATATGGAATAGGCGTTAGCAGCAGTAGGCCAATGTCGACTCATGAGTCTCTGGGACAGCTTATTCAATCATGTCGGACAACCTGTGGCGCAGATCTTGTTGACGCGGAATGATATTGCTGATGTATGTAAGTGTCTCGTCATTTTCTGTCTTTGACTGAAACGCATGAACCGTGGCTGATCAGGGGGTTGAAGAGAACGCAATATCTGAATGCGCAGAACACGTTTGGGGAATTGCTTCACATGGGCGTCATACCTATCGTGAACGAGAATGATACATTATCTGTTACTGTATGAGGAGGCCCCCTCCCCTCCTGCCGAGCCAGTGACGAAGACTGTCGATTGATTCATTGATTTATTGATCAAAGGAAATCAAATTTGGCGACAACGATACTTTATCCGCCATCACAGCCGCCATGGTTCAAGCCGATTATCTATTCCTAATGACGGACGTGGATTGTCTGTATGATAAAAATCCACGGATCCATCAAGATGCGAAAGCGATAGAGGTCGTTGAAGATATCGCCATGCTTGAGGCCGATGGTATTGCTTTTCTTCTCTCTTTGTTTCAATATCTTGTTCCTTGCCGACATTCTACTGACCGAGTATGATATGACCAGTCTCAACAGCTGGATCGAATCTCGGAACGGGTGGTATGTCCACCAAGATTGTTGCGGCCAGACTAGCTACCTCGGCGGGTGTGACGACGGTCATCACGCGATCTTCGTCACCGGGGAATATTGTTCGAATTGTTGAATCCAGCCCCGCCAGTCAGATTGGTTCTGTTAGTGATACTACCGCTCCTAAATCTTCTTCTTTACCACTCCACACCCGCTTCATTCCCGACCCGCATCCCATCCGCGATCGCTACTTCTGGCTTCTCCATGGCTTGGCTCCGCACGGTACGCTTTACATCGATGAAGGCGCTTTTAGTGCGATCGCGAATAAAGCCGGGTTATTACCCGCTGGTATTGTCGACGTGGAAGGAACCTTTGCGGCACAGGAGGCGGTTCGATTGGTTGTTGTGGATCGACTGGTTCGACGAGCCTCCAATGATGCTAATGCGCCGGCGATCATCAACGGCACCGACACTGGAAACGAGGAGGCAGCAATGGAAGCGGCAGGCCTGGATAATTCATCGAGGACAAGCAAAGCAGGGCAAGACAAACCCAATATAGGAACAGAAAAGAGGAGAGAGGAAGTAGGAAGAGCACTAGTCAACTACAACAGCGTAGAGATCTCACGAGTAAAAGGCCTGCAGAGTACGCAGATCGAGAAGGTACTAGGGTACGCCGAGTCGGATTATGTTGCTTTCAGGGAGAACATCAGTTTCTTCCCCTCCTCGGCTCCCTCACGCCACAGGGAGGGACGAACGAGAATGGGGCGGTCGGTTAGTTACGGAGGCCTTGCGAGTGCTGGTCTTAACGGTGATGGGACTGTGGTCGAAGGTGCTGGTAGCGTTGGTGGTGGTGGTGGTGGTGGTGGTGGTTGTGAGGTTGCCTTGGAGATGTCACGGCAGATAGATACAAGAGTCGGGAAAGAAGAAGTGGAGCTGTCAATGAGGGAAACAGAGTCGTCGACGATCTAAGTGACATTAATATGGAACAACCGAGAGCGAAAACGATAGAGAGAAGTAATGCGATAGAAGTAGCCGTTCGACATCAATAGACCAGCGCTCTCCAGCCAATCAAATCGTTTATGCGCGTTGATAGAGTAAACAAAGTAGCAAACTTCTGCCCATCAAAGCCAACCAAGGCCACCATCAACGGCTGGAAACTAACAGACAGAAACAAGAAAACGAGCACCGCACAAGAAAGCAACCAAGCCAAATCGCCTCGCAAAAGCACAGGGAGAGCAACAACAGAGCGACAAGAACGAGAACAAGAGAAGACATGACGGCGGGTTAACAGGTTAACAGCAAAAGACCTCTCAAGAAGAAACCGTATCGACATCCTCAAAGCATAACTCCCACTGATCCACCTCCTGGAACTTCCTCCCTTGCTCGATTAGTTCCCTCGAAACATCCTTTGACTTCTTCCCTTCATTTTCCATAACATGCTCGACTGTCCCAGCATCTTCTTTCTTTCTTCCCATTTTCTTGGCCCCTCCTGTTATAGCGGCCGCCTTCTTGGGTTTATTCGTGATGGTGGCGGTTTGTTTCGAATACGTCCTCTTCGCTGCACTACTTCCCCCCCCATTCTCTTCTTCGTCTGGGTCAGTCACCTCGTCTTGGTCTTCGCGTTGTCCTCCATGCTCAGTTGACGCATCTGAGTCTTGCGAGATGGCGACGTTAGTCGTAGGAGCGAGTGGTTTCCGCCCACCATCCTCTCCATCTTTCGCTGTCCTCGATCGTAGAGCGTTGTGAGTTGTCAGGGGCGTTTTTGCGATCAGGGGGGCTTTTTTCGTCTTCTGGTTGGTCTTTTGGACGCCCGCTGGGATTTTACTCCCTCCTCGTTTTGTTTTTGTTGTCGTGACGGCTGGGGTTTTCATAGTCCCGTTCGCACCGGCACCGCTCTTTTTCGGAACCTTGCTCGCGGTATTGTGGGAGAGTGGGGACATGCCGAGATTGAAAGCCTTCTTTGTGGATCCGTTCGCTGCTCGTGTCGTCGTGGTAGTGGTGGTGGACTTCGCACGAGTTAATTGAGCTAGTTTCGCAGATGGTGTGAGATGGTTTTCTTTATCGGATGATGAGAGGGCAGGGGATGAGGATAGAGGTGGAGAGGTGTGAGTGGATAGTTCCACGTTGGTAGTGCCGCGCGTGTTGTTGTTCGATGGATGTGCGAGCCGTTTCGTCGTGGGATTCTTCCCCTTGGGAGCATGCGTGGCTGGCTGCTTCGGAGCCGTACCACCCGTTCTCTTCCGAGCCGCTTGGCCATTGACCCTGTAATTCGCATCTCGACCATCCTCGTGATCTTCCTCCTCGTCCATACCCTCGTCTAGGCTCGTGCTCGTGCTGAAGATCTCAAATTCATCTTGCTTTCGATTCTGACCTGCTCCTGCTCGAACCTGACGTTGACCGCCGCGTCGACGACGACGAGGAAGAAAGTCCTGGAGAGCAGCGGTCGTCATGGATGTCTTTTTCTCCTTCTTGCGAGATTGCGTGGGCTTGTTGATTTTGTTCTCGGCTGGCTTGGTTCTGTTTTGAGGCGGACGAGTAGTCCGTGGCGAAGGAGAGTCTTTCTTCTTGTTGTTCCTTGGTGACCGAGACGCACTGGGCGAGGCTTGTCGAGTCTGGTTCTTCTTCGGGACATCTGCGGCTTGGATATGGCCGCTGCTACTGCTCGCTGGAGGGGCCATGGTGTCGCTCCATATCATTGGCGTGCTCTCTCTATGCACCTCCGGGGGAGGACTCGCCTCCGTGGCTTCATAATGGACATGGTTCGGTAGATCCACGTCCTCGACTTCTTCCACTGAAGCGTGTTTTGCCCGAGAGGTGTCTCGTTCCGTAGTCGATGCCTCTGCCTCTTTAGTTGGCGTCTCCACCGCAGGACTGGTGCGTCGTGCCTCATCCCCTTCTTGTCCAGCCTCTGCCCCCGCATCGGTAGTAGGCGACACAGACCTCTCCGGCTGTGTGTCAGACACATGACGGACCTGAAACGGGGTCGATTCATCCTCGGGCTTGAACTCGTCCATACCCAAGTCCAAATCTAAACCCATATTATCCTCATCACTCTTTTCATTCTCATTCTCTCGCTCTTGCTCCGCCTGGACCATCCGGAGGATACTCGGCTGACGAGGTCGTCGCTTGAAATTTGCAATCACCATCATCGAGCTATCCATCGCTGCTGATGTCTTCCTTTCTCCCGTTTGCTGCTGCTGCTCACTCTCTTCCTCCACGGAGTTCGTTGTGTCGTTTTGCCTCTCGCTTTCATTCTGAACCGCCACAGCTGCCTGCTTCTTGCTTTCATCAAAAACATCCACATCTCCTTGTTTTCCTTCATTCCGACGTCTTTCTTCCTCTTCCGCGCGTCGCTTCTTCAACCCCTCCAAAGCCTTCGCGTGATCAGCTTCGCGCGCTACTCTCGATAACTCGACCCGTCGTCTTTTCGTGCGCGGGGTCGCATGCGGCGGTCGCTGTTCCCCACGTCCGAGTCCACCGCTCATCATGGGTAGATCATCCCCGCTGCGTCGCTTGAGCGTGCCGGGTTTGGCGATGACCAAGCCGTCGCTGTCGGAGCTGGTGGTGTCGCGATCGGTGGTCGCAATTGGAAGAGTCGACGCTGGGGGAGTCACTGCGCGTGGTGTGGGCGTACGAGCTGCGCTGGCCATCTTACTTCGCTTTGGACGAGGCATGGTTGAATGTAGAGACGAATAGGATGGTTTGTGTTGGTTGAATCGAGTTGGGAATGAAATAATGTATTTCTAGTGACGGAGTGGGTTGGGTGGTGGGTGTGGTTGTGATGGTGTCATGGGGCGCGGGAAACGCGTCGAGCGGTTGGCACGCGAAGTCACGTGACGGCCGCCGTTTTGCGATCGGTCGATGATTGGTCGGATCTTCTACCACGAACTGATGGTCTCACGTATCATCGATGAAGGAGCAGGAATTCAGAAGAAATCGGTAATTATTTAGAGCGCGGCGCTGGACAGGTAGAGCTAACGTCTCTCACCACATAGCGAGCCGGATCAGATAGCGAGCCGGAATGTGTGTATAGAGCTATCTACAAATCAAAACTCGATCACACCACTCCATTGCTCCCAAGGTGCAGCAGCCATCGTGGCTGACTGCTGCTGGACAGTCTCCTGACTGTCGGGAACCTCACTGACGGTCTGGCCACCCGTAGCTCGAGCAGCTGCTTTGGCCTTTCGTTCTGCTGCCTTGGTCTTCGTTCGGTTTCCTTGGCCTTCCGCTCCTCTTCTTCCTTCCGGATCTGCTCAACCTCGTCCATGGTGATCAGCCGGCCTTTGGATAGAACCGACTGATCGAGAGCTTTTCTTTTCTGACGGGATGAGCTGGCTGTGGTCAGCTCATCGACTTTTCTCTTGAGAACAATGTTCTCAGCGATTGCAATTCCAGCAGCTTTTCCCAGCTTCTGGATGCGCACTCGGGAGGGGGTCAATTGCATCTGGAAGCCCACATCGTCATCGTGTTGGATCTTATCGAGGTCAAATTCAACCTGTTGGATCGAACGGGGGGTTTTGAGGAGCTTGATGGATGTCTCGAGGTAGGGAGGAGCGGAAACCGCTTGGGTGGTTTTTATGGGAGTAACAGGCTCCAGACGTAGTTGTCGCAGTACTCAATTGGGATTGAATGGTATGAGTCCAGCTTGACGATAAGTCGAGACAGTGTTGACGCTGGATAGACCCCTCGTGCGTGCATCCAGATAGATCTCAAGGAACTCATGCTTGGATATTCCATGAATTCCCTGTCGCCCGCTGTATTCGACACCTTTGCGGTAATGGTGGGCAACGGAAGAAAAGCAGCCTACGTCAAGTGGTTGAAGTAGGTGTGTCGAGTGCGGAGGCAAACACATGGGAAGAATATCGTGATCATGACAGAAAGTCAAAAACCGAGATGTCAAGTGACTCTTCTGACCATCAAGTAGAAGCAAGCGTTTCTTGCCGTCAGCAGTACCAGCAGTTGAAGGTTCAAAACATCGTTGAAGCCATTCGTACCCAAGTTCGTAATCGGTGTAGCCATTGAGACTGGTGGCAAAGAAGGTGGGCTGCGAGAGAGAGAGAATGGATACCAGTTGTTCCGATGTGTTTTGGCTGCCCATATGATGAACGGAGGCAGAACGTCTCCTCTTGCATTAACACATTCAATGATTGTCACTGATTCCCTTGTACCCGGTTGTTGAATGAACCGTGATTTGGCCGCTGTCGGGATGAGAACTTCGGCGCTTTCTGCTATGCCCAACATGCATCTTTTCTCGTCCATGTTGTAGGTGTTCTCCCGCAACACTTGATGCTCGTCCATAACCTTCTTCCACGATTCAAACCAATCCCCAAACAGCTCTTCATCCCTGGCCAAAAAGCGTTCCATGTTCAACTGACGCCCATAGACTGATTTGAGATCTTTGTGGCGATGCGTAAAGCGACACACCCAGTTCTTGCCAATCGGTTCTGGGGGGGTTGTTGTGTTGTTGTTCTCTTCTTGAACGCGCTTTTTGAATAGGTGATTTGCCATTTCTGTTACCAAGGCAATGCGAGGAGGGAGGCCAGCGGTGTAAAGCTGCTTGATCCATTCCACTAGCACCAGCTCCTCGGCATCATATAGTTTATGACGCGTTGAAGCAACCTCCATCCTACTCTGACGACCCGCAAGACGGTGGGTCAATGTTGAACGAGGTACGTTGGAAGCTGCAGCAGCTCTAGTGAGGCTAGAGTAATTACCGGCTCGATGTGCTCGTCGGGCTTGCTGGATTCGATTTTCCATTGTTGATGCAAGAACGCGTGTAGGTGGGACGCGTCGATGTCAGCATCCCGGCTCGCTATCTGATGCGGCTCGGTATGTGGTGAAAAACGTTAGATGGACTAGACGAGGCTCGATTATGGCGAAAGCAAAGTGCGCTCCTTATAGCTCCTTCGAACCATTGATCACAGAACACTACAACGACCACCTTCCCTTCACGCCGCGGTGGAAGTGCGCGCCCGCTTGCGCGAACTTCCCACATGCTCCCGATCCTTTCCTTTCTCCTTGGCATCCAGCACGAGACTCAGTACGTCGTAACCAAACTCCGGATATTCGAGACACATCGTGCGGAAGTCGTCTTCGGCTTCGTGGCGCAAGACGTGGCTGCGATGGGCCCAGAACGCAGCGATGGGTTTGCGGATGGTGACGTCCGTGCGCGGGGTGTTCGCGTAGACGTAGCGGGCATAGGCAATCTCTCCCTTGGCCGTCGAGTTGATGCGGTGAATCTTCGAATGCGCCAGGGATTGCAGGTCCTGAGGATGAACAGATTAGCGAGATGTACTCATATCCAGCTGGGAGGAGGAAGCGCTGACCGGCATGCCGAGCTTCCCTGCGAGGGTATAAAGGCGCGCATGACGTAGGAGCACCTCCCCACTGTCATCAGGCTCGGGGATGGACGGGTCGTGCTCGAGAGCTCCCGTGTCGGACTTCTTGCGCGGGAAATATTCTCTGGTATAGAGGTATTGGAGAAAGCATCCGATCGAGTCCAGGCTTTCATCCGGGAAGGTGACCTCATTCACCTGGATGATTAATCAGCGGAAGCCAGCCAGCACTCACAGCGTAACTTACTTCATCCCCTTCAGCCTCGCCGCAGGCATCGGCAAAGTAGGGGCTCTGCACGAGCAGCGCATGATGCGCGCGCAAATATTTGCGCTCATCACCCTCACCGACGACGATGCGCACCATCGGCGACTGCAGATAACTGAGGGGGGTCAGTGGTTGGTCTGGTGCCGCAGTTTTCTCGCGTTTGATGGGCGTCATGATGGGTGATTGACTGACAGGGGTTGGAGATCGCAGTGTGAGGATAACTGACGTAGGAGATGATACAGGAGTGATAACAGGACTGGTGAATGAATTCATGTCCGTGAAGGGATGAATAATTGTGAAGATGAAAAAGTGAAGGAGAAAACACACTCACTCGAGAAAAGTCATTCGCCGACGGGGTTCTTCCACCTCTATCACGTCGATATCTTCAGTGCCTCCGCCTTGGTTACCCGCCGCAGAACCGTTCAAACGCTCGTCGACAGTCTCGTCCTGAGTGACTTTGGTGTGCTGGGTTTCAACCACTTCAGTCGCCTCGATCATGGTCACTGATACGTCGAGCTCGCCTGCGTCGTCTTCAGGCAGCTGACCATCGAGGATTTCTTCTTCGGCGTCAGCCATAGAACGGAGGTGTGAACGAAGTGAGCGAAGGAGGTGAGGTAAGCGCAACGGAGCTATGTCACGGCAGACTGCGACCAAGTGCAGCTGTGAATTGGCTTATGGAAGACGATCAAATGAAATGTAAACTGTTAAAGGAGAGTATATATGAAGATGAGTGGAAGTTGCCGTTTCAACTGACGAAAAGAGCGGACTGAGTGAGTTGGAAGACGTGGACCAGGTGGTCGCGCAACGGTCCGGAAGCGGCTAATTGCGCGACCAGTTAGGTGGCTGAGACAGGCGAGATTGGCGCTCGGGGCGGAATTTCTTGCTTCCCGCGCGCTTGTTCCAGTTGTGCACGTGCCTGTGCTGACTGGAAGATCACGGGTAGATGATGCACCGGAGAGGTAAGCTGCCAACTACAGTGGGACTCAATTGGAAGACAGGATTCACGTTCGACCAACAATGAAAAGTGAAATTAAATAGAATCAGAGAGTGTAGCTTTGACTAGTGTTAGGAGTCACGACTCAACTCACTTTTACATACCAGTCTTCGGGCTAGCACTGAACGACCTGCCAATCTATTGGCACTTGGCCGTGAAGTGAACATTGTCTGATGTTTTGCGGCACGCTTGAAAGCTATTGTAAAGAAGCAACCTCAGCCTACATAGGCTAGATGTCCCGGTCGAGCGACATAATACTCTCCTTTAACAGTTTA
>QQTW01001086.1_pt1 | contig 18558 bp, 15 predicted proteins | sample 1904831 | NCBI WGS metagenome assembly QQTW01 (sample SAMN09435610, study PRJNA476489) | Subsurface metagenome, whole genome shotgun sequencing project. | reverse complement strand
GGGCCATTCTTGGACCCTCCAAGTACATATCACCAGCCCCTCTATCCAAAATCCGCCTATGGTTATCACTTTCCAACTTCTTCACTTCGTCTCTCTGAGCCTCCAGCCGCTCCACTCCGAGTTGGATGTTCTCGATATGCATCCGGAGCGGGACATCTTCGCGCACGCCCACAACTTCGGGAGCGCTGACACGCTCTCGTAGATCCTCCAATCCAGATGCAATGCTCTGAAGTTTCAGTATCGTGCCGACCACATGCGCCCACGCCATCTTGCGGTACGCCGTGACTTGGTTCAGGAGCTTCAACTGTTCGCTGAGTTTCTCGACCGACGAGCGGTTGCCGCCGAGTTTGACCCAGAGTGACGAGAACAGCTCGTCCCTGTCTCCCTTGAGCGTCACGCCATCGCGCGTCGCTATCCCCGCGATGATGTCGAGCCTGTCGTCCAGATTCTGTAGGATTGCGAGGAGAGCCTGTGCCTGAAGAATGAGATCTGCGATGCGTTCCTCGACGGCACGCGTGTGCCGGACATATTGCTCCAGCACGACATCGTCGGGGGATCGGGACGATGCGAACGGGTTGATTCGGTCCATGAGGTGTACGACGGCGCCTCGAGAGGCCTCTACCTCCGCGACACGGTCAATTACCTGTAGTGTCCAGCGGTTGGTGCTGAGGATGTGATCTACGGCACTCCCGATGCGCGCGTTGAAGCGCGTCAAATCCGCCGACGCTTGCCGCGCCGTGTCGATGAAGCCGGTAAATTCGAAGACCAGCTCGTTGCGTGAAGGCAAGTTTGAGAAGCGGACGACATGTTTGAGATCGCGGATGGATGATTCGCTGTGTTTCATGTCCATGGGTAGGTTTGCTCCTTTGGCTGACGAGGAAAGGACATCTTCGAATGCAGATTGGACCGTCATGAGCTGCTCAAACTCCGGGTTGACAGAATGATGGGATTTGCAGATGGGGCTGCCGACCAAGGAAGAGACAATCGGGACGCCGGGGATGGTGCATATCGCCGAAGACAGTGCGTTGGTGGCAGTCATTCTGACATATCTGATCATCAGATAGAGGACCCCAGCTGTGAAGAGCAGCGCAAAGACTGGCCGTAACATCTCCATCGACTGGAACAAGATTTGCGAGACATAGGTGAGGAGCTTGGTCATGATGAGCTGCAATGAAGCCGGTTCCTTCGCCCTATCGTATGTAGGTCCCGACTCTCCTTGAGGGTTTGCATCAGCCCGCCGACCTTGTCTTGGCGTCTTCGATGGAGATGAGCTGTTGGACATGGGTCGGTTGCCTCTCCGGACAACTCGGGACGCGCTTCCAGCGCTGAAAGCGCTCTGATGTGGTGAAGGCATGATGAACTCTGGCTCAACCGAGTTCGCGCGTGAGCTTGCACGAGTGGTTCGGCGTGTCGAAGGTGTTGCTGCTCGGAACGAATCTGGAGATCTAGGGGTTTGACTTCTTTGACGGATATGAGTGGTCGGCGACTCTCCGAGGTGGTCAATGTCGGGCCCCCCTAGGCTATGTGGGGTCGCTGAGGGTATGCTGTCTTCATCAATGTCATCAAGTTCTGCCGTATCGTCGTAATCTTCATCGATATCGTCGACAGTCCCCCAAGACTCGCTGAGCGCAGGTTTGACTTTGCGCGAAACGCGCTTCATTCTGAGGGCAGCGACGCGTTTAATGGCAGGCTTTCCCCAGCCCCGAGGTGTGCAACTAGACGGTCAAATCTTGCCTCGTAGCGCAAAGTTGGCGGCGTTAGTGAGGATCTCTAAATATGCTAGCAGGTAAATCAGGGCGATCTGGTGAGGAATGTATGAGGGTGTTGTGAGATGGGAGGTGGTTGATATGCGCGTTGTTTGATCACTTCCAGCACCGATGCGTGACGTCGCTGGCGCCTGACGCAGGCTTCTGGAATGGCTTGGCACCAAGGGCCGTGCACTGCGGCTCTTTATGCATAAGTCAAGTATCTAAGTACTCTATCATGCACGTTAACAACGCGGATATCTCGAGGCGCTTCACGAACGCATTCTCCATGTGTGCCCTATCGGGAACAGCACGGTAGTTTCTTCTTGGTCATTTATTTCTTTAGAACTCTTTAATGCGGTCTCGAGTCGCCGAAGAAAAGCTCTCGGACTACCGGAGGCACAATTAGTGCGGTTACCCCATTGTAAGTGAAAGCAAAGCAACACAACTCATTGCAGTCTTGTCATTTTTCTAACAGACACACAACGCTCGAAGGACTCGATTCGTCAACACGCTCATTGTTTTGGAAGACAACCATAACTTTACACGAGCATCTCGAGCTTGAAAGTACTTGAGTGGGCTATTGGATAGGAAGTCATGCACGAGATAGTGACTTTACAGTTTGGACAACAAGCGAATTATCTAGCAACCCATTTTTGGAACACACAGGTTCGTCCAGCTTTCTATGCAACCAGGGTAGCTCTTGCTCACGATGTCAAGGAGTCATACTTCACCTACACCGGGGAGGACGAGTCTCCTGTTAATCATGACATCCTCTTCAGACAAGGCGTCGGCGCGGACGGCTCAGACACATTCACGCCAAGAACGCTGATTTACGATCTCAAAGGAGCTTTTGGCTCACTAAGGAGGACGAATGCACTCTATGCTTTACAAGAAGACCTGGAACCCAAGGCAAATAACATATGGTGAGGCTTCTGCCCAACAAACTCTTACCTTGCATAGCTTCTTGCTGGAGACATGACAGGCTGACTTGAAAAGGCCGGGCCAGACGATTGTTCAGAGAGCCACGGCAGTTGCTGAGAGCACTTACCAAGCCCATTTGAACCAAGGCCTGGAGCCGCCACCCCTGACGACTGAGGATGTGAATTATTGGTCCGACTACAACCGCGTATTCTACCATCCCAGGTCAATCGTGCAGCTCAGCGAATACGAGCAGAACGCACAGCTGATGCCTTTTGAAACGTGGGAGTTGGGGGAGGAGCTGTTTCACAGTCTGGATGGTGAGCACGACCTTCTCGATCGAGACACACGGCCATTCATCGAAGAATGTGATCAACTCCAAGGTCTTCAAATCATCACGTGCGCAGATGATGCGTGGGGTGGATTTGCTGCCAGGTACTTGGATCGCCTCAGGGACGAATTCGGGAAGAAAAGCATATGGGTTTGGGCTCTCGAGGACAACACAAGTGTCAAACCGAGGGTGAGTGTGCTTTCTGCTCGGGAGCAACAATACCACGACGTCCGGTGAACCCTTACTTTATCTAACTCGCATCGCTAGGACAAACGATTACTGCAATTGCTCAACACAGCCAGGTCTGTTCACTCACTATCACAGCAAGCCTCGATGTACATTCCAGTTTCAACCAACCCATATTCGCCATCGTATGTGCGCTTGGATCATCGAGACCAATGGCATACTTCTGCGTTGCAAGCGACCGCCTTCGAAAGCTTCACTTTACAGTCACGTCTGAGGTCTCTAGAAACCATGGGAGGCGGCATGAATGAACTCGAGGCGAAGATCAATTACAACGGCAAGAGAAACATTGGAAGATTACAGTTCAGCCTGACTAAAGAGCATTGTAACGACCACTCGTCGGAATCGCATGATAACATTGATATCTTCCCCCAAAACAAGCACGGCTATCACGTTGGTGTGGCATCAGAAAGGACCTTCTCCGGCGTGGGAATGACACGCGGTCGAAAATACGATGAGCCAGAAGAGATGGACATGGATAATGACCACTGGACGGCGTACCGATCTGACCTCAAGTTTCCAATACTGGATAGCTTTCCGGACATATATGACCTTGGACCCGGCAGGCCTCGCTCCGCTCAGGTGCACACCTCGATATCTACTTCATCCTGCATCGCCGAACGTCTGCTATTCCTGCGGAAAGTCACGCGGAGATTAGCCCCCTACGATGAAGAAGAGGAGCTGTCGAGCAGACTATTGAGTATTGGTATCGAATATGAGCACTGGCGGGTTGACAGCTCTGAGGATGATGATTGACGGCTGTGCGACTTTCCAGACCTATCTCAGGCTCTTTAACATTCAAAAAACGGTGCACCAAGATATTTGCACCATGGCAGTGTGGATACCGATTCCAAAGGCTGATTTTTGAGCAGCGTTGTGCCAAGGCTACGAAGCCTTGTCACAATACTGGAAAATTGTTTCATCAGATGGCTCAGACGAGTTCACGATCCATTGATGACTTCAAATGTATGTATAGAAATTAATAATTATTCAGCGTCTTCCATCAATCCTGAATGCAAAGAGGCTCCATTGCAACTTTGGACTTTAATTGTAAATCAAAAGGTAGCCACTACAAGAGGCGGGTTAGCACATTAAGCTATCCCGACTGGATCGCCGGTGAGGTACAACAGGTACGGTCTCTAGTACCTTCCGCATCATCATCTTCTTGCGAGTGGAGGGCTATCATTGGCGCCGCTTTGAACAACCCACCACGGAGAGGAACGCGCGAGTGCATTCTATCAGACTTTTTTATTGGGGCCAACACTGAGTCTCAGCAAGGCGATCGATCATCCACTCTTGAGGCCTCACAAAAGCCTCGCAAGGATTCTCGACCGCTATGGCGGAAGCTGGGGATGAGGCTCACATAACATTCACCATAAAGTCTTCCAGCGACGACAAATATGTCCTCACATTGCCCAACAGTACTACCGTTCTCGACCTCAAAACGAAGCTATCCACCTCAGAGTATGCGGATATCCCGGTGGAGCGGCAGCGCCTGATCTACTCGGGCAGAGTGCTCAAAGACCACGACACAATAGGCACATACAAGATCAAGGATGGCCATACCGTACACCTGGTCAGAGGAGCGGCCAGCAATCAGCGACAAAACCCTGCGAATCAGAGCTCAACTGTTCAAACCCCGAGGGACGCAAGCAGTGGCGTTCCAACGAATATAGCAGCAGGGACCGGCAACAACCCACTGGCCGCTCTGACTGGTGCAAGATATGCAGGCTTTCACCAGTTGCCAGGCGCTGAGATGTTTGGACCGGATGGCGGAGTAAGTCTGAAAGATTATTCCGATTGATACGTAATTTCTGATAGGAAGCAGATGGGCCCGCCGCCCGATCAAGAGCAGATGCTACGGATGATGGACAACCCCATGTTCCTTTCACAGATGAACGAGGCCATGAACAATCCGGCCGTCATCCAGATGATGCGCGACAGTCCGATGCTTCGCAACAACCCCATGGCGCGCATGATGCTCGACAATCCGGAGTTTCGGCGGCTCATGACAAATCCGGACGTGATCAGGGCGCAGATGCAACTGAACCGCGCAATGGGCGGCGGGATGGGCGGAGACGGTGCTTCTGCGTTTCCGGCTCCAGGCGTCACAGACAACACTCCCAATACCAACACTGGCGGCGGTACCAATGCAACTCCCAGCCAACCCAACGCCGCCGGAACCCCTCAGATGCCACCGAACCCGTTCACGATGTTCGGCGGGCCGCCTGGTGCCGGAGCCGGTGCGAATCCGTTCGCAGCACTGTTCGGCACTCCTGGTCCACAAGGAACCACGCCCACCACCTCGCCGCCAACAGCACCAGCAGGACAAGGGACTTCAACGCCAACAAACCCGGCAACGCAGCAAGATGGCTCCAACGCTCCAAACCCACTTGCCGGCCTCTTTGGAGCCATGGCACCCGGCCTCTTTGGAGCCATGGCACCCGGCGCCGACGGAGGCCAGGCAGGTGGCACTCAGGGCGACGCGGGCTTGGGGCAGATGATGCAGCGCATAATGGAGAACCCCGATGCGATGCGGTCGATGATGCAGATGGCTTCCGCCATGGGAGGCCCCGGTGCGGGACCCGGCGGTGCCGGCAATCCGGGCATGGCGAATCCATTCGGAAACCTTGACCCTAGCAACCCCGCCGGCAACCCGTTCGCCGGTCTCTTCGACCGTAACGCTTTCGATGCTCTCGGTGGAGGCACAACGCCCACTCCGCCGGCCGACAACAGGCCCCCCGAAGAACGATATGCCGAGCAGCTCAGGCAATTGAATGACATGGGCTTCTATGAGTTTGAGCGTAACGTCACGGCCTTGCGGCGGAGTGGGGGGAGCGTGCAGGGAGCGGTAGAGTATCTGCTTTCGGGTATATAGCGGACCAGCCGCGACCACAGGAGGGAGTATGGCAAAAGTAGGACTGGAAGTGCAGGCTGGGACATGGTCAATGACGGCAGATGCAATAATAACGAGCTAGTGGCTAGACGAGCGTGCATGATTTCCTGTGAAGCTAGCTTTGCAATCACGATGTGACCAACCCTCAAGTCGTTGGTCAGAATGTATCTACGATGAATTCAAGACCTCATACTTCGAGATTATGAAGCCGACAGTTACTTGCCACTAGACACAGCCAACTCGAAAAAGCATAGGTTTTGGCTCATCCACGTGAACCATAGCGAAAGTCTCGCGTTGTTGCTGCAAAAAGCATTGTTTTGATGATGATGCGAGAGCCCACTCATTGCAGTTCTATTCAGGCATACCGTATCTTGCGGCCAGATTTAGTATTTTCGGTAACGCTTGTTGTTGCCACGCCTTGGTCTCGAGCCCAATCTATAGCATCGGGACTGACGCTAGCGCAGTCCTTTAGCTCCAGACACTTGAGCTGTGATAACCTTTGAACGAAGATTTTGATGTCGACGCCAGTGATGTCGGTCCGGTCAAGATGCAGGCGTTGAAGCTTTGGGAAGAGGTCTAGAACTGAATCAGCGGCAACTCACGCTGGCGCAACCGAGTATCAAGCTACCTGGCAGCTCCTCGGCCAATGGTCCAAGCAGGGTGTTGATGATCTCCAACTCCTCAATCGAGGAGAGTCGAGCAATAGCGAAGACATCCTTGAGATCATCAACACTTTCAAAGAAGCCGTCTTCGATGCAGAACTTCCTGAGCGCAGTGCATGTTTTCGGGTCCACACTTTGATTTCCGTCCTGCATCAAAAGATCGTCGAGTTGACCGGGCTCAACCCAGCCACGGCAAACCATACGCAGCTCTGAGAGGTTAGGAACGTGATTATCTTTTAGACTGCGCGTATTCAAAGTACTCGAATCACCCCAGAGGTCGTAATAGTTAGCGTGGGAAATCCCCATGGTCAATGTCCGAATAGTCGGCGGTAGTTTTAGATAATGCAGTGAGGTTTCATCATGTCCGTATTCCAGGTGTTGGAGATCAGCCAGGATTGACAAGTCAACTGACCCGTGAACATCACCGAAGTGCCAGCGCGGAATGCGCAAGATCCGTAACTTCGATAACCGTTGAATGAAAATGGGCTACCTCTCGAGTTAGCTGTGCGGCCCTTTCAAGCGCCCATTCGGTCAGGGTGCCCGCGTGCTTACCCAGTGCATTGGGACGGGTCGACTAAAGTTTGTGTGTTCAGGATAAGCTTCTAATGTATGCAAATTTGTGGGAAAAGTCTCCTTTGAAATAAAACCGGAGAGAGACACTCGTCTATTCGCCTCGACGACCGGCCAAAACTTGGCGTGAGTAAGGAGAGGATGGGCACTCAACATCATGAACACCTCGTTGAAGGTGATATGATAATGACTAATGTTCAGGTATTTAAGACTGCGTGCAACGCCAATAGCGCCTAACGTATTCGAGGTGATAGGAGAATCGGCTAGAATATGCAAACTTTCGAGCCGAGCGGATCTTCCAAGTAAACTTTTCAGAATATTGACATCGTTGAATGGCAGCTTCCGCAGAACAGCGCTCTTCACCTTTGCCCGAGTGAAACACGAGCGCAGAAAGGTCGGCGGAACGCGCTTTCGAGCTTCGGAGAAATCGGGGTGCTCCCACAGGGGTGGACTAAGGGTGATGTACTGTCGCCACTGCTTCGAGACACGGAGACAGTTGCTACTCGAACAGGATCAGTCATTGATCTGTATCTAATTGGTGACCCGTACACAATGTTCCGGAAGTTCAGGTATCCAAAGATATGCTGTACGAGTTCCGTGGGAAGAACAGTAAGAGGGTCAATTGACCGACTTGGTGACATTTGTTTGCTCAGTCTATCGTGTAGTCCTCGGAGCAACTTCCAGATCAGCCTCATATTTTGATGAAGACTCCCGACGACTTCTATCTTACTTTGAAGTTTCCGTCGCCGACAGGAACTCTTCTGAGTCCTGATTGATATATTGCAAGTGCAACATCCGGTTTCTTCATCAGTTGCAGGACCTTGGCCGTCCGAAGATACCCCTGAGAGCATTAGCAGCACATCACCGTATTACATTTATCATCCTAAAAACCTTGACATCACGCTTGTCGAGCTGAAGCATTCGTCTGGCATCCGCAAGAGCGTCCTGCAGGTTGCCCAGCTTTTCGTATGTTGCAGCTCGGCTGTCGAGTAATTGCATATTGGCGCCATCATCGGCTTGGATGCCCTATGAGCATCAGAGCTGACGCAAGTCAAATGAATGCCCTGAGGACATGTGGTCATTAATTACTGCTGTGAAAGCTTCGAGCGCTCGCGTGTATTGCTTTAGGTTGTAGTACTGCTTCCCAAGCTCTTGGTGCTCTGCTGCCGATACATGTCGCGGCATAGCGAGTGAGATTCTTGCCAGGTGCAATCACTCGTTTCGTTTCTAATATGGTTGCTTGAGATGCGAATGTCACGACCACCTTGGCCGGCTTTCCTTGCACGAAAACGCGTTGGATGCGAGTGGACTTCCAAGTTGTGTAGCAACCTTGGAAAAGCGCGTTCAGTTGGAGACATCTGGAGTTTACATTAAGCCTCTTTAGGTTTAGCGGCCTAGCTCTCACCACTAAAAGTCCAATTTCAGATCTGATGTTCATGAAACATTGAATCCACAGAGCTCCAAGCCTTGCAATAAACTCCTTCCTGATTCTAGATGCTGACAGCACCATGACTAGCATTGACGAGCTTTTCAAGAAACCCACCCTTCCCAGCGCTAAACGAAAAATTGAAGCTCACGCGGATCCCGCTCTACTGTACAAAGCTGCACGGCTGACAACGAACGGCGATGTGAAGGGTCAGCATCACGCGAGCATAGAAGATGAAGACGAAGACGAAGACGATGTCGAGGCTGGACCGGAGTTGCCTCCACCCGACACAGAGCTTGAGCCCGAGGATGACGAGGAGGGGAGGTTCTTCGGCGGCGGAGTCAACAAGCAGACGGCGGACGCCCTAGATTTACTCGACGAGCGCGACAAGGAGGAGTTTGTGGTTGAAAAGTTCGATCTAGCCTGGTTACGAAAGCTCGCGCTGAACTTCGAAAAGAGGATATCCAAAAACGCGGAGTTGAGGGCAAAGTTCGAGGATGACCCCGGGAAGTTCATGAGCTCGGAAGCGGACCTCGACGCAGACATCAAATCACTTTCAATACTGGGGCAGCATCCGGAACTGTACCCGGAGTTTGCGAATTTGGGGTGCGTGGGCTCACTGGTCTCCCTACTGTCGCACGAGAATACCGACATTGCGATCGATGCAATCGAAATCTTGAGTGAACTTACAGACGAAGATGTGGAAGCCGAACAGACACAATGGGATGCTGTTGTCAGTGCTATGTTGGAAGCAGATATCCTAGGGCTCTTGCTTCAAAACTTCAATCGTCTTGACGAGGACAACGAGTCGGACAGGAGCGGCGTCTATCACTCGTTGAGTCTTTTGGAGAACCTTGCTTCCCAGGCGTCAACATCAAGTCGGATATGCCAGGAAACCGGTATGATACAGTGGCTGATCCGGCGCACACAAAGAAAAGAGAGCCCGGTGAGTCAGAACAAGCAATATGCTGCTGAACTACTGGCCATCTTGTTACAATCTTCAGAAGTCAACAGGCAGCTTTTCACGGAAGCGAGCGGCGTGGACGCTTTGCTACAACTGCTCAGCGCATATCGGAAGAGAGATCCGGAAAAAGACAGCAGTGAGGAAGAGTACATGGAGAACCTGTTCGATTGCTTGACCTGTGTCGTCGACGAGGCGGCGGGCAAGCAGCATTTCATTGATGCTGAAGGCATGGAACTGTGCTTGATCATGCTTCGCGAAGGGAAAGCAAGCAAGCCTCGAGCTTTGAGACTCCTTGATCACGCCGTTGGTGGTCAGCATGGACGTGATGTGTGCGAGCGGCTTGTTGAGGCGGCGGGGCTGAAGACTATCTTTGGCATGTTCATGAAGAAGCAAAATTCACAGGACACGGAGCACCTTCTTGGGATTTTTGCAGCACTTCTCCGGTCTTTGCCAGCAGATGCTGCTGGTCGAATACGCACCCTAGCCAAGTTTGTCGAGAAGAACTACGAGAAAGTCGACAAGATCATCAAGCTGAGACGAGAATATGCAAGTCGAGTCTCTGCCGTCGACCAAGAGATAAAGCAAGAAAGATCCACTTTGAGCGTGAACGAACAAGACGACCGAGCAGATGACTGGTTCTCCAGACGGTTGGATGCAGGGCTGTATTGCCTTCGAATAGCCGACATCATCCTAGCCTGGTTGATCGCAGAGGACAATGGCGCAAGAGACCGGATTATCGCACTTCTGGGGAACCGCGATGAAACGCTAGCGGATTTGCGAGCAACACTGGAAGATCAGGTCCGCGATATTGACGACCCCAGTACCGAAGAGGAAAAGATGACCAAAGAGATGTTGCAGACTCTTTTAGAGTTTATGAGATGATCACGGTATTCACCTTTGAGTATGGGTCGAACATCCGAGAGCGTCAATAGCCTGAAAGCATGAATCCCTGTCAGGGATGGAGGAACCCCACATGCGGCTGGCCACGTTGTGTGGCGGATCTGGTTGCTGGTACAGTTTCCGAGTGATCAAAGATCTTCACTTTGCCAATACTGCCTGTTGATTGTGATCTCTCGATCTGGGTCAGTGAGGTGGTCGCAGGGAGTCCGCACCGAGGATTACGATCCAGAAAGGCTGAATTGCGAGCGTGCTTTGCAGAGACCTAGACCTGATAATGATGCCGGAACCGATTGCAATGCAGGACTCGCTTGGCCCTGCATCGATATGCGGAAACTATCAGCATCGCTACCGAGCCTTTTTACAAGGCAGAATTCGGCTCTGGACCATATATACCGTGCGTCCAAAGCCGCCCGTGCCGCTGATGTGTGGCTGGTGTGCTGATATGAGTTTCCCTTCTAGACGGATGATGCATTGAACTAGACAGTAAAGTTTGGGTTGCATTCATCAAACCATTTAGGTGGTATTTAGATCTATGTCGTTTTGAGATCACGTCAGCTCTCTCAAACCAAAGAGTGGCGCAGGTGGGAAATCACCAACTGCCCGGATGCTGTCTTCCCTTCCGTCCTAACACCTGGCAGCAACAGTGCGGGAATGTATTCAATAATTGAACAATGTATGCCACCCTCCAGGGCTTTCAGGGCCAGAATTGACTTGGCAGAATTCGGTAGGTCCACAATGGCTGAAATGGGATCTGCATCGCATTTAGCACGACTTATGCATGCGAGATACGGACCTAATGCAACATTGGAATTCTATTCTCCGTCCGACAGCTGCAGCCTGTCGAATGATGATGCTGTACTCCCCCATCAAGAACAGGTACCGGGTCTCCCTCCGGTATTCTTTGATGACGTTGCGATCTGCTGAGCATCTCATGCAGACACAGGCCGTAAATATTTGCACTGCTCTTTGAACACCTAAGAGCATCCACGCCGGCGTATATTGTTGATAGCCGAATGTTAAACGATCGGTGTCATTAACGAATGACTCGTAGTAGTGACCTCGCGAGGTCGGGAACCGACCTGGGGAAGCATTTGGAACCGGAAAGATTAGCCGGAGCCGTTTAAAACATCCGGATCGGTTGCTGCCAAGTTTCTCAGGGCTAACCTCCCCGCAGAACCTTATCTCATATTCCAGGGCCTAACAATAACAACACTGGCCCCGGTTGTGTGCTGGAAGCGTCAAGCTCAAGTTCGCATCTTCAGACAACTATTCGTTGATGGTTCGGCCGGCTTTTCCGCCGCTATTACGGCACTTATGCGGCTGAGCCCCGCCAATAGGAGCCACTCGGGGGTGATTCAACCAACGACGACTTTGAAATCCATGAAATCTATTCCGGACAGCATCATGACAGTCATCGTGGATAGATCCATCATCTCGAGTTGTTACAGATGGCACCGGCATCGCCGCCTCCTGATCCAGGGGGGGGGAACCTGTGATCAGCCCTATTCCCCGGCTTGCCCCTGCAGAAGCGGCATCCAGGTGCCTCTCAAGCCGCAGCTGCATGATCCAGAAAGATGTCATCAGAAACGCTGGACGATAAGCCGTCTCGATTGGCGCAGTCTGCACTTGCGAGACTGACGTTGTGCGTCATTATGGTAACTGGAGCCGGCTCCATCAAGTCTGTCAGGAGCCACAGTGAACAACTGGCTCGTGGTTCCTCAGCCATACTGTCGGCCATGGCTGTGCCAGATTGACCATGCGCCTGCAAGTCGCTATAGCTGATTTTTGCCTAGCACTTGCCTTGCGGCTTCGCAGTATTCCCTTCGGTGATGTATAGTTATTTTAGTACTTCCTTCGAGTCTGTACCAGCTGTAAGCTATTATGATCGCCAGGCTCTAAACTGTTATAACCCTCTCTTCTCTCTCTTCTTTTTCCCCATGTTTAGTTCTTAATTCGTCTCATCTCTTCATAATTTCCACGTCTTCTGCGGTCACTCCTCAGTTCGTCGCTCCATCTTACGCACATTCTTCCTACCTGCGCACCATAGAGCAATCCAAGACAGTCTCGAGAAGTCCTTCATATCACCATGTGTCTACGCCTTACCGAAAGATACGCCGTCTGCCGGTGCCTTCACTACCAGCACTCAGTCGATCCCTGCTCCGCGTACGGTCAGAGGGGACACCATGTTCAAGACAAGATTGTGCTAGTCGGCTACACCTGTCCCGAACACTCATTGCCCGGCTTTCGGACACAATCCAGCTCGGACAACAACCGATTTCCCGACTCCGGTTACGCCAGCGCGGGGAAGAGTCACGGCTCGAACCGTCAGGGTAAATAGAAGCTGTTCTATTTTCGACAAAATCTGTACAACACATCACCACGGCGCCATGGTCATGGCCCTGCTTTCGAATCGCAACCTAACATCGCTGGTGTTACAGGTGCAACGGCTCCTTCTCAACAACGGCGTGGCTGGATACTGGGGGTCTTGGGTCCATTCAAGCAAGTTCTCTTACGGGGTTTACGGCGCATTTGGGATAGACCGGGTCGAGGCGGCTCATTGGTGGAGTCTCCGCGCAACGTTAATTAGCGACGCATTTACGGTTGGTGGCGCTGGTTGATGGTTGGGAAATTCTTTTAATACTTTCTTGTCGGGCAGTTCCGTTAGCGTCGGTGTGGCTTTCTTGTAATAGAGCGTGTCATCTCGTGCTTGCTCGATCAAATGCATTTTGTTACGGGTATCGTGAAGAGCTGAACGGATGTAAGCTGGCATCGTTCCAGGCAGCAGTAACACTCCATGCTGTATTCTGAAGAATGGCCGATGATGCCTTGAAGCACTATTTGTGATCTGCACAACGACGTGGTCAATTCTTCCAGAGGATTCTTACTGTGTAGCGCGTTCTGAGCTCCCAAAAGTTAGTGATCCCAAGTGTCGTTCATCGCCAACGACGAGTCCAGGCCGAGTTGGCCCATTGGACGACCAAGCGAGACACCCGACGCCCTGGCACGGCCCGGCTAGACGACAAATCTATTTTTAAACGGCTCTCCGCGAACGTCGACGCTTCCCACCAGGCACCGCTCTATTACAAGCCCGTAGGGGATGCTTATTCTATATTTCATATTCCACTCTTAACCACGGTTTAATCGCGAGGAGTACCAAGCGGCTGACATTCTATTCTTGTCGCCGGCTTTCCCTGTGAGATCTGTGTCTGCTGGTTTCCCCTCGGAAAAGGCAGTGCGCACTCTGCACATGTGTCTAAAGCCAGATACTCATGAGAGAAGATGACGACTCTTAGTAGTTGTCGTTCCTCACATATCAAACTCGGTCATGCGCCTCCATTGTGGACTTCGTAATGCGCTCCTGGTCTTTTCCTGGGGCTTTGATCGAACCATCGCGTGGCTTGTTTGGATATCGAAGCCTTCCATGCCTTGCAGTTTGCCGATCAGAGACGCACGATCCTGACTGTCGCGGCTCAACATACATGCATCACTGGAAGACTCCAGAACGTGTTTCAAGGTAAGCCGCAGGGCTCTACAGCGCATAACTGCGCGTACGTCAAATCCATGATCGGTGGCGCGCATCTGTCATCGATGCTGCGAGGGGATCAAGATGACATGCACCAGCCGCAGTCGGAGTTGAGCCACATATGCAGGCACAGAATGGCTTTAAATCGCCATGGATGTTTCGGAACACGGTGACATGTTTCGGAAATGGTTCTTGATGACAGGTTGGTTGGTAGCTGTGCTCTGCATACGTCAACAGAAGGGATCTAACTCAAACCTGTCAGGATTCGCCGGGCAGTACAGCAGAGCCATCGCGGAAGGAAGAAAGGATGCATTAGCAAGGACGGTTCCATCGCTTTCCTCCCGCAGCGAACTGAGAAGGAAGAGAGACTGCCTTCTCTCTAACTACACCGGTTCTCACGGTGAAACACTATCGCAAGCCTCTGCTTGCGTCACCTGACCGGCTCGGCGAAGTCATCAAACGTTGTGCATGAGTATGCTGCTGGAGAGGGAGCTCCTCAATTCAATCCTAGCTATATTATATCCAATAGCAAATCTTCAGGCACCTTGACAGTCCGATGACCTATTCGAAGGTCTATATGTGTCCTCTTCATAAGACTGCCCTATGGGAATATGTCGTCTGTCTATGTGCTCACGAACTCTTCGTGCACAGCGTTTTCGGGACCTTTTCCTTTCTGTTTCGGCAGGGTTGGTTCCTCTACGCTGGATAGACAGTCGGTCCTGGGACCTTTTCGTCATCAGTGGAGAGGAAGATCAAACAAGAGCAAAAAGACCACTCACGCATTCAGGATTCACAATCTCCGTCTTGAACACGCACTCCATCAGATCAGTGAGGCAGTCCGGATCCGTCGTGTCAGGAGTGTCGAACTCGATGCGACATCCATCGCCAGCAGGCACGCACCGGCCGTTCCTGACAGCGGGGTATCCGACTCCGCACTGGTGCAGAAAAGGCCCGATGAACTCGTCGATGAAGTCGGGGCTGCAGAAATCATCATACAACGAAAGAGGCCGGAAGGTGATCTGCACGAGATAGTGGGGCGAGTAGGCGTATCTCGAGTATGTGCATGTGGCATCGTCCGGAAACAACAAGACGGTTTCCTCCGTTCGTTGAACAAGCCTCCGCATGGGCACATGTGGATTTGAAAACGACATGCCTCCTGTAGCAGCGCTGCATCGCATAAGAATGCCCGCAGACGTGAGGATCAGGCTGTAGAGGCGAGAGGAGAGCATGTCGTTGCCGCAGTCGTTCCTGAGGGCACTGCATTGAGGTTATATTCTCTCGCCGCCCGCTTGCCACAGGGCGCCGACATGGCTAAATCGCAGGAATGGCATCCTTCCAAGGTTGGGGTTTCCTGGTTGGAGAAAGCGCGAGACTCATAGCATTGCTGCGATCTGTGCGTCAGTCGTTCATCGGAAATCTATGAGCTCATTTTCGCCTGCCTATATCGGCCCGGACCTAGTTCCTGGAATTTCAATAGGTTTTTCGATTTCATTGGCCATTTTTAGGAGCAGCAAGCTCTAGGGCTCGCTTGCTTGCACGCAAGACTTTTTGAAGGTTTGTTTTTTGTTTTGGCGAGCACCGCGCTCAACATGGACAAGGTCAGTCCGTTACTGTGGGCAAGCAAGATACGACGTCAATGAAGTGTTGATTGTGAAGCTACTCTACTTTGAGCTAGGTATAGAGCACGCCGAGTAGCATCGACTGCTGAGGGCTGGCCCAGTTTCATTATGGGCAGTCTTCCCACGATCCACTTCCCATGCCATCATCCACCCCTCCACTCCGAACTTCCGTCCCCTGCACATTCATCCACTCATACACACTTCTCCCACCTTTTCCTCCCCTCCCCTCTTCACCTTCGCAGGCGTTGCTTGCCTCTCAGAAGAGGTCAAACAAAGTGCGATCAACTGTCGTAATAGGGGCTGCATGGTAGCAGCAGCAGGACGAGCTGCTCGACGCCCGCTCCCGACGCGCTGCAGAACCAGCCACAGCGACGGAAGCGGGCGCGAGATCAGCTCAGGATAAAAGCCCAAAGGGACTTGTCAAATGAGCGTGCGATGGCAGCCTCCCTCGCGGGGGCACACATCCAACAACAAATGCTGCAAGGAAAGCCAGACCGGGTTCGCGATGCGCGTTCGCCAGGCCGGTGAGAAAGGTTGCACGCTCTGCTGAGACAGAGCGCGGACAGACCAGAGAGCCGGTGTGCGTCTACGAGCGGATGACGATGCCCTGGCGGCGGGTGGTGCGGGACTCGTGGGCGTCCTCGTCGGAGTCGGAGGAGCACGAGTCGTCCGAGGAGCCGCAGCGGGAGCCGCCGCAGTCGAGCTTGACGCGGTCGCCGGCGCGCGTGATGCCGAAGCGGTTGCAGGTGCAGCAGGAGCCGACGGAGGAGACGCTGGAGGCGCGCGAGCTGGAGCTGCGCGACGACGAGAGCGACGGGACGTCGGACGCGACATCGGAGTCGTCGTCAGACTCGTCCTCGGAGTCGTCCTCCTCGGACTCTTCGGAGTCGATGGCGGCGGCGGTGAAGCGGCTGGTGAGCTCCTCGACGGTCGGGTGGTGGGCGTAGTCGGCGGCGGTCAGGTGGCGCGTCTGGTTGGGCTTGACGGGCTTGGGCGAGACGATCTTGTGCGGCGAGAGCGCGCGGCCCTTGGGGATGTCGGTCGACGTGCGGCGCGAGTGGCGCTTGCTGGCCGTCGGCTGGGGCGCGCCGGGCTTGCCTGTGGGGATGTCGAGGATGTTCAGGTTGCGGCCGGTGGTGGGCTCGGTGGTGAACTCGCGGGCAGGGTCGTGCGAGGCGAAGTGGCCATCGATGATGTACTGGGGGCTTGTCAGACGTTTTCCTGGTAAAAACAGAAAGGAAAAGAGCAAGACGTACGTAGTACCAGTATCGCTGACCCTGCTTGAGAGTGGCGCCCTGGAAGCGGAAAGTGCCCTTCCACGCGCCGGCCTTGGAGGCATCCTTGGAGAGCGGGAGCTGGCCGTTGTAGCCGTCCCACGAGCCGAGAAGGTGGACAGTCTTGCAGTTGGAGGAGGTGCGGAGAGAGAAGTTGAGCTGGATCGCGGCCATTATTGCTGATTTGGATTTTTATAAAAGATTATTTAAAAGTAAAATCGATGATGTGATGAGCAAGAAGAGTCGACCGGCGACGATGAATTATTGGAGTATGATTTTGTTTAAGGGAGACAAGAGCACCAGGCTCAAAAGCACGAAAAAAGAGGAAAACGGAAAAGGGAGAATGAACAAATTAAAAATCGAACACTGAATTAATTGACTTGCTGAAGAAAGAAGGAAAAGGGAGAGCAGGATGCGGGAAAGATGAAGCTCTTATAGCACCCAGCACAAGGCCGTCCTGCCTGCCCTGCGATGCGATGCGGGATGCTTCCAAGTTCCCCAGTAGATTGAGATGCACATTGCCAATAATAGCCTATCACGGCGCAGGTGATGGCTGGCCAAGCGTCCCACGGCAGCATGCAGCTCTGTCTCTAGCGTGCGCTCACTCACTCCGGACGGGGGTCTCTTCTCTCTCTGTGAGCTTGAAGCTGCACGCAATCTTGTGCCGGGCGCTTCATTCTGGCCAGCGACTGGATCAGACGATGTTGTCGTCCAGATGTCTCTTCTGCGGGCGGTTCGATGCCGGCGCTGATTGGCTGGCTCTGCAATGGCGGGGCACGCCTAGTGAGCCGGCCCCGATTGGCTCGCATCTCGGCAAGATTACGGCACTTCAACAGAACATCCCAATCCATCCAATCGCACCTCTTCTCTTGACTCTCCAGAGAGTCTCCACCTAGACTGGGAGCCTCCAAGCTTCTTTTTCTCGTCCCTCCGAACCCAAGGTTGCCTGGTCGGACAGTCCCGCCCGTGGCTGGAAGAATCAAGCATAACTGATCACACGCTAACACAAGATGGCGTCCTGCAAGCACCAACGGACTGCTAGCGAATCGGCATCGATTACGACTTCAGAAGGTGAAGGCCGGCAGTCTTCCACGCACACGCAGGAAGGAGGATACATACAGATTAGGAGAAACGGAACTCGGAATGCCATCCATGGACCCGCGGATGACTGTCTACACGCCTGTGTATGTATGTCAAAAGCGGTGCGGGGCACTCCATGCATACCCACATCTGCCCGCAGCCAATCGCGCGCGACAGGGATGACGATGCTGGCGGTTACTTGCATGGGCTTCCCTCTCTCAGTGCGACCACGCTCACTGGACGGACCGTGGTTGCGAAAAAGGGGAAGATCGAGGAACGTCAGAATGCGGATGAGATGGGGATCTCCGGGGTAGTGGAAGCTTCGTAGACACGAACCTCACGATGTCGTCCGCCCCAAGGCAGACTCTCGCAACTCGCGCCAACGCTAACGAAGCGACTCACTC
>QQTW01001085.1_pt1 | contig 18572 bp, 14 predicted proteins | sample 1904831 | NCBI WGS metagenome assembly QQTW01 (sample SAMN09435610, study PRJNA476489) | Subsurface metagenome, whole genome shotgun sequencing project. | reverse complement strand
GTGGAGTCGTACACCAGAAAGGAGTCCAGAAATTCTGAGAGAGCTTGAGAAGAGATATAGGGAACGTCTCTTTCAGGATCGTTTCGTAGACCATCAGCTAGAGAGAAATGATTCTCTGGCCATTTCCGGATCCTTTCAATCGTCGATGTGACCATCCGAGTCTGCTGTTCTTATTTTCTTTTTGATGCTCAGGAAGGAAGATTAAGACTGCAACGATGAACTGGTCCGAAATACTTATGCCTCGAGCAGATATGTCCCATGTAACACCTTGCGAAAAATTTGCTCAACGTGTCCATTGGCGAACCTGAAATGAATACAATAACGATACCTGCATCGTTTGTTTATGCCTGGATACAGCCACCCCATTGAGAGTTATGCCCTAGCATCTCCACCGATGGCTGAGCACAAGCTCATCACAGTTTCGAATCTTGAAATTGACACAGTCGCAACGCCTTCTAACATCACACAAGTAGTCTTCCATGCCTAACTTGCTTCGAGTTTCGTCCAACAGCCCCCCTCCACCTCAGTGGTCCCGACTCAATGCTTCTCTTTCTTCCCTTCCAGCTCGGCATTCCGCAAAAACTCCCTGATCGGCCAATTTAGTAGTGGTTTTTGTGTATGTTAGACTACATGTTGATTGACATACTTGATGAAAGCCTCTTCCTGCGAGCTAGACGCATTGATAGGTGGACCCTGCTCCTTGGACGCCTTCTTGCCACCCATCGCAAGGGTGATACCCGCAGCTAGCGTGCCCAGAGTCGCCATGGCGAGCTATGCCATATCAATACTGGACCTCTAGCTTGGTAGAACTTGAACTAGACACGACAGAGAAGCTGAACGTACGTAATGAGACCCGATCTGGCGGCCAAAGACGGTATACTGTGCGACCATCTTGAAGGAAGAAAAAGAGCGACTGGGTATAGTGGAAGCCGAGTAGCTGTAACGGTCTGACTGTTTGCCCCGATTTGCACCCGTCGAGCTGTTCAGCTGTTTGCTTGTCGTTCTGTTAGTTGGGTTGTCGTCGGAAGAGAACAATACGTGGATGACTAAGCTGACAATCGTCGGCGTCGGCGTCGTCAGGTCCGACTCATACTCCGACCAGTCCGCGGTCACTCATGTGTAACCCTATACCGAGATGCTCACCGGTGAATGAATCTTGAATTGAACATATTCAAGTTCCGTAAGGAAGTAGAATCAAGAAAAGTTCTTAGGATCGAAGCGTGGTTTGAACATACGTACCGGTAGTCATCATCCTCGACTCCATTCCCTACCACCCAACATGGCAACAGGTAGACTATCTCGAGGTCTCTCCAAGGTCGATCTCGACGGACATGAGTTTCCTCCATCCCCTGCACCATCCAGTCCAAGGCCTGGTCGACGATATGCTCTCGCCACGGAACTGGTGTTTACCGAGGGCAGCGATCAGTACAATGCCAGCAGCGTGCCCATCTATCAGGTTTGCCTTCCATTGCTCCCCTCCGAGTGGCGATCCATATCACAACTAATCTTCGGCAGTCCGCTACATTCAAGCAGACGTCAGGCAGCGGGGGTGGGGAGTATGACTACACCCGGTCCGGCAACCCCACGCGGACGCATCTGGAGCGACATCTAGCAAAGATCATGTCGGCGACGCGCGCACTGGCCGTCTCCTCAGGAATGGCCGCATTGGACGTCATCACCCGCCTGTTGCGACCCGGAGATGAAGTGATCACGGGTGATGATCTCTACGGGGGAACGAACCGACTGTTAAAGTATCTCTCGACGAATGGGGGGATCATCGTGCATCACGCCGATACCACGGATCCCGAAAGTGTCGGGAAACTCGTAAATCAAAAGACGACGATGGTGCTGCTTGAGACGCCGACGAATCCGTTACTCAAGATCGTCGATATCGCCACCATTGCGACGGTGACGCACGAGGCGAATCCGAAGGCCCTTGTGGCGGTCGATAATACGATGCTTTCGCCCTTGCTGCTCAATCCGCTCGATCTAGGCGCGGATATTGTCTACGAGAGTGGGACGAAGTATCTCTCCGGTCATCATGACTTGATGGCAGGTGTCATTGCCGCCAACGATGCCGCTATCGGCGAGAAGCTGTACTTCACCATCAATGCCTCGGGATGTGGATTATCCCCGTTCGACTCCTGGCTACTTTTGCGTGGGATCAAGACGCTGGGGGTGCGCATGGAGAAGCAACAGGCGAATGCGATGCGGATTGCAACGTTCCTGGAATCACATGGTTTCCGAGTTCGATATCCTGGGCTCCAATCCCATCCGCAATACGCCCTGCATCGAAGTATGGCGCGGGGAGCCGGGGCCGTATTGTCGTTCGAGACGGGCGACGTGCACATCAGCGAGCGAATTGTCGAAGCGGCGCGATTGTGGGCGATAAGTGTCAGTTTCGGCTGCGTCAATAGCTTGATCAGCTTACCATGTCGGATGAGCCACGCTAGTATCGACGCCAAGACGCGCAAGGAGAGGGCCATGCCGGAGGATATCATCCGGTTATGTGTGGGGATCGAGGACGTGGATGACTTGATTGATGATTTGACGAGGGCTGTGAGTTCATTCCTCTACTATCATGTTTTTGGACACTATATTTGAAATCGGTATACTGATTGATGGATGGAACGATGTAGTTGGTTCAAGCTGGCGCCGTTACCGTCACGCTCGACAGCTTCTATGCAAAGAACCACTCGCTGGACGAGAGCCAGCAGAAGAGCCCGAGCGATACTCCACAGATGGATCAATCTGTGTCTCCGCCATGAACATCAACTGACCGCTCTCTCACCCGTCTAACGTGCCCTTCCTGCTGCCCATCCCTCTCTGCCTGCCATTGCCCGTCTCTGCTACTTGGTTCCTCTTCTTCTTTCGCCACCAACCCAGACTCTCGCGGCTCAAATTACGCTACAACGACCCTACGATCACTTTTAGTTCACATCCTACCTCACTTATATTTCTTCTCAAACAAGAACGCAGGTGTTCCGTCATCACACCGTACCTCTTCCCTCACTTCTTACCCTCAACCAGCATCATGGTCACACTCACCCTTACGGGGCGAGGGAACGCCAACCCAAAAGCATTTCTTCCATGGACTGGGTGTTGCATCTGTCTGTAAAAATGTCCACGTTTCTCTTACATTCATTTTATCTTACTGTATGTACCTAGACGATCGGCATGTTAGAAACTTACGCTTCGAGTCTCGCACTTCAATATCGTCGACCGAAGCATGACTCTACCCGCAATCTTATCATGTTCAGTCATTCACCTTCAAGCCCCTTGAAGAAAATAAGGTGGGTTTGTGAGGCGATAGGGGAGTAAGGATTAGTTACTTGATTCTGAGCTACTTTGAAAGAGACTCAATAGGGCAAGCCAAGGGGATTCTCTGGTAGGAGCAATGATCAGATGTCCTTCAAGTTCTAGATATCCAGGTCGTACCTCCATTCATGATGACCCTGAGTTGAGGGCATAATGAATAAAGGTTGGAATGGAGCTCGTGGCGCCGTCCCCCAGAAGAGAAACCAGTTTAACATTCCGGCACCTGGATGCGAATTCTTCACAACGTGACCGAACGCAAAGACGTTGGCGAGGTCTCGAGTTGAGTTCTCTTTTCTTCTTAACGGCGAAAGGCTAGATGTCCGAGGAGGATTCGAGGTTTGAATACAGTACAGTAAACAGAAGATGGTAGCGGGTGGCTAGATGCTTCATCTGGTCGATGCCTACAATTGCATGCTAATTCCATCATTCACGGAATGAAGGTAAAATATTCAGCGGGGGTTTTGATCACGCAATAAATGTGGCCAGATAGCTGCTGAAATGCTGATATTTAGAGTTCTTTCACGCTGGTAATGTAAGATAATAATGGGTAGGATGAAGGCCATATGTTGTAGTGATGAAGACTGGTCGTGATCAAGGTTGGTGGTCGTGCGTAAGGTGGTCGAGATGAAGGCTGTAGGTACAGTGTGTCATGGCGACGTTAAAGTCGCGGCACAGGGTTCAGATGAAAGTTGCGCGATGTTCAACGAATATTTGGTCACCTTGCTCGTCTGAACGGTACTTGATGCAGTTAGCGGGCTCATTTTCATTTTGACCTTGATTTTCGCGGCCGCGATGGAGGGCACAATGTGTGTAATTTGGACGTCGTAATGGATGGTGAGTCAAGTGATGAACGATCGAGATCTGCGGACCGGATATACCAGAATCGTGACCTTATAGATACATACTCGGCTTATTCATGAGGAGAGATATCTTCGAGTTCCCACCGTCTAGAATGGAACAAAACTAGGAGCAGGGACGTCTTCATCTATCTTATGTGCAACAGCTCCTTAACAAACCATCATCCCTCGCTATATGAAACCCCGGCTTACTGTAACCCCCCAATGCCCGTTCCCCACATGTTTCCAGGAAAGTCCTCCGTGAATCGCACGATACAAAGAATACAAACGAGCGTAGCCACAATAGTCTAGAGAATCAACTCGGACCAGCTATCTCCTCTCTCGAATCCAAAAACGCACCATCCTTCTCTCCTTCATCGGTATCGATACCCCCCCTCTCCGTCTCCTTCCTCCCTTGTCCCCACTTTTCATCATCATCATCCACACCACCACTCCGTCTGTTCTGTTCTGGAAAGAAATCTCCCGTTCTCAACCCCCTCACATCCTCCCCTTTTACTCCCCTCATTTTCTCCCCCCTGCGTCTCTTCTCACGAATCAATTCTCTCACCGGCACCATCGCCGCATCACGACATGCTTCTTTGAGATCACTCCCGCTGAGACCTGCCGTGATATTCACAATGGTGTCGAGGTCGAAGTTTTCATCATCGATTTTTGTATCGCGCAACACGAGTTTCAGAATCCGTCGTCGTTGAGAGGAGGCGGGTAGAGAGACGGGGAACTTTTTGGGCATTCGACGCAGGATGGCTTCGTCGATGTGTTGGATTCGGTTGGTTGCTCCCAGAATCAAGATCCGTTCGGGATGCCCGGAGGAAGAGAGGGAGGTGAGACCATCCCAGTGGGTCATGAATCTGGTTTTAAATTTTTAGTTTATTGATTCCACTACCTTCACAACTATATCCTGAGAAGATTATTCGGATGTTGCGATCTCGGTGGACTAACTCAGCTTTAACCATCCCACTCGCTTCATGCTCTTCACTCCTCCTCGTTCCAAGCACCGCATCAATCTCATCAATAAATACAATACTCGGTTGCAACTTCCTCGCCAGCGAGAAGACGGCATTGACGAGTTTATTCGAATCCCCGTACCATTTCTCTGTCAGCGTCGAGATGTGGAGATTGATGAAGCATGCCCCGCTCTCATGCGCTAATGCTTTGGCGAGCATGGTCTTTCCGCACCCTGGTGGTCCGTATAATAATACCCCCGACGGGGCAGAGAGTAAGGGAGAGGAGTGGGAGTATAGGTGTGGCAGCGTGAGAGGGTAGATGACGGATTCTTTAAGCTCTTCGATGATATCATCTAGTCCACCGATATCTATACAATCATAATGCAAATAAATCAGCGGTATTTCATTTCTTGCATCTTGTTTTATTGGGTATAGTGAAGGCACGGGCGAATATATATGCGCGTATATATGTATTAATGGAGATATAATACCTTCAAAGCTCACAGGGATATCTTCCGGCGAAATAACCTCCATGGCAATGACCTGTTCGTATTTACTGAGCTGGAGATCTTCTTTGCTTGGTCGTTTTGGTCGATCATCATCATCGTCATCGTCGTCGTCGCCGTCGTCTTTGCCTTTTTTCCGTGATCGTGATGAGTCGAGTAGTCCTTGGTCGTCTAGTCGTCGTAATACCGCCGCGGACTTCTGTCGCGCTTCGTCCTTCTCTTGGCGTGCTGGATCGAGATGTGAGAGGACGAATCGAACGACGTAGTAGGCTGATACTTGCTAAAATAGGATGTTAATAAGAGTAGATATATGTATCTGTATACATATATGGGAGGCTAGACATACAGCGGCGGCGACGAGGAGAATGTCTTGTAGAAGCTGTAACTTGCGTCCGGAGCTGCTTGACATGATGGCCGATGAGGTGTTTATTCAAACCCAACTTGAAGCTAGCAGCTGCTGTGCTCAGCGTTGATTTAGTAAGTTTTGATGACAATCTAAGCTGGGTATCTTTGTAACCCGTATGAGAGATACCCAAGTGTCAGTTTGCAATGACGGCAGCGATAATCACGTGCGGCACCACGTGAATGCTGGCGACGCTAGTCCATAAACGTCCTAGCGTCTTACAACTTCGTTTGTTTACATTTCGCATCGCATCGCGGGACCTCATCCCTCCTTCCTCGAGCAACAACACCGACCGCCTTCGTCGCAATCGCATCATCTATCGCAATCGCTTTTCTCATCATGTATAAATACACAAGCGCATTCTCACTTGCAGGAATGGTGGATTCGAGTCCCGATCGACTTGACAGTTACCGGACGAACATCAACGCGATGCCAACGCCCGATTCAATTGAAGATGTTGCGCCAGCAGAGACGACGCGTGGACGACCAGCCAAGGGAAAGTACACTGCCACGGGAAAGGGGCATGCAGGCGGAGTATCTAGCAGGACAGGATCAGTAGCTGCCTCGCGCAAAGCTGGACCATCGGAGCGAGCGGCGGCGGCGGCGGCAGCTAAGAAACGGCCGATGATGGAGCGGCGGCTGAAAGCCCAGCACCAAAGGAGCGAGTTGGACGAGCTGGATGAATTAGATGTAGCGAATGAGCAGGCTCAAAGACGAGTCGATACGGGAGAGGAGATGGTATTGCATAATGAGCTGGATGCGTCGCTTGTCAGCCCTGTTGCGCCACCGAGGAAGAGCAAGGTTCCCCGAGCAAAGGCGCACAACGATCCAGTGAAGCGTATGAAAGGTGCGACGATCACGACGAAGGGGAAGAAAAGGGCTCCACAGCAGGAAGAAGAGGAGATGATGATGCCAGCGGAGGTGCACAGGAACAATGGACCCGCTCGGTCCGACTATGAAGAGAAGCAAGAACCGCCATCAATTGCTCTAGACGACTCGCTCCCTCTCGGGGATCTCAACGACGTCTCGGAACTGGACGCAGCAACTCCTAAGCCAGTTCCCAAAGTTTCTCGATCGAGCCGTGCCCCTTCCGAAGTTCCACCTCCACGTGCAGCACCACCACCATCGCTCAATGGGACCAAACGCAAACGCGTCCAAGACGATGCGACGTCCGACATCGAAACCTCGTCCGACCCAATTCTCCGCCGCAAACTAGGTGATGTCACCCGCCGGTACGAAAATCTCGAAGCCAAACACCGCAAGCTGCGAGAGGTAGGCATCAAAGAAGCGGACGTGAATTTCGAGCGGTTGAAGAAACAGATGCAAGAAAAGAATTATGGTATGTGCTATCTATCACTTATCCGATCCAGCCCTCCACCTTGTTCATCCTTTCCTCGAGCCGTAGACACACCAGTGTAGTCACATAGTGCTAATAAATCAACCAAAATAGCGGCCGAGAAACTCATCTCATCGCTCAAATCCGAACTAGCGACGCAAACCTCGCTAGCTCGAGAAACGAAAGTCCTACAATCTCAACTCTCAACCCGGAATCAGGAGATGGAAAAACTGCAATCCAAATTGACGTCCCTCACCACCTCCCTTCAAACCGCCGAAACCGAGAATAAGAATTTATCCGCCAAACTAGCTGCCTCGAGAGCCACTGCGAATGCTTCCCAACTCACGGACAGCGGCAGTAACGGACGAATGGTTCCAAACAACGCCATCAAGAGAAATGGCCACGGGAATGGCCACGGACTGAATGGGACTGCTAACGCAGCGGCAGCCGCGGAAGTGACGCGAATCGCACAAGTCAAAGAGAATCTCTACAGTGATTTGACGGGTCTGATTCTGCCCAACATAAAAAAGACAGAGGAGGGGGATACGGTGGTGGATTGTATCCAGACAGGACGGAACGGGAGTATGTATCCATTTATTTATCAATCCCCGAAGATGTTACATTTCGAAAACCACCCGGTGAAGATCTAGATACTGATAAGATAATGATTACATTAGGTTTACATTTCAAACTAACACTTCTCGATTCCTCCAACACTACGCTCACCACATCGATGACCAAAAAGGCGGGAGCGGGGGGAGGACCATCGACGAGCTACGAAGATCAAGAATTCCTGTTCACGCCTCTACTTGACCCGCATCGTGATCGGGCCCTGATGGAGCTGCTACCGGAGTATTTACAAGAAGAAATCAGTTTCACGAGAGGTCAGGCAGAGAAGTTTTATGAACGGGTTGTGAAGTGCTTGACTACACCTGTCACTCAGGATGATGAAGGGGAGGGCGGTGAGGAGCTAGAAGAGGAGAGTAGGATCGAAACGTGATTGGCGTTGAGGGGGTTGTTACCTACTGGAGTATTTGCAAGAAGAAATCAGTTTCACGAGAGGACAGGCAGAGAAGTTCTATGAACGGGTTGTGAAGTGTTTGACTACCCCCCCTGTTCATGATGGAGGGGAAGAGGATGATGAGGTGGAGGAAGGGGAAAGTAGAATAGAAGCGTGATGGGCGTTGATGGAGTTGTTGCCAGAGTATTTACAAGAGGAGATTAGTTTCACGAAAGGACAGGCGGAGAAGAGAAGTTTTATGAACGGGTTGTGAAGTGTTTGACTACCCCTTCTCCTTCTGTTTCTGTCCATCGTGACGCGGAGGAGGAGGATGATGATGATGAAAGGCAGAGTCAGATCGAGGCGTGATGGTCTTTTCTTTACCTGAGTATCATATTTACTCTTGACAAAAGAGTATCAATTCTTACGAAAAGGAAGAGCTGGCGAGAGAAGTTCTTCGACAGAGTATTTCGGCACTGAACGATCCCCATTGGTCATGAAACCTCTAGTGAAGGCGAAGATGAGACGATGGTGAGGATGGTAATAGGAGGGTAGGCTTGAAGCTTGGATGCGTTTTCTATACCCTAGGATTTATTTACACGCTTTTGAAAGGAGTAACTAGTCCACGAGAGCACTCTTAATCGGACTTTATTGGAGAAGGTTATGAACTGCCGTAACTCGGAAACCTGGTGCGGATGGTGGCGTAAGGACATGAGGATGGATGGACGGATGGGAATGGTGGTGAAAGGGTGGGGAGAGGAGGGGGGGAGTGGAATCAACGCATGATGGTGGCGTCATCCTTATAGGGGGGACTCTATATGAGCTTATCTATTACATTGTTAATTATTGCCCCATTGCTATGCGTAATAATTACAGGTTCTATGTCTATACAAAGAAGTAGAGAATTTTACTTCAAATGTTTCTACGCAAAAGATGCAGAATAAGAAGAAATGAGTACTGCATTGTCAAGTTACCTCAATGGGCTTTCGCTCCGATGGAACCTCTCGACTCAACCTCCACTAACCTCAGTTATCCGCTCTCCCCTATCCCGTTAGCGGTCTTCATCTGTCTATTCGCCCCTTTCCCACCTCCATTCGGAAGCACCCCCTGCGACTCACTTCCCCTTCCTTCTTTCAACGAGCGACGAGGATGGTGATCATCTCCAAAACTTAACCCCCTCCCCAACAACCCACTCCCCCCCTCCAACACGGCCACGAAAATACACAGTGTACTCGCAATCACAAAATGGCTGATACTCGTCCCGATATCCAACCAACTCCCCTCATCCCTCACCTGAAAGAAGAAGGTGAGGGTCATGATATCGCTCACTGCCATAACGAACATGAACAGCGCCGAGGGAGCGACGTTGAGTCGTTTATTGAGGATGCCTAGATTCGCGCTGAGGATGACGAAGGGGACCAGGATCTTGATGATCAGCAACGCGCCTTGACTGAAGGGATTGAAGACGGGAATCAATCGGTAGACGCTGTCGAGACTGAACGAGGAGACGGAGGCGATGTTGCCTGTGCTGAAGAAGGCGGATTGGATGAAGAAGAGGAAGAATAATGCGGTGCGGGTGTCGGATAGAGCCAAAGGACGGTAATTATTGGAAGTGTTCCTTGGGAGGAGGGACTGGGATTGCGCCGAGGGGTTCGTAGTGGTGGATCCATTGGATGATTGATGTTGGTTTTTAGAGACCGTGGTGGATCCGTTGGCTGAACTGGGATGATTGTCCAAGGATAGAATGTGTTGATAAACGCAATGCTCGAGACGAACCCATGTGGCAAGGGTGATGCAGAACGCAACGTAAAACAATCCTTCGTAGGAGATGGTGAGGATGATGAATAGGGGTGAGAAGGTGAGGAATAACACGATTAAACGGTGGAAGTAGTCGTTGTTGGATTGGAGGGAGTGTAACAAAGGGACGGTCAAGGAAGAGACTGTCGAGTCAGATTAGAAATGTGTAAGTTGAGATGGGCGAGGAACGGACGTACTAAAGACGAGCCAGCCCACGACCAGCGTACCGAGCGGCAGTCCTTGTTTAGCTTGTAAAGAAGCAATGCTGGAGCGCGTAACGAGCATTGCTAACGCGATGAGGCCAGTCTGAGGGGCATTAGCACCGGCAATGCAGAACTAGACGAAGAAACTTACCTGGACGCCAAGTATTATCCGAGCGAATCCAGCTCTGGTATCATCCTCCATTGACGCCTTTGCAACTTCAGATCGGCGTAATAAGTAGTCTCCAAAGGCAAGATAGAATAGGCCGATGAGACACATTATGGAGCCGCCCAGTAAACTAAGATCACTGTCAGCAATGCTGGAGCTGATGTAAGTAAATGAAATAGACACTTGCATCAGATTGACACTCTCCACCTTGACCACCGGTAGGAATGTAAATGAGGCCATGGAGAAGCAGGCTGCAGTCCATGTCGCCAATAGACCTGAATTCGATCGAATGAAGTTGAATCCATGGGATAGCGGCCAGAGTCCCATGAGCACATAACACAATGAATACACCTCCCGATAAAAATATCCCTGTGCCTGCACAGTGTCAGCTCAATCAAGCTGCAGAACGATACATTGCCGACTCACAAAAATCTCTAATAATCCAATAAATGCCAGCACTTTAACTCCCAAACTCAGATACCCAGCCACACCTTTGTTATGACCCAGTAGCGCTTCTTTACTGGCAGCCAGCACCTTTTGTCGCACCACCACTTCTTCCCAGAATACCACCGGAAAGAGGGCGTACGCGTAATACGTCCACGGCGCTCGCTGCATCCAGAGAGCGGAATACAGCGCGATCAGAACAGAACTGAAGAAGACGACGACCGGCGTCGTTCGTTGCGCGTCCGTGCTACCACCCAGTACATGCAGATCGACAACCGTGATCAATGCAAACGCAATCCAACCGAGATAACCCGCTGCCACCAGCGTCCGTAAAAAGAACCAGTCGTAACGCTGTAGGTATCGAAGACCGTCCAGACCGAGTTGCATGAGTTCTAGTCCGTTTTTGATTGCGAGATCCGGCCGCTCGTCGTCAATCAAGCGTCGAATTCCAGACAGCCGATCATCAATGGAAGAACTCTCCCCGTCTAGAGGCGCAAATGGTTGATATCGCAGTTTGGTGGACCGCTTCAATTCCTCTTTAACGCGGTACATTTCAAGGATTTCTCTTGCGTTGACGAGCACCGCCTCGGCCTTCTCTTTTGCATCTCCAGCCAGGTAATTCAGCGGCAGCTCGCCGACCGAGTTCACTGGAAACTCCAATCCCACCAGATACGCCATCAGCGCTGCGATATCCGCTTGGGAGACATCGTTGCGCTGCACGTGATCGAAGCCCCAGTCGGAGGAGAACCCGTCTTCATGGCCTGATGCTCGACCGTCCTGCAAAATTACAGGCTTTGCAGCCCCAGATCCCCAAGCGATCAATGGCGTCCGAGTATTGTCCGGATGACCGTCCCCGTGGCTTCCCCAGTCGCTCATGCCGTGGTCTGCTGTAAAGACGTAGGCGGTGCGTTGATCCCCGTAAAAGTCTTCAATGAGTTCGGTAATCTCTTGCACGCCCTCATCGACCACTTTGATGTTATGTAGATATTCTTTCGAGTATGGTCGATATGCATGGCCGGTGGTATCCAATCCTAGCAGATGCAGAAAGAAGACGAGCTGGTCTTCATGAAGAGCAGCGTTCAGCGTGGGATTCGATGCAGCGGCCTTGAAGAAATCTTTGACCTTGTCAAACACCCATGTATCGAGATGAGTAGCGTCTAATGATCGTCAGCTACCGACGCTATTGAGGGGACCGAAAGACAACACGAATGGGCTATTCACACCCTGCGTATAATCCTCCGCCTCCTCCGCATACATATCCGCATCCACTCTCCCACTTACCGCCCCCTCCTTGAACATGGGCAAGATATCAGGACTACCCCAGCTCCACGTATGTCGACTTCGATTAAAGACACTATCGAAATTGACCGGATTCAACTTCCAACCCGTCATCACCGCCGATACATCCTCGTATAGACCAGCTATCAAGGCGACATGGCCCGGTCGAGACTCGGTGGGGACTCGAGTATGCGAGACACCAAAGGTACCGTGGGCCAGCACGCGGGAGCGCAAAAAGGGCGCCAAGGGGCGGGGAGTGAGCGCCGCGGGATCGGTCGGATCTGTAGGACTGGGATCTGGAAAGGACTGAAAGGCTTTGTCGGCGCGGAGGCCATCCCCTAGAAATGGAAATAACAGGGTCAGATGCTGGGTCCTGTCTACAGGTGTAAAGGTTAGGGAGAGAGTGGCCCACCAACGAATAACACCAGACGCTTGGCCGGTGCATCAACTTTCTCTGGTCGCTCTACTCGATATGCACGCATGCCATGAACGATGGGCGAGACAAAGTAGATGTCGAAGATGGAGTAGATGTAGATCAGGTGGAAGATGATGGCGATGGCTAAGAAGCCAAAGCGGTTGACGCGGACCATGGTGGGATTACAAGAGATGGGAGATGCACTGGACGAGTTGTTGTTTAGCAGAGAGCTCGTCCAGCTGCATCAAGGGCGCATTGTTATTAGAGGTATGGGTAGGCACGTAATGAGCGACATGTCCCTTGGTGGTACCCGAACGGGTGAGTAGTCCGATGAGAAACGCGTCGTTAAATGCGCTTGAAGTTCGAGCAACCAGAATCGCGAGTAAGAAACAGCCGCGCCAGATTACTCAACATCACTAATTCGGAGTTATAAGCAACTTTGTCTTGGATATCACTATATTAATCTTCGTCTGCAGTACATTGAGTTCATCGCTTCAAGGACGTTTGGAAGATGGTATGGGGTTCCTGCATCTCATGGCGTGGCATGGGCACACGCGGGGGAAAAAAAAAATGGAACAGCTCAGCAGTAACCGGCCACACACGAAGATGACAACACCGCCTCAGATGCACAAAAGCACCATTTAACGCCCCAAAAAGCGAAGATACAAGGGGCAATCGAGTATTGCGATGCCCAAGGTATAGACTATTATCAAAATGATGTATTTAAAACCTTTGGTGTGCCCAAATCTACTGGACACCGCATCGTACGAGAGAATTCCGCTCGGAAGTGTCATCACAAGCTTGAGTCCGAGTCTCGAGGCCGCAAGACAATAATTACACCTGAACAAATGCAAGAAATGGAGCATATACTCGAGACTGAGGGTTTGGAGGGCAAGGGTTTGACATGGGAGCAGCTAGGTACTTGATTCAGTCGTTATGGAAACTAAATCTAACCTGTCCAGAGGAATGGAAGCGGGAGTAGAGGCTTGCGGTCGTACAATCAAATCTACAATGGGAACCATGGGATATCACAAATTTATAGCATGCATAAAGAGTTGGACTGCTCCTGCAACTGCTGCACGATGTCTCGAGTATGCAAAAGAGATGCTACGCAAATACCCCACAGCCGAGCATTGAAAGCGTGTACGGTTCAGCGACGAGCTCCATTTTGGCTGGGAACCCCAAGGAAAACTACGCATCATTCAAAAACCTGGCCAGCGTTACTGTCCCAACTGTATACAATATAAAGAAGAACCTAAAAAGAAGGATCAGAAGCAGTTCCATTGCTGGGCAGCTATTGGATATGACTTCAAATCAGCGATTGTGTTCTACGACGTACCAACAAACACCAATGGAAAGATGTCTTTGCAGGTCTCAAATCCTTGAGCCGGTGGTTAGACCTTGGTTGGAAGCTAAAGAGGATTTTGTTTTGGAAGAAGATGACGATTCGGGTCATGGAACGAGTGCCTCCAATATCGTACGCAAGTGGAAGCAAACACACGGCTTGGAGGCATGTTTTAATTGCGCTTCGTCCCCTGACCTTGCTTCTATAGAGAACTGTTGGCAGCCTCTCGAGGCACATATGCGTAAGTATCCTCACTGGAGTGACAATACCATAAAGGAGTTAATTCTCGAGGGCTGGACCGGCGTGTCGCAAAAATCATCAATAAGCTAGTCAGTTCGATGCCTAAGCGGTTGGAGGCAGTTATCGAGGCGGAAGGCAAGCTAACGGGATACTAATCTATTGTATTCTCTATCTATTCTATGTAGTTGTGCTGCGAGCAAAATGAGACCGGTCACTGCTGAGCTGTTCCAAATTTTTTTTCCCCCCGCGTGGGGCACTAAGCTCTCACTCTGGGCTAAGGAATGATTATGTAATCCACTCTATTGCTATCGCATTTACCCAAAACGGCAATCTTCAAAATATCGCGTTCAGGAAGTCTTCGAGAACCTGAATTTGTCCCACCAAACTCTTCAGGGATGCACTACTAAACGCCATCCAAATGAACCTAGCGACATCAGAGGTGAACATCGACAAAACCACCTTCAACAACATGCCTATCAATGCAGAAGCCATTGTATTAGCATGCAAATCATCGGCAACGGAAAGTTTAGTGCCAGGCTATCTCAGGGCCATTTTAGTTGCTCTACGTTGATCCTGCCTAACTGGGAGCAGAGCGTGAAGAGACGCTTGAATAAAACCTTACCACTTAGGGACAAATTAACTGGGATTTGCAAGTTTTGAACCAAACTTTAGGCATTTTAGGGACTTTGCTTAGCTAGGTGCCGGGGCAATATACGGACGGAGCGAATTGCTAGGTGGAAATAACGGCTCTCCTCATCTATTGGGGTCCCAGTACAAAAGCCGCATCTTGATGATCCACCTCATCACCTAGATAGCATTACCCTCGACGGTATCGAATTCGGATGCAACGCGATGTTGTATCTTGGGCATCCCCTATTTTGAACGATGTGATCCTGGTTACCAATCTCTTGATAGGTGTCCACGACACAGCTTACTCGCTTTGTAACGAATTCGCCTTCACACGAAGGGATTCTAGCTGAAATTGAAGCATTCGTGGTAGAGCTGGCCAAAGTTGACTATTATAGACTGATATCTGTCTACTGGCAAGGAACGGGATGGATGGATGGTTCCGCTACTTAGCAGAGAACTACTTTGGGCCGAATAAGGCCAGGCGGGCGTCATACCGTACATCAACAGCGTCAATCAATTACTCCATCACTCAATCAATCACCCTTCTTTCGTGCACTCTCAGCAGACGACGTCTCCGCTGCGCTTCTCCCTCTCATGGGAAACCTCTCACGCAGAGCCCGTTCCATATCCGCGTCGATTCCTGAGCCCGCTGCTGCTGCGACGGTTCTCGATGACCCATCATCGGGTCCACCACCTGCCTCAAACCCATCCTCGAGCTCAATTAGATCACCCTCCAGACTCGCTCGACAACCCGTCACGGCGGCGCCCGAGTTCTCCGCAATGGCGGCCGCCGCTCGAGACGCCACCCGCTTCATCCACCCCTCGATCGCACTGCCTACGGTCTCGAGCCCAGCCGTAGAGACGCTACTCCCCACGCTCTCAAAACTGTCTCGGGGCGCGACATTCGGCAGGTGAGGTGCCAGATATTTATTCAGTCCGTCTTGGGCGGGACCAGGACTTCTTGTCCCGGCGCCGAGCATTCCCACCCCTCCAATCCCCTGAAGACGATGATGGGGGAAGTAGCTCGTCAAATTTGAATTTGAATTCGAATTCGAGCGAGATTTGGATCGATCGGAGAACCCTCCCACGGATCGCGGTAGGTCCAAGGACATGGGAGCACTGTTGTCTTCGGAGGAACGTGACTTCCGTCGAGCGGGTGGGAAGTAGCCCAGTGTTCGGCGGGGCATGCGGACGATTTCAACGGGGGCGGGGTGTCCGTCGATCGTCACCCAGGAGTCGTGCGTCCATGGAGGATCTTCATGATGTTCTTGTGTATTTAGGGATGTGGTTGAGGATTCGACTGTTCTGTTCTCGGAGACCCGCGGCGGAGATGACCATGATGGAGTGATATCATCCAACAAATCCACTTCACTCGGTTGCTCCACCTCCTGTCTTTCTGTCTCTTCATTTCCAGACGGTGCAGGCACAGGCTTCCCTTTCACTGCACATGCATGCACCGGCAGAACAACCGTTTTTCGACACTGAATCGGATCGTTCGGCCATAGCCGGTTGGCTTTCCGGAAGATGGCGGGCTGACAGTGAAACTGGATGATCACACCGGCGACGGTATCCTGGGGTTTGACATGGTGGAGATAGACCAGCTCTTCCACGTCTCCCTCCTGTCGGTGCGTCTCCGACGCAGACTCCGGTATCGACGACACCACCCCTCGATCATCGGAGACCCTTCTCTTGTAATTCCCAACAGCATCCGGAATAGCGTGCTCGTTGGCGGCCAGTAATCCATCTCGTCTTTTCGCCCGAACCAATGCTTCTCTCGACTCCCTCGACCCAGCCGCAATCAAGTCTTCTCCTCGTCGATGCGGTTCGGGACCCCACTGCAACGGTTCCGTGCCACCATTGAACCATCGACTCCCATATGTAGCCGTCGATGAGCCTCGTGGTCGGGAACGTGGTGGAGAATGTGTTTTGCTCGGCCCAGTATTGCCGTTTACGTCGCCCTTCAACACTGTGGACGCCAGCCCTTGAATCGCCGACCACGAGCCCTCCCAGAGCCCCGACGTGAAGGCCGATGTCGTTTGATAGCTCCCCCGGGAAGCATATCGATGGTCGGAGCGGCCATTGGCGGCCCATCTTGGCTGTCGAGTGCCTCCGCTGTCTCCTGCTCTGGCATGCTGACGCGGGATTGGTGATGCGGTCCGCGAGGGGCGTGGAGAGGGAAACGGAGAGGGCAAGTGAAGCTCGGACTCCTCTTCATCGCTACTATGCAAGAGCGTGCCTCGACGGGAGGGGACCTGCGGGCGTCGATTGCGTGGTCGGATGTCCGACGACGCCGTGGTCGACGTCGTAGCGGAGCTGGTGGGGTTCATGTTGTAGGTGGGGCGCACCTACGTTGGCCGGCGTTTCTTTGGGTGAGGTGGCATCGAGTCGATGAGTTTCTGCAATTCACAGAACGTGATAGATCACTATACGTGTTGAACGTGCTGTCATCGGGACTGTAGTTTGAGACGGACGTTGTGAGATCGGGAGTGGTATGTCCCTTATCCTCACTGCCGATGCTGTTCCTCGGCCCGAGCTGCGAGACATCCGCATTTGTTTCCCGAGCGGATTACGTGGCGAGCATCATTCTCCGCGATGATCGACAGGCACGACAATCAAAGGATTTTATATCCAGACAATTTCTCCATTGTCGACCTCCCCAAGGACTACGGGGCATGGCTAGCCTTCTTGACCGAATCACGGCTGCTTAGTTCAATTGTTGATCAAGTACCTAGTCACGAGAAGATCAGCAAGTAACGACTCTCGAAAGTGTGCGAAAAAACAGCATTCCTCAATTTCACCTCTTGATGGTGTCTGGCCTTGAGGGAAAAAGACAGATCAGGCAGCATTTACAAAACTTCTATGAAGGCTTAAACATTAGTCTTACAACTTTTAGGGGGGTTTAAGAGAAGAGCATATGAGAAGAGGACCATATCACTGTAACACTCCTCTGCAGCTATGGGAAGGTGATTAGCATTAGTCGTTTGCTAATTCATGGAGCGGTAACTGGAGTCTTTGAAGGCTGGATAAGTAAGAATCTGCCCATCTAGGAGATATCGGGGTCATTGTCCGATTTACATTACCAACATCCCATTCGGAGCGCCTTCGAGAAGGACGAGAGCTGAACAGACTGAACATGACTCATTGAAACGACCAAAGTAACGTTCCAAAACTCTGATCAAATGAGTCTATTTATCACCAATTTGTAATTACCAACTATATAGAAATCAGGATATCCTTCTAGACCAGCCCAAGTTGAGGACCGCCTCCATAAATCAACATTATCAGTGGAATTTCAACATGGAAAGAGTCCAGTTCCTAGTTGATATATTCCCTCTTTAGTTTTATTTTATACCGTTGTGATCTTCAACCAACTCGATCCTAGCTGTTGAATGTGAAGCTAGTACCATGAAAGCCTGTCTCTAACATCATGCCATCAAGTACAGTACATTGAGAGCTCCTTTTCGAGATCAGATGAGATGCCTCAATGACCCAGATTCTTGGTCGTGCGAACGGAATTTCTCAAGGTCCACCCATCGTCTCCAAGGTCCTCCGAATGGGTATAGCTTCAGTAGATGTATACGCTCTCTCTCACAGTATTTCGAGTTCATCTAGAATTCATTTTTAATAAGCCGTTACAGCTAAAGGCTCGAGGCTTATAACATTTAGATATCCGCTTCTTCGAGCTTTTTG
>QQTW01001084.1_pt1 | contig 18582 bp, 30 predicted proteins | sample 1904831 | NCBI WGS metagenome assembly QQTW01 (sample SAMN09435610, study PRJNA476489) | Subsurface metagenome, whole genome shotgun sequencing project. | reverse complement strand
AGTTTTAAGTGATGAAGTGAATCGGGGGGGTTGTCGTCGTAAGTGGTCTCGCTGATGAAGTGAATGTAACTGCAGGTGGAAGAATTCTGGGATTCCATGTGTCAGACGGCCATCACGCTGATTTCCAAGTCGCTCGCGACGGTGGACAGTACCGAGCTGTTGCTGAAGATCAAGGGAATTATTGCTTTGTTCATTCAGACCATGGTGGTAAGTGACCCTGGCCAGGTGGAAGCCGAGCAAACCACGTGAGGTCTGACTAAAGTTGTAGGGCTGGAACTATTCTGTTCAAGCTCTGGACAATTTCCTATTGATCCTTTTTGAGGAATATGCCGCCTTATTGAAGAGGGGGTTCGCCGAAGACTTTCAAGAAGTGAGTGAAGTCAGTCTATTGTTCGGTTGGACTCTGACAAGTCACATAGATTGTCTCGACGGACGACTATATGCCCATGCCGATCAATAACTTGGATGAATACGACAAGGTGCTCAACGTCAGTTGGTACACACCTGAAAAGGCCCGTGAGGAGCTGAGGTGGGTGGTGTCCTTCAGTAGTGTAAAGATTGCGGCTAATCCGTCATGCACAGCTTCCCATACGTTTTTCCGTTTTCGCGAATGTACCCTCTCTGTTGCATTAATATCCGGAACTTCTTGAATCAGTTTTATTTCTTCTCGGACGACCACTTTCAGCATCCGAACGTCTTGGATGAGACTTTGAGGAAGGTGAGCAACCAATCCGGCCTGCGTCTCATTTGAGCGCATTCATTGCAGTGCCCTTACTGACAATCAATAGTCCTTGGACGAACTCCTGACCGAGAATGTCTGCCAATCTCTCGTTGAGCGACTAAACTCGCAGTACCTAGGTCAGATCGTCCAGATCCTAATCAACCTCGAGCACTTCGAGACGGCATGTCGAGAGTTGGAGCAACTCCTAGTGGACGCCAGGTCGTCCACATCCACCGGTGGTCCCGTTGTGTTAAATGCCACCGAAGCATTCCGGAGCCACAAGAAGACCGCCGAGAAGAGAATATTTGAGCTTGTCAATTCAAAGATCGATGACTTAATTGAGACCGCTGAATATGACTGGTTCGTTGTGTCCGAGTTTGCGTCGAAGTAGTATTCGACTGACGCACCATGTGCAGGATGGCAACGATCCCAGAGACGGAACCAAGCAGTTACATCCAGACTCTCACTCGGTATCTGTCTAACATTATGAACTCCACTCTACTCGGTTTACCACGCGAGATTAAAGAATTCATCTACTTTGACGCACTCAGCCATGCAGCTGCGCGGATTTTGGTGAGTGTAGGATCCACTACTATCAGTCGATAACTCCTCCTCCTTCTCCTCTCCTCCAGCACCAAACGATACCAGAGCCGCTGACAGAAGTTATATATCTAGGCATTACCCCTCTCCGAAGACGTCCAAACCATCAACCCCAATGGCGTCGCCGCCTTATCCAAAGACGTGGACTACCTCGCTTCCTTCGTCGATAGTCTCGACGTACCCATCCTCAAGGAGAATCTCGACGAGTTGCAACAAACGATTCAATTAATGGAAGCTTCCAATACGGATGAATTCTACGATGTCTCGACTCGGAATAAGAAATACGGGAGAGTGGACGCGATGAAGGGACCAGCGTTGCTTGAGAAGTACGTCCACGCACTCCTCCTACTTGAATTGACTTGAATGGGGAGTAGCAGAGAAGGGGATACACATACACATGCTGACTTTTGGCTGGACAGGCTTACACATACCGTTCAACAAACCCCCCCGCAATCGTCGGGGCCGTTCTCGGGAAAGAATGATACTTTTAGTGCGCTCTCGTCGAGGTTGGGTATGAAGTCGTAGTACAACTACGGGTCTGCAATGCAGAGCTCTAGACGCTCTCTTCGATCCTTGATAAAAAGCGCTTGAGCGAGCTGGTGATGCTCGAGTGCCGAGTCATATCAGCTTTGCGCTGCTAGGACTTTGATCGAAACCAATACGAAAAGACCTGGTGGCGATGCACCTTGGCCCCCCGAAAAATCTTCCGCTGCCGCACGCATTAGCAAGGCGAACCGAAAAAGTTTTAGTCGGCATACATCGTCCAAACGACTGCCTCCCTATCTACCTATTCAAGGCACCATATGAGTTACTGCCCAAAGACAGTGTACGAGCGGCTAAATGCGAGGCTCCTTCATCTAATGAACAGTGAGTACGGCATTGGATGGACGAAACAATCGTGGCCAGAGCTGCATGGAATATCCCGCTACGTGCGGTATGTAGCAAGGCAGATCTGAGCCAACATTGGCCATCAGGGAGTCATTCAGCTGATCTCAAATCTATATCGTCTTCGGCTACCGAACCTGTGATCGTGAGAGGGGTCCAAGCTGGACAGGGAGGAAGCAGGGAAAGCGGAGGAGCGGCTAAACATGTCAGGGCTGAGAGGGATGGAGGGCGGTAAGGCCCCTTTGCCCAATACCCCTAGGTCGATTGATCCTGTGGTGGTGAGGGGCGTCGGGGCTGGATAACAGGAAAGAAGTCATGTTGGTGAAGCAGAGATTGTAAGATTTGCAAGCAGAAAGGAGGATGAGTTGCAGTGCGGGTCACTTCGTATGCCATATTTTGAACTGTTCTCGCTCATTTAAAAGCCCCAAAGAGTGTGAATTACGCTGAGGCTGCAAAGTGCGTGGCCTCCGCGGTCTCATGAAATCGAACAGCCAAGAAACCTTGAGCCTCTGCTATCATTTCACCCCACTCAGATGTTCGGACAGGGAACCGTAATTTGGCATCGGCATTTCTATGCCCAGAACCCGAAATGCCACCATTGCGCGTCCTGTCTGAGCACAATACTTTCGGTACGCCAATTTCTGGTCCACTACCTCCCCTTCCGCGACCTTCTCAACGCTCGGCAACAAGTCGTAAGTTTCTTTGCTCCACCCGCATTCGGACGTGAATCGATCCACCGTGAGAAGGTAGAGCGTGTCCGTTGAGACAGGATTGTACTCTTCCCTAGAGACAAAGGCGAACTTATCAGTGCCGTAGGGCCCCTTAGTTATAAGGTTGACATGTTCGCCCTTGACTGGGTCCCAGTCCCATCGGACAGTCCATGTGAAGTCGCCGTTTCTGACTGGAAACTAGCGTCATTCAAGAATCCAAGTTAGCGTCAAGCCACGATTCATAGAACGCCGATTGACTGACGCAAGAGCTCAAGGACTCCCAGATAACCTTGAAAACTGGAAACCAAAGGGAAGACAAGAATACGTCCACCAGCAGCAAGCTCATCGTTAAAACCCCCAAGCTCGGGTAGTGATGAGACCAGTAACATCAGCGGCAATAAAGTCTAGTCTTCTCGGTCTATTGTGTAGTGCTTTAACCTTGGACTTCGGGTCATCGTATTTGAAGTCTTCAGCGCCGACGTTCCTGCCGATCTCATCAAGAGCGTGCCGAAGAGGCGTCACTGTTCCACTTGTTCCACAGCCATAGCGAATTATCTCCCCCATAGCTAGTAAGTGTAGTGGCTTGATGTTCTGAGCTCAAGAGTGTACAACGTAAGGTGGTCATGGAAGAAAAAAAAGAAAGCAGATAGCAGTATATTATTGGAGTGTCAGCCTCGTCAGCTCTCGGTAGCTTGGTGAAATGCCCAAAAATCTAGACACTGTCGGGGCTAAAAGTGACATTCTGCTGGCAACCGAGTGGTGATCACCTTTTAGCCCAGTGGGACCACTTTCGCCTGCAACACTATGTTCTCTCTTGGTAACACAAGGAAAGTGAAATCTGCCTGGGACTCAGCGCGACGCCCATTCCACTCAATGCCACTTTTATCACCAGCTCACGCACCTCCAATTTGCTGCCTCAGGATAAGAAGCCGCCTCAGCCAGCCTGATCGAGGCTGAGCCGTAGTTGAGCCGACCTTTGATTTGGGATCATGCTCTCTTCCTCTTCGTTCCAAATGGGGTCTTCTACAGACAGAGATACGCAGCATTTGACGTGTATATCATCATCTGAAGCTCAACACCAAGAGGACAAGTAGAAACTGTAGCTGATACGCTTTATCAATGTCTTTTGGTTATCGGTGGTTACCTACCTCTCGTTGTAGTTTTTCTTGTCTGAAATTCCTTGCGAAGTTCGTGGCCTCGTGTCGACCAAGGGATCACAAAGCAGGCAACACTGACAAATGGTGATGACATACCAACGTCTAATTCCACTTTAGAACAGATATGTAGCATCGGGTGTCACCTTGCGTACCGCGAATACAGAGAGGATGATCGTGTACGAAGTGTGTAGCATTCCCGGAGATCATTGTTCGATAGGCGGTCCAGATAACGAACAATACACTCTAAAACAACGACGAAGGTTCTATACATGTACGCTATCAACACTCCCACTCCACTCCACTCCACTCCATCCAGCAAGCAACCAAACCTTCACCGTTCCATTCCTTCCCCAATTCGATCCCACCTGCACTGGTAGCCTCGCCCCCTGCTCTCCCCATAAACGATGTACGAATGAATGGAAACGTAGTGGGAATGGGGGCTTAATACAGCTCGAGAATGAGAATGGAAAGAACACGAGGAGAGAAGGAAGACAGGTGGCTGAGTCTAGGAACAGCAGTAGAGTACAGAAACAGCTAGCGACGATGAGACTAAACTCGAAACCACCATAAACGAAAGGGAACGCGAGAAGACGATATGGTAAAGCAAATTTGATCATTTATCCACCCTATTGCGATCGATATGTATTAGTCTGTGTATCTTCATGAGAATGTGGTTGAAGATGGAGTCGAACGAGGTGTACATATGTACATACCTGCTGAGGTGGCATTCCTGGGTAGCCATACATCCCTTCCATACCACCATACATCTGCCCCTGATCTTGTCCCTGTCCTTGATGTTGCTGCTGCTGTTGCTGTTGTTGCGGCGGCGCATTCGGGTGATGATGGTGATGAGCAGACGACGCCGGACCAGGAGGAGGATGAGGGCCTGCTTGTGCGTGATGCTGCGCAGCAGAAGGATGAGCATGCGGTTGGGCGTATGCCCCTGCTGCCGCCGCAGCGGCCGCAGCCGAGGAGGCATGCACGGGACCGCCTCCCGCGTACATGCCCGCTTGTTGCGAGCGGTAGTCTTGCTCCGTTGGTATCCCGTGGGGCGCTCCTAGGCCGTACTCCGCTGGAGGAGGTGGAGCCATGTGATGATGCTGCGGCTGTTGCTGCTGCTGTTGTGGTTGAGGTTGAGGCTGAGACGGTTGGTGTTGCTGTTGCTGCGGCGGTGGCGCAGGTGCGCTGGGTGCTCCAGATGCACTGGGTCCACCAATCTGTTGTTGCTGGGCGATACCCGAAGAAGACGACGCGGCACCGACTTGATGATGCTGATGATGCGCCCCACCGCTACCACCACCTCCACCTCCAGCAGCACTACTGCTACCTACTCCCCCCGCCGCTGAATGGCCACCGCCGCCACCACCACCACCACCACCGCCTGCGTTGCGCTTGCTGTGCGCGACCGCCTCTTCGCGGGGCACGATATCGATGAGGAAATCAAACATGTCGGATTTCGCGAGGGCAGCGGCGATATCGGATCGTTGGAGGGTGCGGCGTTTGTTTTCTTCGGCGTGGATCCAAGCTCGCATAGTCAATTCGGTGATGAAGATGTCGCATCCCTTGGCGAAGAGGATGGGCGCCTCGGCTGAGATCATCTTGACCTCCGGATCGGCCTTCATCACCTTCTTGATCCGCGCCAGCGGCAGCGGTTGCTGCTTGTAGTCGTGCGTTTCGTTCTCCAGCGAGTCGATCGTTTGTTGCCAGTACGTTGTGAGGATGTCGCGGTAGTTTCCTTGCAGTCCTTGATTGACCTGGTATCATCCACATTCTGTCATTAGAGCCATTGATGCTTTCCCTTCACATCCTCCCCTCGACATGATCTGATCACTCACATTCGCCCACGTCCCCGCGTACGCGTCCGGCGCCGTTCCATGGCCCTGGGCGGATAGCTGCACCTCCCTAGCAGTCAGCCATGCTCTTCTTTTGACCCCCGAGGATCGGACAACTAATAGGGATCCTGTCGCCAGTTTCAAATGGGGGGGATCACATACCGCGGCACTTGCGCCTGGATCATCACACAGCGGATCAGCATCTGAGTGTGCGCAATTGAAGCAAGCATCTTCGTCCCGAAGCGTTCATAACAGTGTCACTTCGGCGCCATGGTCTCGGGACGGACCCCGAGTCGGGGGGTCAAGGACAGACAAAGAAAATCGGAGGCGATCCACCACAACGACGCAACACACACACACACACACACGACGTACCGTAATGACCTCCATTGCGCGTATCATAGATGGGCTTCTGACGGGCTGCCGCCGCCGGCTGCTGCCCGCCGCCAGCGGCCCCCGCTGGCTTTTGCGGATCCATGGTTCGTCCGTTTGCGCGGGTATCGTTGCCGTCGAATTGGGATGAACAGTCGAACGGGATCCGTGTGGTGGTTTGAGAATGGGGAACAATAACAATCGCTCGTTCTGGACGGGTCCTCGGAAAACTAGGAGTTTCTTGATTGATGGACACCGCTCTTCTTGCGAATGAGAATTGCGTCGTCGATGTAATTCCTATCGAGGCGGTGAGCGCAGCGCACATGCAGGCTTCAACCAGTTGCGCTCACCTTGTGCCCTACGGCGACTACTCGGTTCAGGTACGCGAAAAGTTGTCTGGTGGATGTGCTCCTCTACTGGATCGATATCGTTCGAGCGAGTCGCAAGACGTCAATCAATTGAGTGTCCAATCCGCGATGGGCGCAGATCGTGAAGCCTGTCGCTGGTTCCAATTCCTCCGAGGATGCGGGACGTGAGCTGCATATACCCGAACAGCAAATGGTGATGTGGGACGGAGGACGATCGTAGAGTAGTCTTCAGGGCGCAAAGCCATACATTATCAAGAAAACATGATATAATCTACATTGGTCAAAACACGGTACGCAGGTTGGGCCTCACCCTTCCCCAAGGACACTATATTTACATGTTTTGGCACCGCATATGCTCCCAATTGAAGCCAAATTCAGGCGCATTCGACGTTTATTTGGGCACCGATGCACGATGAGCGCAGCTTCAGCCCAGTATCTCTGTAAACAATCCATCGCAAACCTACCAAGTTCTAGCTAGTGATTAGATTCAACAGGGATCATTGTCAACCCAATCATCATGGAACGCTTGCTCTAATGACAGTCCCAGCCTTAAGTTAGAGCTCTAAATATCGTGACAGCTCCGATTTACGAGTGTCAGAAATTCTGACTGTGATCAGCGGCATCTGTGGCCCTGTGAGCTGTGCCCAGTTATGACCCACAGCGAGCTCGCCGATGACTAAGCGCGGCTCTCCGCCCACTACATGGTGCGGGTCTTCGAATTTCTCCAGCGAACATTTTCTGAACCCAGATCGTCAAAATGGCCACCACAGAGGAGGGAGTAGCAGCCAGGAGCACGCAGATGTTCTACATCAATGAAGATGATACGGACCAGCAGATTGAAGATCTCCTTCGAGAAGCTGAACAGAGGATGCGGTCAGCGGCTACTACTAGTAACACCCACTCCAACCACCAAAGAAGCCCAGAAGCGGTGGGTGAAAATATATTCGGGGAAGATGAATTGAAGTCTCCTCATTTCAAGTAAGAAATCAGTATTGGGAATTTTATAATTTTCTGCTGCCTGACATCTGGCTAGATTTCCTCAGTTGAAGAGCCAGCATCTGCCACAGCCATATGTGCGTGCGGTGGGAGATATTGCACGAGTCGACACCACGCGTTTGGTGGCCCTCAAGGAGCGCCGCGCGGCCAACGGACTCAGAAAAGTAGAAGATCCAGTCCAAATGAAAGCAAAAATGAAAAAGGTCCGTGTTCTCTGCGATCTTGTGTTCCAAATCCTTTACTACATGACGACACATACTCCATTGTTCCGGCCTATGCAGTCACGAGGCCCGTCTTGGTAACCTCACTGCACCAATGAGGAGACAAAAATCATAGTTACTCTGATTATAATTCTCATCAATCTATTATGATATATTTGAGTTTATTACAATCCCACTCTGATAGCCTTCCAGGAGAAAGCGGCCACGGCGGGCCCCAAGTGGTTCAATCTGCCTCGCACCGACCTGACGCCCGAGCTCAAGAGGGACCTACAGCTATTGCAGATGCGTTCGGTGCTCGATCCGAAGCGGCACTACAAGAAAGAGGGCAAGAAGGCTGCAACGCCTCAATACTCCCAGGTGGGCACCGTCGTCGAGGGTCCCACCGAGTTCTTCAACGGCCGCATTCCAAATAAGGAGCGCAAGAAGACGTTTGTGCAAGAGGTGCTGGCCAATGCTGAGGCACGCGACCGCTTTAAGAGGAAGTACGCGGCGGTGCAGGTTGCCAAGACTAGTGGCAAGAAGGCGTACTACAGGCAGCTGCAGGCGAAGAGAGCCAGGAAGAGAAAATGAAACGTTCAGTTCTGCCTCAGATTGGTGCAGAACTGCAAGAGAAGATGATGTTTCGCTTGAGAAGAGGCCATTGTGCGCCTATACGACGAATTTTCGATCCGGAACAGCTAAGATGCACAGCTTAATTTGAGGGGAGACAAGACATGCATCACGAATGCGTTTTGCTAGCCTAAATCGGCTACGATTTGCTCGACTAGCTTCTGCAACAAAGGTGTCAGCTCAGCTAGCAGCTGCTATCAGAAAATCACGCACCTCTAAATCGCCTGCAGCTTCACGACCTGCGGCGATCACCTCCGCATGGTTCGCTTTGCCCGTCTCGAGCGTTCGGTTGAGGTCTTGAGCATCGACACCCTCAAGATGGGTATCATCCCCTCTGGGGCCGGCATCGAGCACCGACATGTTCGTCACCAAGCTCAACGCCAAAACCCTCATCCCGCAGTGTCGAGCGACGATGATTTCGGGGACGGTGGACATGCCCACGACATCGGCACCAAGCATGCGCAACATCCGGCATTCGGCCCGCGTCTCATAGCTGTGGTTGTCGGCATCCCGACCTTAATCGTCGAAAACGTCATCAAGCACACTCACCTGGGCCCGCTCACAAAGGCATAGACGCCTTCATGGATCTTTCGCTGGCTGCCGTCCAAACCCCGCTTCTTCCAGGCTTGATGAGCGGTTCGGCGGAGCTCCAAATCATAGGCGTCGGACAAGGCAGGAAAGCGAACGCCGAAATCGTCAAGATTAGGACCCCGCAGCGGATGGATTCCGGCCAACCCGACCAGGTTCAGGTGCTGTTTTCGGGATGAGTTGGAAGAAGTACAAATGAATCTGGAGCGCTCACGTCACCCAACACAACCACATCGCCCACCGCATAACCCGGATTGAGTCCACCTGCAGCATTGGTGACTATTGCCATGCAGTCAGGATTTGGATGACTACGAAGGAAGAGAATGAGCATTACCCAGCAGTGTCTTCACGCCGAGTCGCCACAGGACTCGAATGGGAAATGTAACCTCCTGGATTTCATGGCCTTCATAGTAACTAAACAACTATTGAGCGTTTTGGCCTCCACAGTACGCATGTTATTAGTAGATCCGACTGACTGTGCTCGACCAACCATCAAGACGACGGGTGTCTTCGCTGAGCCCAAAAAGCCAAAGACGAGCTTGCCCGGATGGCCCTGAACTGATATGTGCATCACAACATCAGGTTGAGGTCTGGTTGATCCTTTGAGAATGTGATATACACACCGGTTGGGCGTGGAAAATGGGGAATATCAGCATAGTCGAGCTCGTGCTTCGGTTGCGCTTGGACATATTGTGCCAATCCACCCAGCCCTGATCCGCAGATGATGCCAATGACCGGTGGCTTAATCTGTGGTGGTAGACCTTTCCAAAGGAATGTCGTTGTCTCTGTAACAGCATTGACGGCGCCGGCAGGATCATTCTGCGTGGACCCCATTTCGCAAGCGTTGCTTCAATGCTCCTCGTGGCAGGCACATGAGCCTATCTTTATGACGTCGGGAATTCGTTTCTCCGATCCGGTTGGCGTATAAATTCATCGCGACCGCGACACTGATAGAATCACCACCAGACATGGCCAGCCCAATAACGCCCGTACGGGCTTGGAGCGCCTTGCGTACTCTGAGAGTCGGTATCCCTTCTCTGTATATTGATACACGACTGATATGACGTAGGATGTCGCCAATTCACGCTGTCTGCGTCGACCACCTGTGACACGCCTCTCGACTACTCCAATAACACGCGAGACTGGTATCGAAAGCATGCTCTCTGAACTGTATGTTTGCGAAATATGGTCTCACTATCCACGATGACGATTGACCATTATCAAACTTGTAGTGGACAGCTGTCCTCTAAATCCGCTGCCAACATGCAAACCCCCATTCAACCCACCCAACCTTCCAACCCACCGCCTCTAGAGCTAGCTCAGAACGAAGAAAAAGAGCAGGAAGAACAGCAGGAAGTCCGATTACCACGAAGCGTCCAAGCACTCTATCTCCAACCTCTCAAACGCCGAGCCGAGCATGGCGTTCCCTCATGCGACCTTCAACTACGATCCTACTCGGCACGCAACCTCGAGTTCTTTGCCGACTTTGCCCTTCGAGCCGCGTACTATCTCAAACTTCCGGCTTCAGGACCCGTACCCCTTCCACGGATCACCGAGCGATGGACGGTACCCCGGAGTAACTTCGTACACAAGAAGAGTCAAGAGAACTTTGAACGAGTTACATTGAGAAGGCTGATTCAGATCAAAGATGGTCATCCGGATGTGGTGGAGATTTGGTTGGCGTTTTTGAAGAAGCATCAGTATTTTGGGGTGGGTATGAAGGCCAATATCTGGGATTATGAGGGTCTAGGTAAGTGCATTGATTTATGGTTGGGGTATTGAGGTGCTGACGAAGTGTAGATGTTCATCAGAAGATGGATGCGGATACGGAAGCGGTCAAAGCTGCAGTGGATGCGAAGTGGGCGCAGTTTGCCAGGTTGAAGAGAAAGGGAGAGTCAGGAGAGAACAACGAAAAGAGCGTGGAGGGCCAATCGGGATGATGGGGCCTGTAGCTGTGGTCCACTCGTCGTTATTGCTGGGTACTTCAGTTGAATACCTGCCATCTGGCGTTCTCCTTACTGGTTTACCATTGTACAAATCCCTTGGAATTCCTATAGCTCAAGACTAGAGCCATGTTCAGTGTAATCAGACCTTTCCCTGTATTATCCCAGAACCCAGCCTGATATTCCTCTTCATCTGTTGGTGTAATTTTCTTAGTGTGTTAATAGTTCTGAGGCTACCACCCGGCAAGCTGTCGTGACACGATGTCTGCACTTTTGACGCTCGTTCAGTTGATTGGTCCTCGCTTCTAAAGCTTTCCTTGTGATTGCTTCAGCAAATCCACGACATGCTACCGCGCTCCACCATCAACCAAGCCTCTATCCACTCAACCCTCAAAGCTAGACATGGCCTCTGTCGACGCTGCTTATGGCGACGATACAGCTCTCAATTACCATCCCATCGACCAGTGATCTTTTCAGGCATTCAGCCGACCGGCATCCCGCATCTGGGCAACTATCTCGGCGCATTGCGACAATGGGTGACTTTACAGAACGAGGCGACCCTGGAGACAAGAATCCTCTATTCGATCGTCGATCTCCATGCGTTGACCGTTATGCCTGACCCGGATCTACTTCGACGGCAGCGACGGGAGACGTTAGCCGTTCTGCTGGCTATTGGTCTTGATCCGGATCGATGTACTCTGTTCTTCCAATCCCAGGTAAGCAAAGCGTGTCAGCAGAGATGATGTATCGAGCGATCGGTTGTTAACGGGATCAGGTTCCTGCTCATGCGGAGTTGATGTGGATCCTCAGCTGTCGAGCGACTATGGGCTCGCTATCGCGGATGACCCAGTGGAAGGTTAGACGTGGTGCATATCAACCATGGCTGAACTGCTTCTGATGGATGCAATCTCAGGCCAAGATGGAGTTAGTAGGTAATAGGACAGGGACACCGATACCCGATATCTCGCGCGTGGACCCCCGACTGGGTCTGTTTTCGTATCCAGTCTTGCAAGCCGCGGATGTGTTGGTGCATCGGTACGTCGCGTGAATGGTTACCAATATACATCACGCTAAAGTTACATGATATAGAGCTACCATCGTCCCGGTGGGCGAAGATCAGGTCCAGCATCTCGAATTGACGCGAGATCTGGCGTCCAAATTCGGGGATTTATTCCCCTTACCACAAACCCTTCTAAGTTCGTGAATGTTTCATCCTTCTCGTCCTCCGATTCATGCATCTCATTGACGTCCACAAGCACCCGCCAAACGAGTCCGATCTCTTAAAGACCCGTCGATGAAGATGTCGAAGTCACAGGGAGGCGATATGTCGCGCATCATGCTCACCGATTCGCCTTCCGTCATTGACAAAAAAGTCCGCGCTGCGTTAACGGACTCAGATCGATCGGTGACGTACAATCCCACGCAGCGTCCCGGTGTGGCGAACTTGATCGAGTTACTGGCCCAATTCGATCCGCAGAAGAGATCGCCAGAAAACGTGGCCGAGGAGTATCGAGATAAGACGCTGCATGATTTGAAGATGGGCGTGACTTCGACGCTGGTTGATGGTCTGGAGCGGATTAGGGAGGCGTATCAACAGATTATCGAGCAAGATGAGGGGCGGTATCTGGATCATGTGATCGAGACTGGAGCTTTCAAGGCGAGAGAGAGCGCGGAGGAGACGATGGCGTTAATCAAGACGGTGGTGGGGATCTGATGGGTATCCGAGAAAGAAGCGGTATCAGAATCCCGTAAAGTAGGCTGCGTCTCTTGAATGGACAATGTGTGGATTTTGATGTACAGTCATCGTGCCTCTCTGACCTCCTAGGCGCAGGGAGCAAAACAGAGCTAGCCTGGAGTCATCTTTACCCTTATGAACAAATGCCACTGTATATGTCCATCTGTCGTAATAGTTGATGTAAAAATCTTGCAATGCCAGGTCTGATCGTTTGGTGAAGAGGAGACACTACTATCGCAGAGCCTCCCAGCATCAAAATCTGATAAAGAAATCGAACAGACAAGCTCCACCATGATCCACGACGACGATAAGCTCGATCTCAAAATCTGATAAGATCTATTATGGCAACTTCCAATATCAAGATCGATCTTATTCTAGTGGCTAAAGCCTCCATCTTACCCAAAGGAGCAGTGGTCAATCTTTTGTCGAACATCCTTTAAACATCGAAATCTGATAACGAATGACGAATGATTAGCTATGAATGCTCCGTGAGGTGAACTTGGGTATGGGAACTCCCACCACGATCGATAAAGATTATCACGATCTTATCTGGAGGCCCATATTACCCAAAACAGTAGTGGTCAGTATTTCGTCGAACATCCTCCAAACATCGAAATCTGATAACGGATGGGAAATGATTGGCTGTAATTGCTCCCTCGACGGTCACTGATCTTATCTCGACTGATTAGATCTAGATCGCGACTTCGATATCTGATAAAGTCATGCTTGCAAGTTCCATCGTGACTTCTAGATCTTGATAATCGATCTTGAGATCTGATAATCAGCAAATCTCATCGCAGAGCCTCCTCTTTACCGAAAAGGGACGTGGTCAAATATTCGTTGAACACCCTCCAAACATCGAAATCTGATAAGAATGATTGGCTCTCGTTGCTCCAACCGAAGACCACAGTTTAGGTGGTCACTTTTTTGTCGAACACCGGAACCTGACAACTATTGCGGTATGGTAACTTTCCACCATAATCTATGGGAGATGATCTTCTCTCGACCGGTAAGATTTTAATCAACCGCAGACTTGAGATCGACGATCTATCATCTGAGCCTCCGCGACGCTACCGACTCCACCTAGAATTATATCACAACAAGTTCGGTTTGGGATCAGAAGCTTCATTCGACGCGTCAACCAGCTTTCCAACAATATCGCGCCTAAACCAGCCTCAGTGCTTGCTCTCTCGGCTCGACTTACGCGTCCACAACGTCTCAGCCATGCTCATCACCACCTTCGAAACCTTCGCAATTAGAATGTGTCGCTACCAATGTCTCCGTCTCAGACCACCAACCCGACGTTTTTCCGCTGCGAGCACCAGACATCAAGAACGAGAAGCCGTCCCGCTGGCATTCGATCTGTACACACCCCGACCTGGACAATCAAGCGTATCATCCAGTCCACCACAAACTACATCCAATATAAATCCGTCCATGATATCGACGGAAAATAACTCAGCGTCCATCATGCAGTCCGAACATCCATCCGAACCAGCAAAAGCTCAACAACCCATCATCTTCTTACATGGCCTGTTTGGATCCAAAAAGAACAACCGGACAGTTAGTAAGTAGGTAATTTATATCCTCGTAGTTTGTTTCTTCTATATTTGATAGAAGAGCTAATCTTGTATGTGTGATGGTTCATAGATTGCTCGCCCGGGATTTAAACACCCCTGTCTACGCTCTGGTATGTCCCTTCATTCTTTGTCACCCCTTCTGGAGAGTAACCAACAGTGTGATGCCAGGACCTTCGAAACCACGGAGAATCTCCCCATCATCAACGCCACACATACCTCGCCATGGCGGATGACGTGGAACAATTCATGAACAAGCATCTATTATGGGGAGCCACATTGATTGGACATTCCATGTATACCTCTCACCATTCCCATATACTTTTTCACAATTCCTACGGAACCAATTAATGGCTGATATGAATTGGTACTAAAAAGGGGCGCAAAAACAGCAATGACTCTCGCTCTACGTTCCCCTCAACTCGTCGGAGCGTTAATCTCGATCGAGAATAGTCCCGTCGATGTTGCCTTGAAGGGCGACTTTACGAGATATATCCAGGGAATGAAGCGCGTGGAAGAAGCGAATCTGACGAAGCATTCAGAAGCGGGAAAGATCTTTGATGAATACGAGAAGGTATTGAATCACTTAAGACCCTTGTTGCTCAAACTCCCTCCCTCCCATTCTCCAGTTAGTCGATTAAATGCCCTCTCCATCCCCTAGCATCACCCAGCCAAGAGACAAAACACGAGAAAGCAACAAGAGACAAATCTATGCAATGAAATGAAATGAATTCAAGAAGCAGAAATGAATTGCTAAAATAAGGTGACGTGTCTAGGATCCAGCAATCAAACATTTCCTCCTCCAATCCCTCCAACGATCCGACCCTTCTTCACCGCAGTCGCCATTGAGGTTCCGCATCCCTGTCTCCATCCTCGGCAAAGCTTTAACGGAAGGACACTTGGGTGATTTTCCATTTCGACCCTTTGGTGACAACGAAGACGAGCTTCCTCGTCAAGGCGATCTTGAATTCCCTTCATTAGAATCCCAAGAAAAGAGACCAGGACTCTATACGGGCTCAACGCTACTCATCCGCGGTGAAAAGAGTGGTGTTTATATACCGGATGACTATTTACCTCTCATTGGCAGATTTTTCCCTCGGTTTCGATTGGTGGAGATCAAAGGGGCGGGGCACTGGGTGGTTAGTGAGAAGATGAAGGAGGTCAGAGAAGGTATGTTCTTAATTGACTTATTTATTGGTTTCTTCTTTGCTGTTTCACGGTTGTCTTGAGCCTGGAAGGTGTCCGTCGATGAGTATAGTATAGTTGTATAGTATCGAGGTAGACGGGAGGGGGAGGAGGGAGGATGTATGCTGACGATACTTTACGTGGGAGTAGCTATCGTGGAGTTCCTACGCGAAGAACAATGACCTGACTCGACCCGAACCGACCGTCTGATCCAAGCGACCGACATTTGCCGTCCATTGCCGACGATGGTGGACAGGCACCAAGAGAGGAAAGAATGGTGTTGGGCCGACCAGTGTTGGCTATTGCCACTGAGGATTGACAGACACGGAGATTATTCGATTAACAATTGAATGGAAGGTGAAAAAAATCAAGGGAGGAAGGAATGAATGAAGTGGGGTGATCACCATCATGTATTACCGATGATGATGGACATGGATACCACCCCACCCTTACTTTATCAACGACGGCATGAGAAGAAGGGGACGAAGAATGGAAGGAGAGAAGAAGCCGACCGAAACCCATTGTATATCGCTGCTGATGATGATGATGGGCTTGGACTAGATACCTCTCGGTAAATGAATAACTGCATGGAAGAAAAGAAAGAAAGGAGGCACGCAAGGGAAGAAATAACGGTGTAGGGCGACTGTCGTTTTCTGTTCCCGATAATGATGGACGTGGATACCTCTCTGTCAATCAACGAAACTCAAAGGAAGCGTGGAAATAATGAATGGAGTGGGGCAAGCATCGTCAATTTATTCCCGATGATGACGGACGGACGTGGACACCACTACTACTCTATCAATCGTTGTCTGAATAGAAGGAAGATAGGAAGGAAGATAGAGGGGGAAGAAAGAACGGAGTCAGGCAACCGTCGTTCGTCTATCACCGCCCACTGACGAACCCCGAATACCACTACTGTTCTATCAACAATTGCATCGTAGGAAGAAAAGGAGAAAGGAAAGAAGGAGGGAAGGAAATACAGAAGAGAAGAATGGAATAGGAGTGGAGCGACCATCACTGTCTATTCCTGATAATGACGGACGCCGATTACCACTCCGCTAATCAATAATCAAATGAGTAAGAGAACAAAAGAAATGAAAGAATGGAGCGGGCCCGACCACCATCGTCTGTTTATTCCCGAAGATGACAAACGCCGATTACCACTTTTCCAACCAATGACTGCATATATGATCGGAGAGGAGAAGAGAAAGGAAGGAAGGAAGGGATGAAGGAAAGCATAGAGTCGAGCCCGACCACCATCATCCTATTGCCCACTACGACGGACCCTGATCACCATTTTTGCATGAATTGAAAAGAATATGCAAGGCAGCAAGGAAGTGAAGAAACTGGCTTGGTAATTCTGGATGGCATTGATTGGGGTGTATGTGTGTCTATTTACTACACCAAGGGGGTATACTCATACCATAGCTAGCCCACTCTACTCTACAATATCAATTAGGTTGTACAGTAGCAACTTTCCTGCATCAATAGGAATATACCCAGCTCTACTATGTCAATTACGCCATTTATAGCTCCTCCACTGTTTGAGGAATTGTTATGTTCTTCACTCCTGTTTCCGTTATCCATAAGTCTGTTCATTAGTCCGTCAATTAGTCAATCCCCCCCCCCATCGCTCCCGCGGGCAAGGTGAACTACAGTAGTCGTCAGTCACTTACTCACTCACTACAGGACGCGTCGCTGGCACGCTCCCACGAGCGAGCGACCTGGGTTTACGGGTACTGTACGAGTACTTGGCTGTCAGATGATGATACACTCGCACGCACGCTTCTCATAGCCTTGGAATCAATAAATTAATCTGTCCGTAGATGGGTACCGACGGTATGGAAGGAATATACCAACCATCCTGTCACGAAGTTGACAACATCAATAAACGGATAGAACTGGGCTCGGCCGTGGCGGCCAGTGATTTATTCATCCCATTTCCATCTCCATTCCTATTTTGGTGGTAGTGGTAGTGGAGGTGGAGGTACACGGACTTAAGTTCAGGGTCATTCATTGTACTCTATGGTAAAATCGATGAAAGAAAGATGAATGGTTATATCACCATCATCATCATCCAGCAGGTGTCACGAAATTCTTTTCGATGTTTTCGTTCTCATTTTCAATCCTTGAACTGAACAACGCGAAAATACGCAACTCTACAACACCACATCTTCGGACTCGGATGGGATGGATTATATTCCTCAGGTCATGATACCTCAGTAAGCACATCAACCAGGCAAGATTAGCACCCAAGGCCACTACGTCGAGGAGAGCGGCACGTTGGAGATGCAGGACAAATGATTGGTGCTGCAGGCCAGTTTCTGTAGAACGTTGAATGGATTGAACTCTATGCAAGGCCATTACCATCATTCAGGTGCCACGAACTTCTTTTCTATGTTCTCAATTTTTCTCGAATCGAGCAAGTGAGAAGCAAAATACGCAAGTCTACGTCGAGGAGAGCGGCACCTTGGAGATGCAGGATGGAGTACCGGTGCGGTAAGGCAAGCTACTGTTGAAGGATCGAATTGATTGACCCCTATGCAAGGCCATCACCATCATCCAAGTGCTACGAAGTTTCTTTCTATATGTTCTCAATTTGTCTCGAATCGAGCAAGTGAGAAGCACATTACGCAACTCGACGTTGAGAGCGGCGCCTTGGAGTGCAGGGGTGGAAGATTCGTGCTGTGAGGCCAGTTACTGTAGAAGGATCGAATGAATTGAATTGACCCCCTATGCAAGGGAAACGACGGCTAGACTACTAGAGAAGCAACCACCACTCCATCTTCTCCTCCCTCACACCGACTCAAGCACCTGCTCTTTGAATTCACGCTCGACCTATTTCATCGTTCATCAGTTACTTGCTCCCATCAATGATATGTATAACTGTATCTCGTCGAGAGTATCCCATAGGAAGAGTGGGGAAACAAATGAGAAGGAGAATGTCTGAATCTCACCTTCTGTCCTTGTTCATCCGTGCTCGACTCCCCATGCAGATTCAACAGTGCGCCGAGATCGAACTTGGGTGCCTTGAGCAGCTTGACTTTCCGGATATGGCACTATACACTACCATCAGCCTCCAT
>QQTW01001083.1_pt1 | contig 18587 bp, 19 predicted proteins | sample 1904831 | NCBI WGS metagenome assembly QQTW01 (sample SAMN09435610, study PRJNA476489) | Subsurface metagenome, whole genome shotgun sequencing project. | reverse complement strand
ACTTTCGAGGAGAGAGTCCGCTTTATAAGTCACTCCTGACTTTACGTTTCAGCCTGTTCCCTGTTACTCCCCTCCTTGGTGGACTCGCTTATGCTCGCTTAAGCTTGCTTATGAAGGAATCACTATACGCCGCACAAGTTATGCATGCTGCATAAGTCCTTCAAATTCAATCTATTGCTATTCTGAAGGCTTGCATTGATTTTTGCTCTTGTATGCTACGTACCTTATACAACTTGCCTTCCTGGTTCTTCTGAGCTGAGTAAACTGTGCTAATACTTCTCAATATCCAGGTCTGGCAGAAGAAATTATCCTCCCTTGGTGTCGCCCAATTTCCCTGGGATCCTGCTCCTCCGCCGTCCATCATCAATCCTCCAACTCTTCCTTCCAATGTAGCCAGACCTCAGCAACCGCCGCAACCACAACAGCCAGTCCAGCCGCAGCAGCAACAGCAATCACAGCAGTCTCTGCCACCGTCATCCTCTGCCCCTTCATCTAATGGATCTCCTGCTGCTCGGATCAAGACCGAACCCGGATATGAGAGCCCGATGTCAAGCTTGCCCCAAACGACCGCCATGCCGGCGGCCACTGCCAATTCCCACGCAGCACAGCAACGTGCGGCAGCTATCTTAGCGCAAAAGTTTGGAGCCCAAGCTGGTCCGCAGATCGCTCAACTACAGGCTGGCATCGCATTGCCAGGTCAACAGAGGCCTCAAGGGCTACAGATGCCGGGAACTCAAAATAAGGATGCGATAAGGCAGCAAAATCAACAGCAGCTTCAGCAGGCTCAAAGAGCCAATATCGAGGGTGCCCAATTTGATGGAGCGGGAGATGCCCCAGAACATACCTGGGACGCAATGATCACTAGCTGCCGCGCTGAAAACGGTCACTAGCACATCAGCAGGGTGGATGCGGATCGTGTCATCAGGGAGCGAGTCGAGCAACTTGGGCAGAACCTGGAGGGCGGTGGGCTCATGATTCCACTCGACGAGCGCCGCCAGCGGCGTAACACAAAGGTTGAGAAACGCAAATCAACCGAGTCCACGCCAGCCATATCCGCGAGCGCAGATGTTTCGGCAGGGCCTTCAGTAAGAGCTTTGAAAGTTGCACAGTATGACGGAGTCGACGAATCGGACGAAGATGAAAAAGGCGGCATCATCAAGCATGATTCCGACGAAGACGCCATCAACTCCGACCTCGATGACCCCAACGATATCGTAGGCCAGGAAGAAGAGGATGACGAGGGTGCTGGACAGATCATGCTTTGCACTTACGACAAGGTTCAACGCGTCAAGAATAAGTGGAAGTGCACGCTCAAGGATGGCGTCTTGACGACGAATGGGAAAGAGTCTGATCTAGTCACTGTCTTTGAAAAGAACTATCTGCTAACGGGGTTGTTAGATACGTCTTTCACAAAGCTCAGGGAGAGTTTGAATGGTAGTCAATCAGCAAGATCCAAACCCCTTGTTCCATTCGGCCTTGAAACGAAGTTTGAGCACCATTGCAACCGCACATCCAACATCACCAATAAAAACTGTGACCGTAGTACCCGTCATTTCGGTGGCAAGACAGCCCTGGGTGCGTCCGACCCAAATGCGAGAATGTTGCCATCTCGGCTTTCCTGTTCCCTTGGGGCAGTGGCAAATTAAGGGGCGAGAGGGAGGTTGAAAACACACCAGCTACCTCTGCTTACTCTCAGTAGTCACTCTCGTTCTTAGGTCAAGATTCATGTTTTGCTGGACGCATGCAGGTGGACAGGTGTCTGGCCGGCGTAAGGGGATGTCCTGCGTCTTACCTTCTAGACAGTTAGCCAGCTTGTGCAGCGGTAGTGCAATCAATCCCACTTAAGCGCTTATTGCAACCGCTCTGATAAACGATCTTTACATCACAAAACCCCTCACAGTCCTCAACACCACTCAAAGCACTCAAGGAAATCTTATGAATACTCCTACATACCAATACTACATTTTCACCGTAACATTCCACGCATCCAACCCCACCGCCACACCCGTCAACAACCCCACATACGCCCCCAAAACTCCCATCGCCCCCAACCTCCCCATCCCCAACGTTTCCACCCCCAAATTGACCGCCCCCGTAACCAGATTTGCCAACAAAAAGACCACTAAGCCATTCCGATTGAATGCCTTAAGTACCCGACTCGTCGCCCTCTCCCTCTCTCTTCTCTCTGTGGCACGATCTGTGGCAGTATGCACGCCTGGCACGAGGAAGGTCTCGATCAGGCAGAAGAGGAGGAGTTGCGCGGTGTTGAAGGCTGAGACCCAGAGAGTGTAGGGGAGGTTGGCGAGCCGGCGCGAGATGCGGATGTTGAGGCCGTAGGGGTAGGTTGTACATAGGGTGCAGAGGATGGTGTAGAGGGCGGATGTGAGGGCGAGGCGGAGGAGGAGTTGCATGCGTTGGTGACGAGGAGAAGTCGTTGTCGACGTTGATGTCGTCGTTGTTGATGATGATGATGATGCAAGTGTACGAGGCAGTAGATAAACTCCCGCATCCCTCCCCGCCAGAAAGATGGCCAAATACCCCACGAAACTGAACACACCCTCGCGATTCTGCGCCAGCAGATCCGTCCGCGGCGCCGTGAGCACGTAGGCTTTTAACCGCGTCGTTTCCAGCACGATTTGATAACTGGTGCTGAGGAGTATTGATAGCAACGCATACGACGGCACGATGCTGAAAAACGATTGAAAAAGCGCAACGAATGGCGGTATAAATCCCAAAGTAAAGAAGAAGTTCCAATGCACGCCATATTCCGAGACATGTTCCGCATAATCAAGCCCCTTGACGCTCCACAGCCGAACCAGGCCCAGAACAAGCAAAGGCAGCGAATGGCGCGCCGATGCGTAGAGCCGGCTACTCAATCTCGTGTAATGCCCGTTATATGTGTCCTTGAGCACCTGCCGCGCGGACACGAGCCCCGCGCTGAAAACGAACGATCCAACGCCTAGATCCATCAGCGATGTACCCCACGTTTCGACCTTGGCGAAGCGCCGAGGGAAGATCCGGAAGTCGACGGCTAGGATCGAGATGCAGGTTATCACCAACATTGCGCCGCGGTAGTTGGTTATGAAGGGGCGGGTCGGGAGGGGGTCGAGGTCGAGCTCATGTTGCGAAGTGGGTGTATGTTGGGTTGGGGAAGGGTTATTGGAAGGCTTGGTGGTTGTGGGAGCTGTGGGGGGTTTTGAGGGTTTCTTGGTTGGTCTAGAGCTTGTGGAGCGGAGTATGTATAACGGTAAGGCGGGCGCAAGGATGAGGGTGGCCAGGATGGTGGGAGAGGAGGAGTAGAGGGTTGTTGCGAGGAGGATGACGCCGACGTTGAGGAGGGTGTCTGTTATGAATGCGGCGGGGGTGTAGGGTGTGAAGAAGGAGTGGCGCGTTTGGAGGACGGTCCATAGTGTCAGGGCGGCCTGGAATAGCTGTCAGTTATCAAGCTCCTGGGCGGAGTGGTGCAGAGGGTAATATATACTGGGGCCAATGCGGTCACTTGGTTGATCTCGAGGACTGATCCGCCTGTGAGGTTTGAGACGAAGTTTTCCTTAAGGATCTTGTAGCTGTTGGCCATAGCTAGCCACAGTGCTCATTCAATGGCTTTTGCTGTCCACGGTCATGCCACGTTGCTGGCCCATTCGGGTGTGTATCGTTCTTGAATGTTCGTAAAGGGATGACGGAGGTTCCCGATGCACAGGCACTCGGAGGGGTTTTAGGGCTGGTAGCTCGGGAACCTTCAGCTGGGAGGATGAGGATGATGGCCAAACTATATCCGACTCATACCATCTCCACAGAGTAGTTTCAATCGAAAAGGAGAGACTCTCACGGTACAGGAGAGCTCCTCAGGGAAAGCAGATCATAAGTAGTCGATCTAGGAAACCATAACATGGGTCCTAGACCTTACGATGACTTGTTGTTCATGAACATTTCAAGTCAGTAACAAAGAGTTATTTGAAGGTGTAAAATCTTTCTATAAAGTAAGCATGACTACTTGGTGTATTGCTTCTGCAGTAGCTTTGCAATAGTCTGGAGCTGGATATTGCTCGTTCCCTCATATATCGCACCAATCTTGCTATCGCGAAACATCTTCTCCGCAATCCCTTCTCGCACAAAGCCCATACCTCCCATCCACTCGATTGCCGATCCACTTACCCTACCCGCAACCTGCGAAGCGTACAACTTTGCCATGGCCGCATCCTGAACGAAGTCCTCGCCAGCCTCCTTCTTTCGCGCGGCGTTGTACACGAGCGCGCGAGCGGCAGCGATCTCCGTATAGGCTTGTGCCATTTGGTGCTGCATCCCCTGGAAAGCTCCAACGAGCTGACCGAACTGTTTGCGATCGTTCCATACGTACCTAAAGTTATTAGCAGATATGAATACAACAGCCGAGCCCAGCTTACCCTGCTGCATTCTCCCATGCACCCAAAGCGAGACCCGTCATCTGCGCCGCTATGCCGATCCTGCCCTCATTGAGGAGGCCAATGGCATATTTGTAACCCTGCCCTTCCTCGCCAAGTAGATGATCGTGCGGCACCTCCACATCGTCAAAGTTGAGAACACATGTGCTGCTGGCCTTGATACCCAATTTCTTCTCTTTCTTTGAAACTGAGAACCCTTTAGTCCCTTTCTCTACAATGAATGCAGTGATGCCTTTATAGCCCTTGCTTGGATCTAAATTGGCAAAAACAATAAAGAATTTGGCCTCCAAGCCGTTGGTTATCCACATCTTGCCTCCGTTGATCTTGTAGCCCGAGGACGTCTTCTCCGCTCTTGTCCTTAAAGCAAAGGCATCTGAACCCGAGGCAGGCTCCGACAGACAAAATGATCCTATGGTTTCTGTCGCTAATTTGGGTAGCCATTTCCTCTTCGACTCCTCGGTGCCATACTTCAATATTGCTGTATTCACCAGTGTATTATGAACGTCCACCATCACACTCACGCTGGGGTCGACTCTTGCAAGCTCTTCAATGCCCACAATTCCAGCAGTGAAGTTCATCCCCGCGCCGCCGTATTCTTCGGGGATCTCGATACCCATGAGACCTTGCTCAAACAGTTGTTCAATGAGCGACGGGTCCATTGTCTCCGTCTCGTCCATTTCCCTTACTTTTGGCAGCATGACTTCTTGCGCAAACTTGGAGACTGATTCAGCCATCATAGCTTCGGTCTCGGACATATGTGTAATGGGGGTCGGTGGTACTGAAGATATATCTACAACGTCGGCCAGCCGCCTCTGAGCCGTGTATGAGAGCGAACGAACACTGCGATCTCTTGTCAGCATCCACGATTTGAGTAGTTGATTCACTGACATACCATGGCGATCTCCTTGACGTTGCCACTTTGATTGTACGGGTTGTAGAGGTGGGGCGAGAGCAGGTGGTACGCATGAGGGGTCTTAACGACCTTACGAAAGACGCCATTTCAACAGATGAGCTTCCACAGTGGCAGCGCAAATCTATCGGAGATGCCCTAGAGCTTTGTTATATCGAGAACTTGACTCAAAGAAGTAGCAGAATCGGAGAATAAACGAAGTGGTATTGAATCGTCAATTATCTGACCGAAGCCAGTCTCGGTTACTGCCGGACATGAAAGACCGAGGGCCGTAGGCTTCGCGCTAAGTTATCCATCAACGCTGGACTTCAACACCAGACTCCTTTGCCACGCTCAAAGGAGCATATGCGAGACCGTTAGTCAGATCAGAGTGAGGTGGGTATTGTTCACAGTCGCCGCCGCCGCTGCTTGTTTGTAACTCAGTGATTGTATGCCATTATTGAACGCTGGGCTTCGAATGAAAGTTCGGATTCGAGTACTCGTACTTATTTTGACATGTGCGAGTGAAAGTACGCGCAACTCTTTGGTTCTAGTATCCGTACCCTAAATATTCAAAAGCCAGTGGAACATCAGATTGCTCAAGAATAAGCGTCATCGTGCATAAGATAAACCTCTGCCAGGGTTTTGGCGGTTGAGCCAACGATTTTTGGTGGGGTTGATCTTAACGAGGCGCGCAACCGCCCGACTATCAACTCCTAACCTAAGTTACGAGTACCATTACCTTTCCTGTTTCTCCCAATTCAACAGGCTTCTGCCCTCTTGTTATCACTTGAGATCCAGAATCGGTGTTTCCTGCTGCTATCGCCAGAGACATTGTCGTGCAGCGAGTTTCTAATTCCACTCCATCGTTCGATTTGATCCTTCTTCCAAACTCTACCTCACCATTCCCCGACGTCATGTCGGCCGGTCATAACGATCCACGTCTTTTGTACAGTGTCAAGGGCATCAAAGCCTATCACCTTCAACATGGCGAAGAGGGACCCCTCACCTCGTCCGGGCCTCAAACCTTGTCTCTGTTGATGGTTCCAACTTCCTCACCCTTTGCTGACCTTTCTACCGCCGATCCTCAAAGCCATGCCCCGGAGGAGGACTTCTACCTTCATCTGCATATTCCACCCGAACTCGATCTCCCCCTTCCAGCTACGACGCAAATATACCACCAGCCACCAAGTAGCTACCTTATTCCCCGTTGGGACCTTGGCCCCGATAGCGGTGCCTTTACCCGAATTGAGTTTCCTCCCATTGGGACTGGCCCAGGAAAAGTAACGCAAGAGGATATCGACACCTTCGAGACCATTTTGGCGCAATGTACGTCTTTCTTAGAGCGTGCGTCTCCGCCAGGCTCTAAAGGCCACGGCCAATACAACCCGGCGCACTATGGTCCGGGTGAGGGGTACATTGGATCTGGCGGGAAGGACCAGAAACAGGGCCATATTGTCCTGGTTGATGAAGAGAATGGAAGTGTAGTCGGTGAACTGAGCGAAGGTTTCAATGTAGTTGAAGGTGCCGGCGTTCAGCCTGGTTCGAAGAGTATGGTCACACCCTTCGCGATTCACCCATCGGAACGTATTGACCGTCTTGGCAGATCCTGTAGAGCTACAGCTACCACAAGAAGGTCAGGGAAACCAAATCAGTGTCAACAATGTCTCCGAAGAGTATCTTCAAATGGCCCGACATCCAGCCTACAAAGACTCGACCATTGTACAGAATGCAGCAGCTGCATCTCGGCTCCTCGTCACTGGGTCCAGTATGCTTGCGGGTGCTCTACAGTCTGGAGCGGACTCGTTCACTCAAAAGACCAAGCCAAATCCAAAACCTATGACTTTCACGCCGGCTACGAAGGCCAGGGTAAGAAAGATTAACAGTCTTTCGCAGGGTGCTGTCGGTTTGTCTGCCAAGACCGTTGGCCAGGTTAGCAAGTACGCTCAGAACATCGGTGCATCCATGACCAGAAGAGGTGAGCAAGAAAGGAAGACGAAAGGGATGGATAAGGATGGCAAGCCTATCCCAAGCTACAAGCCTGGACTATTGAACAAGTCTTTGATGGCTTTCTCGACCGTTGCAGATGGTATCGACCAAGCTTCTCGAAACCTTCTGGCATCTGGTTCCACCGCCGCAACCACAGTCGTGGGCCACCGTTATGGGCCGGAAGCCAAAGCTGTTGCGGGCGACCTTGCGGGCGGAGTCAGAAACGTTGGGCTTGTTTATGTCGATGCTGCCGGCGTCTCTCGCAAGGCAGTCATCAAATCAGTGGCCAAAGGCATGGTTGTAGGTAGAATGCCAGATGGGCAGAATCTCGTCGTCGGCGGCGGCGATGGTGGCGTTGTACCCCCGGCAGTGAAGCAGAGTCTTCAGGGAGACATGAAGGACACGGTCGGAAATCAAGATCTACCCGGGACTGGGCAAACGGGAGTCAACGCACCGGGTGTTGGCCAGGTCGGATTTGGAAATGCAGCACCTCCTGCATACGGTGGTGGCGTCGGCGAGCCGCTGGGCTCGCAAGGACTCCAAGGCCAAAATACTGCAGCTAAGCGGTAGATTATGTGAAGGGGCCTTTGATTGTATTAGTTCTAGAACAGGCGGAGGGAATGTGGTCACGGAACCGAGGGATTGCAGTTATATGATGTTTTACGAAGGTTTGCAATCATCAACAGTCCCGCAGTGGTTATAGCCGTCAGCTCACCCGCCACAAATTAATCTGCATTTTCACACATGCAAGGAGAAATTGACGGTGGCTAGTTCGTCTTCGAAACCTTCTACGCGTCTTCCATGCAGGTCGGGAAGACACCGGATAAGTCGTCGAGTTGTGGCGCCGTTCAGCTGAATGTTCGAATTCTTGCTCTTATTCCCACCTCCTCGTACGAGATCTCGTATGACTACAGCGCAAGCCCTGATCACCGTAAGCTACTTATCTCAGCTTTGTAAGAACGAAGTACTGCGCTGAGGGCGGTAGAACTGGCCTGTACCCTAGCAGGAATATATATTTAGACACGGCTGAAACCAATCCTTAGTAGGCTACTTTGTATGCAGCCAACGAAGCCACATGTATGTAGTATGCTGGAGGAGCGGACGTCTGAGTAAGGTAACTTAGCTTATCCTCTCTGGCTGTTGCTCTATGTGGATGCATCATCAAAGATCTAGATGCTGATTGGACAGTCATCCTCTTGTTGTTGCGCCATCTGCCAGCGCATAGTCGCACAGGCCGAAGTTTATCTGGCTATGATGGTGAGGTTTTTGGATTACTGTCAGTGTAAGATAGGTATCAGGCTCCTGCTGTAAGGCTGCGTGGTTTGTGCGATCCTTGTAATCAATCGTACTGTACGCAATTGAGACTTTGGTTTCAAGAAATCAAGTCTCTTTTCTATGGCTAAGTTCAGAATTCGCCGACAAATGCTTGGATAAACAACTAATGTGATGGTTGGTCTCTGATGTTGTTGTTGTTGTTGTTGTTGTTGTTTGATTGTTGCCTTTTCGATAATGCGTCCCTAGATGACTTTACTGATGTCTCTGATCTCTTCCCTTAAAGCGTCAAATTGGTGAAACACTAGTCAGCCGAGCAGAGAAAAAAGCAATCCGCGGCGCCGTAACCGCGCGTCTCATCATACACCCGTATCTTAACCGTGTTTTGCACTCACTTGCAACTACCGCACCTTAAGGTACCTAGGGTAAGTGTCTCAAGCTACACCATATCAAACATACCTACGGTATTCTTCACTCATTAGGGTCCTTTGGAATTGAAGTTTTGCAATCTTGGATCAAAAAGCCAGTGAAGAACTGCGTTTTCCATATTACACAGCATCCACGAGTCAGTTCCCCTATTTCACACTAACTACACCTCAGTACCCAACAGCATCTATCCAAAACGCGCTTTCCTGCTTCCCTCGAAAAAGGAAATTGCGATTGGGCCAATTCCCGGCTGCAACAGAAGAAGGAAAGGTAACCTAAGGAAGTGAACTTTACTTACACGGCAACTAAACAAAGGCCGAACAACAACTACCTACCTACACTACTCAACTCTTGAGGTCAAACACCTTAGCCAAGCTCGCCTGCGACCGAAGTGCATCTACCTACCTTAGAGTCATATCTTTACTACTGTAATTCACACCCCTTCGCAACCGTGAATTGTCCAACCCCGGGCCCAAGCCACCGACCAAGCTCGTCGTGAATGGGTGCCAAAACAGTTTGTGGCATCGTTTGTCTCAACTGTGATCAGTCCTGTCGCAGTTGACTTCTGGTTGTTTGTCATCCTCACCGCGCTTGATGCTTAACATTGCTTGTGATCAACGCTCAGCTGCCTCGACTGATCCAGGCCGTCTGCGGCCTCAACGCAAACCTATCGACCCAAAGTGGTGCCTTTCAAATTCCTTGCAGTTCCTCACAGTCATCTCCAATCTTTGAGCTCTCTGCTTCCACCTCAACCGGTCAGGTAGATTACAACACCGTCGGCAACATAGCTGTCACTCCACCTTCTCGTTTCCTGTCGTCCTCGGATTCGCCAACATCTTTCCCTTCGGCTCCAACCACTGTCATCCATGTTGGCACTAGATCCACGCAGTCTATAGTGGACTCGCCAGCGAGATCGCTGCACTCAGAGCATCATTCTGCAAGCACACAATCAGCAACCCAGTACGCCTCAGGGGTGTTGTTGGGTGTCGGAGGGGCTTTTGTCGATAGGGGAACTCCATCCCACAACAACGCGTGGACGTGCACCGAGTCGATTAGCGGCAACGAGCCGACATACAGTAGGCAAAACTCAGAGGGGGAGCAGCTTAGCGTGGAGGGAGACCAGTATCATGAGGGTTTAAGTCAACATAAGATAGAGACTACGTTGCGGACTTCGGACATTCCTGGCAACGAGATGTCTTCAGCGGTTACGCAAGCATATCCACAACAGACGCAGACTACTCCCACAAGCTCTTTCCCCGTCACCTCATCTCCGGCATCTCAGCGCCAGTATCAGCAACATCAGTCATCGCTAGTCAGAGACCCTTCCACTATCCAACCCCAAAGCCACTCTGCGTCGTCACCGCCTTCTACTAAAAGACCATCGCGGCGCCCAAGTGATGGCAACTCTTCCATACGAGCACCTAACGCGCCGCCTAACACGCCCCAGCACCCACAATATCAATCTCCCAATGGACGTAATGTCCCTTCGGCACGCGGGCAGCCACCGTCTTTATCCACGCATAGTTCGCCGCCAATCCCCAACACCGTAGTCTCGGTTTCTACTTCAAGTCGAAGAGAGAGCCGTGCTCAAAACGAAGGCCCTCCTATACCACCACCACCCCGCACATCTTCTAATCAACGAGGGCCAAATACGTCTAATCCACAGGGTCTTGAGGCCACAGAGGCCAGCAACTCTTCTCGGATCGCCATTCGTCTAGCTGAAGATCGGCCTGCCTCGTCTCGAGTTGCGAACTCCAGTGATGGGCGCAACAGAGAACAGGGTTATGGAGGTGACTATACGACTGGTAGTGAGAGGGAACGTGCACAGGACGATACGACTACGGCAGCGGCCGCAGCTGCACGGTCAAGGCGAAAAGTAGCACCTTCCCCAGAAACACCCAAGCGGTCCGGGAGTACCAAGCAATCGAGAACACAACAGTCTCCTTCTCCCGGCGACAGACGTCAAGCTGCCGTAGCGGGAGCGAACTCGACAAGCGGTCCTGGCCTCCCGAGGGAAGGGAGTACCGTTATCAACCGTGTGGTGATTACTGACCCACAAATAGATATCGAACGAGAGCAGGAACGCGTAGCTGAGAGTCAAACCTCCCCAAGAGGAGCCGATGTCACACCCGTTACCGGTCTCGGTCTGGTGGGCAGTGAAGGGGTCGATGATGGTGGTCGTGGTGGCAGTAAGGCTAGGCAAGATTACTCTGCGAGCGCCGCGAGACGAAAGGAGACTAGGTTTGGAGAGTACGTGCTCGGTCAGACTCTAGGAGAAGGAGAATTTGGAAAAGTTAAACTCGGGTGGAAGAAGGACGGCAGCGTACAAGTCGCCATCAAGCTGATCCGACGCGAAACTCTGGGATCCAACCCGAGTCGATTGCCAAAGATATATCGCGAAATATCCATCCTCCGGGAACTCTCACATCCGAATATTGTTCGTCTTCACGAGATGGTTGAAACAGACAGACATATAGGCATTATTCTTGAGTACGCCTCTGGAGGAGAGCTTTTCGACTACATTCTAAACCATCGTTACCTCAAGGATAACGCTGCCCGACGGTTGTTTGCACAGTTGGTGTCCGGCGTCGGTTACCTACACAAGAAGGGTATCGTGCATCGTGATCTGAAGTTAGAGAACCTTCTGCTTGACCGGAACCGCAACATTATCATCACTGATTTTGGATTTGCAAATACATTTGATGCCTCGGACGAGTTGGGAGATGAAATCGAATACAACCTGTCCAATCGGGATTTTGTAAAGAAGATGGACTTGGACCGTGTCCGAGAGAATGGGTTTCGAAGAGGTGATTTGATGCAGACGAGTTGTGGAAGTCCTTGCTATGCGGCTCCTGAGCTTGTTGTCAGCGAGTCTCTTTACACTGGACGTAAAGTCGATGTCTGGAGCTGTGGAGTCATTCTGGTAAGTCTATACCCCAGCGCCTAGTCAAATCTTCACAGTGGCTGACACTTTCGCTACAGTACGCTATGCTCGCCGGTTATCTACCGTTCGATGATGACCCTGCAAATCCCGAAGGGGATAACATCAACCTGCTATACAAGTATATCACGTCAACACCGCTCACTTTTCCCGAGTACGTCACGCCTCATGCTCGCGACCTCCTACGACGAATCCTGGTCCCGGAACCACGCAAGAGAGCCGATCTGTTTGAGGTGGCAAGGCATAGTTGGCTTGCTGAGTATGCTCATGTGGTTGCCCACGTCACGAGCAGCACCACTACCGTCGGAGACATTGCCAATGCTACGGTTACGGCTGGTAAGTTCTTTTCTGCCACTGAGGGCATTCTTGGCCTCTTCACCCAGATGAACTCTTTATAAACCTGCCCCTATAAGCCGACACTAACCCAAAACTATAGAAGATCACCCAGAGGCACCACTTCTTGCTCGTAGTGCTTCGGTGAGAGAGCCGTCGAAACCATATCCTACGAACATGTCCCCAGTCGGTGCTTTAAGCCACCAACCAGGGAATATTGATCTAGACCAGCAAGCTGAGAAGCAGAAAACACCCCGTGATGCCAAGCGGAGGACGGTACAGGTGGAGTATGTCGCTCCACAGTCTCAGACTATCCGAGGCGAACCTCCATTATCTCCTATCTCTCCTGTTACTGTGGAGTCTCTTCCAGTTGCAGACATAGGTGGATTAAGGAAAGACACGGGACCTGATGTCACGCGACAAATTGCAAATAGTACCCAAGCTGCGCCCAAACCTTTCACAGTTGACAATCAGCGCCAACAAAAGTACGAAGCAGCAACGGCACAGGTAGTGGTACATCAGCGACCCAACAGCTCTCGCCAAGGCATGCCCCCACCAGCAAGGCCAGGCAGGGAGGTGCCACGGTCGGCGTCGGATAATACTGGAGCGTTTGCCTCCACCCAGGTCTCAGCGCCTATGGGGCCAAGGCCAAGTACCGGAGGGTCGATGAGTTCGAACGGCAACGGCAGAGCAGACCTAAGACTGCCGTCTCGTGGTTCTTATGGCCAGCCGGTAGCTCCGACGGTTGCCACAACAAATGCGCAAGGCAAACTTGCCCAGCCAAAAACCAGCAAGCCATATGTCATCTCAAATCCAATCCCCCAGCAGGAAATGGGCATCCCTAGCACTTCCATCGGACGACCAAGCACGCAGCAAATGTCTCCCTCCTACGATCAAAGTCCACCACCAACAATCCAGAACCAGCCTCAACGCGGGCACAAGCGCTCGAATACAATTGGTGAGAAGATATTCGGCCGGTCGAACTCGATCTTCGGTAGATCGCAAACCCAGTCATCACAAGAGCAGACACAAGTAAAGCCGGAGAAGAAGTATCCACCTGTTAGCATGAACAACTCAATCACGTCCGATGCTCCGAGACGGTCATCGGATTCGCGCCGATCCACATCGTTTGGCTTTGGCCGGAAGACCAGCGACCTTAGTAAAGGGGATAGACCACGGAGATTTTCATTGCTCCCGGCCTCCTTCTCCTTCAAGAGCTTTGGGTCTGGCAGCAAAGACCAAACGGACACTGAGAGGCCGGGGGCTGAGCGGAAAAGTTACAGCAAACCGCCTGGCAGCAGTCGTCAGACTAGACCTATGGCTTTCGGACAAGGCGCAAGCCGCTCAACCAGTTACAGCACGGAAGATAGCATGCCGGCTGGTTATGATGGACTACGAGGAGGTGCACGCGTTCAACCAGCCGCAAGGAACAATCTGCCACCGCGAAGTGCCCCGCAACCAAAGCAACAGCAACCATCATATGTTTCCAACAACTACCCACCACAACAAGCCGCTTCCAGCATGCAAGCACCTTATCCGGGTCAGTCGTATCTGACGACGGATACAGGTCCACCGACCGAGTCGCAGTCATCGCTTAATATTGCACCGCTCCGTCCAAGTTATCCTCCTGGGTTCAATGAATATGACGAGCCGAGCTCCCCATCCCAATACCAGCGCAGCGGTAGAGGGCCTGTCGTACTGCAGAAGAATAATCGCAAATTTGCCGACGCCTACGAGCCCGAGCAAGAGGCTACCTACGGTGCCGGCGGCCATCATAGTGGTAGTTCTGGCGCGGCGCGCAAGGTCATGGATTTCTTCCGTCGCAGGGGCAAGGCCAGGGTTGGAGCTTGATCTATGGTATGAGCGTCTGCGCAGCCCGACCTTTCACATTGCATGCCACGAGCACCGTCTTCAGCTACGCTTCTTTCACACAAAGTCGCGAAGTATTCGCTTCGAAAATCAGGAAATGCTATCGGTACAGTAGTCTTGCAGCATGGCCCGCTTGGCGCGGACAAGTGACTTTGAGATAATCCTTCCGCTTTGGTCTTACTACGCGGGTGTCCACCAAGTCAGTCTTTCTTCTGTTCTTCCATCCGCGAGTTCACACGCCCGTTTCCTTCCTGGTCACGCTTTGCTTGTCCCCTTGGAGTTTCGAGATTGGCAAACTACCTCGTGGGGCGAGGTGCATTTTCGATAGCGGGCAGCGCATCTCGGGGCTCGTGTAGATTGTCTTCTATTTTCCCTTTCCAGGCAGTGGCAGTACTCTCGTTTAGATACCTTCCGTTCCCCCGTTCATCGTTTTCTTTTGTCGAAGTAGGGTAAAATACCAATGTTCTTTCGCCCCGGCGGGGGTGGGCTTGGACGGGGAGCGTTGTGTTCTCGTGGCATTTTACACCGATGTACTTACCTTAGGTCACTGGGCGGTTGTGTAATGTAATTCCCTCCGATTCAATACGAAAAGTCAGAGCTGTATTTTCGTCATTCTTCCAAGCGGTCGGAGGTTGCGCCGGACAATGTACCTCCTGCCCTAAGTAGAAGCAATTCTTATACATGACCGTACCTTATCTAAAGCTACCTACCTTACATATTATTGCTCATAAATGGTAAGAGTCTTACCTTAGCTTCAGCTTGAGGAGTAAGGTAAGGTAAGGTAAGGTACTGTATGTCCTGAAGTTTCTCTCACTGAAATTACCTTTGTGCTTTTCGGCCCGATTCTGCTCCACTTACCATCACCCCTCAATGCAAATCTGCAGCTACATATTTTAGGTACCTTAAGGTATGCATGTGCCTGATCTCGAGCTTTTGGGTGACTGGGAATTGGTTTCTCGCCCGACTTTGACTTCATGCTTATTCTGAATGTCCGGATCTCAGGCATGTCCAATACCATGACACCCTCTTTGTCGGTCTGGCTCCTGTTTCCATTGCACAGAGGCCGCCCCTAGTGGTGGAGGTATCATTCATATAGAATCGACTCTGAGCCGCAGGGTGGGGAAGTTGCCCATGACCCTCAATGAGGCCCGTACCCCACAAAGTGGCCGCTTCCGCTCCCGCCATCTTTTGTTCGCTCCTTGCATTACTACATTTGTTTCCATTGGCAGCACTAAGAGTTCGGGCCGTCTCGACATGGTCTCCCTGGCATTCACTGTCAATGTTACCGGTCAATTGACTTTGGCCGGTGCAGCTTTGTCTGCAGCTGAGCTTTCTGATGCCCCGAGCTATGACGTTTTATGTTACCCCGAGCTCTCCAATTCTGGAGCTTGCCATATATGAGTTACCTGATGCCCTGCAATTTTCATCTGTTGTCTGCCTTTCTTTCCTTTGATTCCGAAAAGCTTGCGGATGAGTTGTTGGGAACACTGTAAGGCCCTCCGCTGACCCGGCTTGACGCTCATGGTCACTGATCGCTCTCCCACTGGACAGCCAATATGCACAGCTCACCGTTAGTATGGATTCTGGCTATTGCACTCTATTTGGCATCTCTGGCTCTGTTTACAGCCGCTCAAACCTCTGCTGGCTCGACATCGGCCATCTCGGCGTCAGCAACGGTGGTCATCGATGGGGCCACCTCGACTTTCAGACCCATCTTCACCGTACCATCTTCAGCAGCCACTGGTGCAGCGGTCTTACCAAACTCCAGAGATCCTGCTGCCGTTGATCCTCAGACAGTCTGCCCTGGCTATCGTGGTTCGAATGTCGTTCGCACACGGAATGGCTTGACTGCGACTCTTACTCTAGCTGGGCAGGCTTGCAATGTCTACGGCACTGATATCGAAACTCTCAATCTGACGGTGGAATATCAGTCGGACAGTAGGTTGTCGGTCAACATTGTTCCGGCTGTCATTGACGCTTCGAACTTGACCCATTACATTATTCCTGACAACTATCTGTATGAGCCTACAACGGAACACGAGGCGCCTCTCGAGAGCCTGACCAATGACCTTGGCTTCGTCTGGAGTAACGACCCAACCTTTTCCTTCACCATTTTTAGGCGAAGCACGGGGGATATCCTGTTCACTACCGAAGGGACCAAACTGGTATTCGAAAACCAATTTATTGAGTTTGTCAGTTCGTTACCGGAGAACTACAATCTATACGGACTAGGCGAAACAATTCATGGGTTTAGACTGGGGAATAACTTCACGAAGACTATGTGGTCTGCTGATTCTGGTAACCCAGTTGATTAGTGAGTGTGATTTACCAATCAGGCAACGTCGGCATTCTGATTCAGTAATAGCAATATATACGGTTCGCACCCCTTTTATCTCGAGACTCGATATTTCGAAGTCGACGACGCCACAGGCAACCTGACGCTCCTCACTGGCAATTCGAGCACTGAGAATGAATATATATCCTACTCGCATGGCGTATACCTCCGCAATGCACATGGTCAAGAGATCCTCTTGCGCGAGCAAAACATCACCTGGCGTACAATTGGTGGAAGTATTGATCTTTACTTCTTTCCCGGCCCCACTCCAAATGAAGTGACCGCGGCGTATCAAAGAGAGGCCATTGGCCTGCCGGCTATGCAACAGTACTTTACCTTTGGCTATCATCAGGCCAGGTGGGGTTATGCCAATTGGAGCCAGTTGGAGGAGGTCGTCATGAATCATGAAAAGTTTGGAATTCCACTCGAGAATATTTGGTACGTTGCCAGGATTCTTAAGACACATGACAATATGTTAGTGCCTAAGCGATAATCTACAGGGCCGACATCGACTACATGAATCAGTACCGAGACTTTGACAACGACCAAAACACATTCGATTATGCTACCGGCCAAGAATTCTTAGCAAGACTCAAGGCGAGCGGACGTCATTTTATTCCAATAGTCGATGCTGCGATCTACATACCAAACCCGGAGAATGCAAGCGATACGTGAGTCCTGTACATTACAGAATTCCCGGGACTTTTGCTAAGGTCACCTCAGATACCTTACGTTCTCCAGAGGCAACGAATCTCAGGCATTCATAACGAACCCGGACGGAAGTCTCTACATTGGAGATGTGTGGCCCGGATACACGGTGTTCCCCGACTGGCTTGCAGCTGGTGCGGCGGACTGGTGGACAGACGAGATGCTTACCTGGCATGCTTTGGTGCCATTTGATGGAATTTGGATTGATATGTCAGAGGTAGCATCGTTCTGTGTAAGTCAAAGCTCGTGCAACTGCTCTTCGGATGAACTAGCTTAACTAACATGTTCAATGAAAAGACCGGCAGCTGCGGCTCTGGAAATTTATCCCTGAACCCAGTTCATCCTCCGTTCAAGTTACCCGGCGAACCTGGAAATGTTCTGTACGACTATCCCGAGGGCTTCAACATCACAAACGCGACTGAAGCCGCTTCCGCGTCGGCTGCTTCTTCGAGTCAGGTTGCTGCCTCCTCCTCGTCTGGTGGCGGCCCAACGTCGTCCGCTAGTGTTGAGTACGTCCGCAGTACCCCAACCCCTGGGGTTCGCGATGTGAACTATCCCCCATACGTCATCAACAACATCCAAGGCGAGCTTGCCAGTAAGGCCGTCGCTCCCAACGCTACTCATGCAGACGGCACAGAAGAGTACGACATACACAACCTCTACGGACATCAGATTCTTAACGCCACTTACAACGCCCTCTTGCGGGTGTTTCCGGGTAAACGGCCTTTTATCATTGGCCGTTCCACGTTCTCTGGCAGCGGCATGTATGCTGGGCACTGGGGTGGAGACAACTACTCGAAATGGTGGTCCATGGCTTTCTCCATCCCGCAGGCTCTTCAATTCTCACTTTTCGGAATTCCCATGTTTGGGGTGTGAGTACTTCATTTGGTAACGATGTGCAGTAGACAAGGTTCTGACTCAGAATAGGGACATCGGGGGGTTCTCTCCTAATACCGACGAAGAACTCCTCACACGTTGGATACAGCTTGGCGCTTTCAGCAGTTTCTATAGAAACCACAATGTGCTCTCAGCCATCTCTCAGGAAGCGTATGTCTTCGCCAGCACGATCGATGCCGCCAAGAGGGCAATCTATATCCGCTTTCAGCTTTTGCCATACATGTACACCCTCTTCTACCTCGCCCACACGACAGGAAGCACCTTTATGCGTGCCCTGGCTTGGGAGTTCCCCAACGATCCCTCTCTCGCCATCATCGAGGTACAAGAAGCCCGACGCCGTACCTTCCAGACCCAGCGCGGCAATGACAGCCCAGGGATTCCTCCTTGCGTCTCTCGTCGTCAGGGCCGGTTCTTGAATAGGCAAGATGCTACCTCCGCGAATATGGAGCGGGATATGACCGAGCGGTGCGTCGAGCGTGATATTCTGGCCCTTTGTCACATTGACCG
>QQTW01001082.1_pt1 | contig 18603 bp, 24 predicted proteins | sample 1904831 | NCBI WGS metagenome assembly QQTW01 (sample SAMN09435610, study PRJNA476489) | Subsurface metagenome, whole genome shotgun sequencing project. | reverse complement strand
CTCAATTCTGTTTTTGCATGTGTGACGGGTTTTGAAAAAGTTGATGCGATATCGGTGACAGAGCTTGACGCGGCGTCAATCTGTGGTGGATTCTGCTTCACACATCCTGTGCATTCCGCTGGCTTGTACATATTGAAGGACGGAGAGTCTCCCTACACCAAGCTTAGATAGTGTATATAGCGTGGAGAATATCATCTACTTACCTTACCAAACTAGACCTGGACTCCCCGTCTTCCGACCAGGATAGCGCACACCGCTTTTAATCATATACGCAATACATGCTGAACTCGAGACTATCAGACAGGGTAAATGCCCTACCAAGATCAAATATAAGGTAGACGAAGAAGCCCACATGAACCCATGAAACAAAGTCAGTACACCGATTCCCGCTCCTAGCCCTTGAATTCTCCGGTGAACACACAATAAACATACACAGAAGGTATCTCACGCGACGCTCGCAAAGTACCGGTTGCAAACAGAAAAACCTGCACAGCAAATTGCCAACACTCTCCTTCAACTCCCTCCCCACTTCACCTTCCACTGCTCATAGAACCCATCCATCTCCTTCTCACACGACCTGGATGTATTCGTCTCGCAGCCCGCAAAGCGAACCACGAAATCGTCCTCCTTGTAAAGAGCGCTGCCCGTCTGCCCCGGCGACAAAGTGTTGTACGCATTCATGATATGTTGCGGGACGAGGGCGAGTTTGGTCAGGATGGTAGGATGCCATTGAACGACGTGTTCCTATGTGCAAATCTCGTTAGCTTTCACCGAGTCGAGCTGCGCTGCGATAGGTATGGAAATGGGAAGGGTGAGAGTGGGGACAGTACAAGAGCATGGCCCTCGGCCTTTTGAAAATTATACTTCCGATACAACGGATCAAACCAACTATCCAAAAAGAAGCGCGCCCAATCCCCCTGCCTCACCACGAAACTCCCATGGCACAGCGCCTCCGCATCCTGCGTCAGCACCAGGTCGATCTTGTCGCCCTTCACGTGGCTGAAGGTTTTGATCACGCTGTCTGGGGGTACGACCGGTTTGTCTCTGAGCATCAGGGTTTCGAGACGGGGCGGGGAGAGGATGTGGGTTTGTAGGGAGAGAGTTGGGTTCATTATTAGGGCGTGCGGGGAGAGGGAGAAGAAGTATGTGCTGTGTGGGTAGAGGGTCATGGCGTGGCGGACGGCGGGGATGAGGGACCAGCTTAGAGGGGCGCCGGAAACGTCGTAGGATGTGGTGTTTGTGAAGAAGGTTGCGTAGCCTGTCCGGTGTGATATTTAGCTAGTTTCTCCACCATTGACGGAAAACCTCGCGGGTATTGCGGTGGAACGAACCATGTCGTTTAGCATAGTCGATCCGATTCCCTGTAATCTTGTTGATGTAAGCATCGCTCATGCCTTGCCGATCCAACAGCGTGACGATGACAGCTTCGGGTGTGCCTGGCGGTGGGCGGCCGGGTTTCGACGAGAGCAATTGTGTGAGAACATATATAATGAAGAGGGTGGCAGAAGCTATGATGGCAACCAACTGTAGTTGTTTCCTCCGTAGTGCTGAGGAGCGTTGCGGCCGAGCGTAGGGCGGTGGATGGGAGGTTTTACGTGGAGGTAATGCGAAGTGCATGGCGGACTCAATGGTACCTCCACAGTGCAGAAGGCGCTGGAGGCACCGAAGACTGACCAGACGAGGTGATCATGCGGTTATTGGAAGTGGGTGGGGAATTTTACATTTGTAACGGTTTTGAGGCTCCTCAGCTTGCGGTATTGGTAGGGGTCGTGTATAAGGTAGTGGTCCGTGAGCTTACACAGAGAGTCTAAATATAGAGAGTTATGTAACCTCCAGGAACTCACTCTATACCAGCGATATTGAAAATTCTCTCGACAACTACATGTCCTCCAATATTCTAACTTCTAAAACTCTATGGAGCAGAACACCGAGCAGTGTTAACACTAGCCAAAGTTATTGGAATGTCATAGCTCTTTTCTGCTACAGGAGAGTCGCGCAATATGAGTTGATGCTAAGGAAGATGACCGTGAAGGCGTAAAAGAACCACTAGGACGTTTGCACGCTTTCTCCAGGGCTGGCTCTGATGCCAATTTAGGCGTCGATTGCAATTGCAGACCGGCTGCGCCTACAAGGAAAGCAACAATTTGATCCCTATGATCTCCCTCGAAAACATTCCCCGGAACCTGATGGAGTTCGTGCCATCATCACCTAATCAACCCAATTATGATTCTCCTTGGCTCCAGCCATAGTAAACAAGTTACGGATAGAAGCGCTGCGCTGCCATACTATCCTATCTTTAGATTCTGCTTGCAGATGATGGATTTCAATGTTTATGCCCGATTTCTCTATCAAGGAACGGTGCTGTTCACAATTTCAAAATGGAGAAAGCAGCATCGAGTTGTTCGGATATCAGTGCACCGAACCACGTACGGGAGGTAGCCTCATCCTACCCTTCAACAGTGCCCAGGCCCAAATCGCATCGAAAATTGCAACGTCCAAGAAGCTGAATACGAGACTGCCACCGAAGACTATGGAATGATATTTCCATGCATCTTGTGGTGTGATACCTATCCGACTCACGGAAATCGCCCAAGGCAGGACCCAGCACAAATTCGACACCAGCGATTGGTAAAGGTACCACAGCGGCCGTGTGGCTAGCAATATCGTCGCCAGTTGTGTGGACAGTGCGTAGAATATGTAGCACCAATCGATTGTCTGGTTATCATCAGCACTAGGTATACAATTACACGACCGAATGATATACCTTCCACATCCTTTCCGTGATTACTGCCACGGCCATTGACTCGGACAGGTAAAAGGCGAATCGGCGAGCGCCCCACGTAGCAAGAAACACACATATTGGCACTTCAATCGCCAGAGCTATTAAGCAGGACTTGAATGCCGGCCGCACAATAGCTTGCAGGCATTAGCACTGCCTTGACGAGTCGTGGCATCGCACTCACAAAAGACATCGCTTCTGTATGCTTTAGCCCGGCGTGCGCTGGTGCCTACTTTCGCTCTCCATTCGCCCCAGGCATGTCCTACAAAGGTGAGCGATGATGCCTCCAGAGCCAGAACGGGCGCCATGATCAGGCCCCATCGTATGGTGTTGAACACGCCCCAAGCGGTAGCATAGTCTGATCCCATCGAGATGATACCGCTCACAAGCCACAAGTAAAGCGCATTGCGGATTGCTGATTCAAGAAATGTCAAGAAGCCTGGTCTAAATAAAATCTTCAGAGCCTTGAAGGTTGGCCGGATTGACTCGCTGCTATTTATCGACTTCCGCCGTTGTCTCGTGATATCAAATATGAAATATGCAAGACCAATAATAGCTGCGCTCATGTTACAGCATAATTGAACAACAGCTTGCGTGTTGACTGTGGGTTTGAACGAGCCAACATGAAATTTGGAAATAATGAGCATGTCGAGAACGATGTTGACGAGAAACTTAACGGAGCTGATGATGAGTGGAATGTCTGGTCTGTCTAGTGCTCGAGTAGAAGCGGATACGGCAACTTCGATTGCAGAGGACAGTGCTGAGAACGCTGACAATCGCACATATGTCAGTGACGAACCTCGAACCTCGATGGGGACAAAGATCCCAGCAAAGTCCTCAGCATCAGCAACAAGGACTATTGACATGACCCCACCGAGAACAGTCTGGAAGATTATCAAGGTGTAAGAGAGGCTGATTCGAGAAGCATATGTACGCGATGACTTATCCCCTATGATAAGCCACGATGCTCGTGGAAGACCTTCATTCAAGACCTCTACAACTACACCGATATAGGTGAAAACATCGGTCGTGACAACCATAGAAGGATCGATCTTTGCAACCCACAGCTTGCTCAATGTCGAATAGAGAGCGGGCAGTAAGAAGGCGCATAGATTGAATAGAAGAGATCCCAGATATCTGAAGGACCAACATCAACTAGGGTCCTAGAACAGTGCTGGGTTCCGATAGATTCCAACCTTTGGCGACTCCATGGATGATAGTTCCTCTTCTGAATGTCCCTTTGCGACCTTCGGGGCTCTTCATCATCTACATTAGTAGCACGCACTGAGGCGTTGTCTTTGGCAGGGAGCATAGTGTAGAGATGGGTCTGAGCACGACCAAGTCTAGCAGCAAAGCGATGCCACATCGTGAATATAGTGGGTGCTGACCTTCTTCATATAGTAAAGGCTGATCGTGTTGTTGCATGTGATAGGAGATTCCTGAGGGGACATTGATCCCATTCAGCGAGGTGCAGTGGTCTCCACCGCGACCTGGGACGCTGTAGCGCGGTCACGTTGATAACCTTTGTTTTTGAATATGCTTCAACAATCCCACCGTAAAGAAAGGTTCTGTGCACACTATTTCATATGAATAAACGTAGTTATGAAGACAATGTTCATATCGCACGAGTACATTTAGCAACGTGTTTGATCTTACCACGATCCACGAGGCATTTGGCCCGGCGGCGGGAAGACCCGTCGACCAAGCTGCCGTAAAGCTCAGCACAGACCATGTCTGAGGTCAAACAGTAGCGCCCTTTAAACAAAATTTCTGGCTTGCTTGAAATCGCTCATTTATTAGATCATCAAGGTATAGACAAAAGCACCAGGAAAGCTTACGGCGTTATCATTATTCTTTAAAACTTGCATCACAGCCATATAGATTTATCATTATCACAATGTTAGCGACAACCAGAACAGCTACCCGGCAGTCAGGTTTACCTGGAGCTATAGCTCGAGGACTTGTCGCAAGGAGCTTTGCGTCAACATGGGCAAATGTGCCCCAAGGACCACCTGTAAACATATCCAGACCAAGCTTTCGTCGACTACACTAACGATGGTAATAGGATGTGAGATCTCCTATCGAGACTTCTATCCGCAATTGCTAACGCGCAGCCCCCTGATAGGCAATCCTCGGTATGGTGCATTGTGTCTAGTTCCTGTTTCATTTCTAAAACTTATGCTGACTTGCATTAGGTATCACTGAGGCCTTCAAAGCAGATAGCTTCAGCGAAAAGATCAATCTCGGCGTGGGAGCATACCGTAAGCCGCCAGTTTCTCTGGGGTCTTTGTCTATCTCTGACTCTCGACTCGAACACAGGCGACGACAAGGGCAAACCCTACGTCCTTCCTTCAGTACGCACTGCCGAGGAGAAGGTAGTTCAGTCAACGCTTGATAAGGAATACGCCGGGATTACTGGCGTGCCGTCTTTCACCAAGGCAGCGGCTCTGTTGGCGTACGGTCCAGACTCAGCTCCCGTGAGAGAAGACCGCGTTGCCATAACTCAATCCATATCTGGTACTGGCGCTTTGCGCATCGGAGGGGCTTTCCTGGAACGCTTCTTTCCCGGTGCAAAGAAGATCTACATACCCACGCCGAGTTGGGCGAACCACAATGCCGTCTTCAAGGACTCCGGACTGCAAGTGGAGAAGTACCGTTACTACAACAAAGACACGATTGGCCTAGACTTCGATGGCATGGTCCAGGATATCAAATCGGCCCCAAAAGGCAGCGCCTTCCTGCTGCATGCTTGCGCCCACAACCCGACTGGAATTGATCCGACTGAGCAACAGTGGGCGGAAATCAGCAAGGCGATGAAGGAAGGGCAGCATTATGCCTTCTTTGATATGGCGTATCAAGGCTTCGCCAGCGGAGATACCAACAAGGATGCATTTGCCGTTCGTCACTTCATCAAAGATGGCCACAACATCGCTCTGGCTCAGAGCTTCGCCAAGAACATGGTCAGTATGGCTTGAAGGCCCTCATGGCCCAGTGTAGTTAACATCATCTAGGGTCTGTATGGGGAGCGCGTGGGAGCCTTCTCAATCGTATGCGAGTCAGCAGAAGAGAAGAAGCGAGTCGACTCTCAGCTGAAGATCCTTGTCCGGCCGCTGTATTCCAACCCTCCCATCCACGGTGCTCGCATCGCTTCGCAGATCCTCAACGACGCCGCACTCAACAAGCAATGGCTGGGAGAAGTCAAGGGCATGGCGGACCGGATCATCAAAATGCGAGCGCTTTTGAAAGAAAACTTGGAAAAACTCGGCAGCAAGCACAACTGGGACCACATCACTTCTCAGGTATCTTCAAGCTCTGGGCTTGGCACACTCGAAGCGTACTAAATGCATCTCACAGATTGGCATGTTCGCGTATACCGGATTGACACCACAGCAAATGGACACCCTAGCGAAAGAGGTATGATTGGTCCCAATTGCGTCGAGTGCTAGCCAACGTCCGGTTAACGTCGATTACAGCATTCGGTCTATGCCACCAAAGATGGACGAATATCAGTCGCCGGGATCACCTCCGGCAACGTCAAGCGCTTGGCAGAAGCGATTCACAAAGTTACCAGCTAGAGGCGGAGATTGCCCTGCAAGGGTGGGTCTGACCTAGCCGCGCTCGAGGTTGTTTAGATAGGTAGCGTTCTCGGGATCTCGGTGTATCTTCTCCGTACATGTAGTTTTTCTAATCCGAGCCGTGGCTTCTTCCAGTTCTCACCTTGCAACTCCCGTCCCGGATACCGTGATGCAGACCAGCCTCTTGGATTTCTTGTAGCATTCACCACGGTTTCCTAGATCCAACACCATTAGGATTTGTGTGATAATTATCAGTCCCTGTTACGTGGTCCGTCGCCGACTTGGCAAAGACCATTGCAGGTGAAAGGTGGTGGGTTGGCGTAATGGAAAACACCAGCTAGGTGGCCTCGCAAGATGACAATGCCTGCTTTCTGCATGCGTGCAGGCCTGAGGGCGCAGAGTCGCTAGGTGAATGATTATGGATTTTGAAAGGTAGAAGAAGTTTGAATGTACGTTGAGCATCAACAACAAAACAGCTTGACTGATTCAATAGGATCGATCTTACACTCAATATGAATGCACACTAGTCTTAGAAAACTTCTATAATCAAAGAAGCATCTGTGTGTACCAAAGACTTGAGTGAAAGCAAGTCTGATGACAACTCACAAGCACCCTGTGAATTTTTTCCGAGTTGTCAGTTTCTCACACACCGTGTAACCATCCGCCATTGCTTATATAGCTGCATGCAATATATGAAGAATACCTTAAATAAATAAACTGCAGGTGGAGAGTCTTCCTGACCTCGCAAGAAGCGGCTCAATCCGGTGTAAGGCTGCGAACTCGGATTGCACTAACTAATAATGCCATGGGGGTAACGTTATATGCGTTCTTGGCATACGTCCGTCGGCACTGAGAGTGTGATTAGTCTTTTGTGAGTGGATGATTAGCCGTCCATGATCACTGCCGACCCTGAGAGATGCCATGAGGATCAGACACATGAATTAATGAGTTAGGAAGCTCCAATGTATGGAGAGCTATAATTGTCGCGATTCCAAAACCCAAAGGTTCCCCATACCTTAGGTGGGGGATTTCCAGAGTATGCCGCTCTGTCCCTGACAAGGCAAGATCGACGGTGCACTTAAGTCCATGTGTGCGTGCCGCAGCCTGACATCACCCCCAATGACGCACTTTCGCTCGTCCTCCGACTTCCTCCCCATACCTTACCTTACTTACAGTACCTAAGGTAGGCCTCACTCGTACTGATGATCAGATCACGAAGTATGCAGGTCAGCTTCCCAACGACGGTGCTATACAGCTATTCATCTGGTCAATAATAACAATGATGAGAAACTCAAAGGGATAAGGTAGATATCCTTCAGCTTCCTGTAGGCTGTACGGAACTGCCAAGCACAGAATTACTGTACCTTAAGGTACATGATATGCGTTTCCATCAATGTGGACCAGTAATACATTAACCTAGACTGCTGCTAGCGCTTTAAAACAAAGTAAGTAAGGTAATCCTCCACCACCATCAGACCACCCATTATTAACTCATTCACTCCCGACTCATAGTACCTTATTACTTACGACCTACAGCAAAGCGTGCAGCTCTTCACCCTTCACTACGGTACTGACAGACTAGTAAGTGTGATCGTCCCTCCCCACCCCCCCACCTATCCCTCCCCTCCTCTTCCCAAGGTACTCATGCTCAGTAAGTACCGTATCTGATTAACGGAAACACAAGTCTCTTCGAATAAAGATTATTCCGACCCCCGATTCTTTCCTTCGGGACATACCTATCAAATCCACTTCTCTCCCGTCGTCTTGTGACTGCCGAACATAATTATTCAATTGAGTCATTGCCCATCTATATAATTTTCTTGTCTGCCTCCATATCGTCTTTCCAATCACCTTCAGTACACGAAGCTCTTGCATTGTTGTTCCGCCTTGACCTCTGACCTTACTTTGCACTCGGACCTCGAACGTCGAACATCGAACAGGGCACCATTCGATCGTCTAGTAACGACCCGCTATCACCACCGTGTCATCATCCTACCCATCTTAAGCTCGGCCCGCCAGGCACCTGGGAAACGCACGAGACGCAGCCCTCTTGCACTACCTAAACACCAACTGTGAATTGACCAAGCGAAAGCCTACCTATCCAACACCATGGCCAGCAGTTCGCAGAGGGTGGAGGCCACCGAAGAGCGTGTAAGGCGAACCAACGACTCTCTGCGTGGACGCAGTTCCATGTCCAAGACTTTTTCTGTAGCGAGTGGCTGATGTTCAGTTGTTGCAGAGTGAGACAGGGTCTGTGGGATTCCCAGACCTTGGCGACAGTATCGATCAAGTCACATTTGAGCAGATCCTCGAGATGGACGACGACGAAGAAGAGCGAGAATTCAGCAAGAGCATCGTGTATGGCTTCTTCGACCAAGCCGAGACGACCTTCAAGAAGATGGAAACGGCCTTGTAAGCCTCTCTTTGTGCAGCATAGCTTGTGTGATTAGCTCGCCAGGGGCCCTGTCTGACTTGGGTTACAGGCAAAAGGGAGACCTCGCTCAGCTCTCTTCGCTGGGTCACTTTCTCAAGGGCTCATCAGCCACGCTGGGGTTGACCAAAGTCAAGGACAGCTGTGAGAAAATCCAGCATTACGGCGCACACAAGGACGAGAGCGGGACGGTGGACGAGCCGGATGATGGGAAGTGCTTGAATCGCATCAAGGATACCTTATCGACGGTAAAGGTGGAGTATGCGGACGTTGAGAAGACCCTGAGGCGCTTTTTCGGCGATTCCTTGTAGGTCAGTCGCCCATGGCTCAATTGGATACGGCAACTAGGTAATGAAGTCAAGGGTTATAGGTACATGTGAATAAACGGTTTTGGCTGATGTTGCTACAAAGCCGTTATGCAGACGTTCTCTTGCGGTTGTGAGTGTCACCCACAATGCATACAGCCCCTGTGCACCCGCATGTGCCTTACGTACATGTCTGCCGAACTGATTGCACGATAAACCTCAGGAAGCTTGCATCTTTTGCGCTTGTGGGTATCACGATTCATGATCGCACATGGTATTACATGCACTTGAGCCTATCTCCATTTGTTTTTTCTTCGATTTCTCTCAAACAGAGATGAGCTCCACGTAGGGATCAACGTAGCAACGACGTCAGTCAGGGCGATCCATATGGCGTAGCAGCGCTGATCATAGGGTCTAGACCCTCAGCCTCTCGGCGTGAGCTACCTCTAATGCGCCCTCATCACGTAATGAACAAAACGTCAATGAGCTTCTACAGTACCGAGCTGCACCCAGTGAAGAATGCATGTGCCAGCTGTCAAACGGTCTACTACCTTAATCTAGGTAAGGTAGACACCCGAAAAATGGCAAGTCTTTCAACATGCATATGTCCGATAAATACATACCTACCTACAACCACCCTGACCTGCAACTCACACGAATCACGCGCAAGCATAGAGGTGTAGAGTATGGCACAAGTACCGCAACACAAACACTGCATGAGCATGACCAGGAGGTCTTTTGGAGTACATGAGGTCGGCCGAGGGCTGAGATGTAGTGTCACACCGCGTCTCGCGGGCCGGCCTTGACATTGACTGGCTCATTGGGTTCCCCAAAGCGAATGTCCGTTTGAGCCTCATCCAGGTACGAACTCTTCACCTAACTCTTTCCGCAATCATCTGCTCATTTCCTGATTCAGACTGAAGGCGGCGCATCCTCATTCGCCTTCACTTTCGTTCTCGTATCAGCACGTTCTTACGATCACGACCAACAACCACCTGACATCGACTCCCACCATCACCACACCTCCGTCACGCCGCATCTTCCTACATTTACAAACCGGACCCACTCGACCAGCCATGCCACCACCGAAGCCGCCACTCACACACTTCTTGTGCATTCCCCTTGTCACCGAATCCTCGAGGCTCCAACTGCAGGCCTCCCTGCAACACTTTACCTCCGACATCTCCTCGCTCCACCAACCAGATGCCGGAAATACTGAGCGCACAACAGCTGCAGATATCAGTCCTAACAGTAGCAGCAACGCTCAAGCCACTGACGCCACCAACGCCGGCACAGCGATCACGTTCCCATTTCCTCCATCGGCTATCCGCCCCCTCACAACCCTCCATCTCACTCTCGGCGTCATGTCCCTCCGCACACCTGCGAGTCTTGCCTCCGCGACATCACTCCTAGCCAGTATCGATTTGGCAAAGCTGCTTGTCTCGTCAATCCCACAGAACAAGCCTACATCCGCTGTCCCAATGGCATCCACATCCACATCCACAACAACCATCAAAACCGACGTCGAAGCCAACATTGACACCGACACCTCCGAACCCCCTTCTCCTCTCATCCTCTCTCTACGCTCCCTATCACCACTCCCAACCGCCCGAAAAGCCTCGATCCTGTACGCTACCCCTCACGACCCCAGTGGACGTCTACATACCTTCTGCACAGCCCTACGCTCCATCTTCGCGGATGCCGGACATATCCTTCCCGCACCTCCCGGCCGAAAGACAGAACTGTTGTTGCATTGTACGATTGCGAACACCATCTATGCTCAGGGCAGGGCGAACGCGAAGGGGAGGAAAGGCAAGATGAGCTTTGATGCTAGGGAGGTGGTGGAGAGGTATGAGGGGTTTGAGTGGATGCGGGAATGTAGGGTCGAAAGGGTGGGAATTTGTGAAATGGGTGCCAAGGAGGTGGAGGGGCGGGGGAAGGTTTATGTTGAGGTTGCGGGGAGGGACATGCCTTGATGTCACGAGAGACGGCGGAAAGTGTCATTATCTTCAGATCGCCAAATTCGAAGTTGTGGGATTTCACCACGAGAGCGGAAGAGATCAAGACTGTTGCGGAGGAAACGCAATGGCGAAGCTTTGGTCGTGATTCCCACAGAGCAGTTCGTGGTATGGCTTCCCCGGCAACATGAACCAAAGGAATTAATGGTACATTTGATGCAGCCTCCTTGCAAGCAGCATCGATCAGCCGCAAGGAGAATCACTGAACTAGGGTCTACGCCTCGGCATACGCCCGATAAGTCACTAACCCCTTCTCCGACTCAAACTCGACAACCACACCCTGTCCAATGAAGAAAATATAGCCTTCCTTGAGCTCATGCGTCTTCCCCTCGCTCTTCAAAGTCCCGCTCCCACTCGTCACAATCAGAATACTAGGCCCTTCAACAGCTTCTACCACCTCCTGCTGGCCAGCATCCAGCTCCGTTACCAACATGTTGAATTCGCTCATGGGTGGCGCGTACAGCTTCGTCCTGCCATGACGACCCTTCTTCGCCGTCGTTGATGGAAGTATGGCCTCGTCGGCAGAGTGAGGCGAAAATGTTAACGCATTGGTAAAGAGGTCGACACTGTCCCGGTCGGCGCGAGGGCAGAAGCCGGTGTTGATGACGTTGTTGGAGCGCGCCATGCATTCGACGATGTCCCCGGATAGGTAGGCGTGGATGCCGTCGGCTGGCACGAAGATGGCGTCGCCTTTGGATAGGACGAGGAAGTTCATCAGTAGTAGGGCGATTAGATTACCTGTTGGTGGACGTGTCAGCGGACCCGACTTTTTGAACATGGGCGGATGCGGGAAGCCTCGTCTCTTTCTTTCGGTGTGCTTGCAAGGACTTGACGTGGACGCATGACGAGAGGATATGACAAAGCCACATCGGGTCGCTCGAGTACAACTCTGCAGCTCCTTCAACGACTTGAAGAGCGTACATACCTGGATCTTCCTTCGAGTATTGCTGTTGCAACCTCGGCAACAAATCCAAAATATATGCACTCTTCCCCAGAGCCTGCGATGACAGGCTTCCCAGCTTCTGTTGCGTCTCTGCAATGACTTCATCCGAGGCACCAAGGATGCTGCGACAAACGGACTTGAGCGTCTCATTATCGAACTTGGTGTAGCCTTCCGGCAGGAACCGTTTCAGGCACTCGACATCTCCGAAAAGCTCTTCGATGTCTTCGAGCGGCTTCCAGCCGACGAATACCTCGAACTTGGAGAGAGCGACCGCAATCTCAGGCTTGTGGTTGTCGTCGGTGTATTTGTCCGGATCCTTCTTGTGTAGTTCCGCGGCTAGTTGCTTGTTCGGGTGGATCTGGAGTGGGAGCGCCTTTTGGATGGATAGGATCTACGATCGATCGCGGCGACGTCAGCATGAGAAGATACCCCCGAATTGCAAGGGTCATGCGTCTTCTGAACACAAGGGAGGTGTCCACGAACCTTTGGTAGAAACGGCAGATCTGTCCCGAACTTCTTCAAGATCGGGTCCCCTATCAATTTCTCCTTGTTGGCGTTCAGGACCTGTTGCAGCTCTTCGCCGGTTGACAGGACGTATGCGGGCAATTCAGGGTATGTACCCATCCACATCTAATCTCCCTCACATAGTTGGAGAATCAGCATCGGTTGCAATAACGACAAGCCCTGCACCGTTTGAACACAGGTGTGTGGTTTGCTGCCAGACTGCTTACCTCCGAATACTCGCTTCCCTCATCGATCTTGAAGTCGGTGCCCGGCGTCTGCGCGCAGTATCGAGCGGCTAGTGAGTCCTTGCCCTTTTTGCCCCATGGGTAGTTCTGTAGATGTTCTTTTGTTAGGTCTGGAAAATCGCACTTGTTGAAGGGCGGGGCGTAGAGTTAGGTAGGTGGGGTGGAAATCGGTGTATACTTACGTTGCAGGAACATTTGAGCTGGAGGATGGAGTCGGCCATGATGATTGTTGTGCTGATAAGTGCTTGGAAAGTAGAGTGCAAGGTCAATGGATGTGTTGTTCAAGAGTTGTTGAGCCATCTTGCAATTGTTTCAATGCTTGCTGTTGCGATGATTGGGATGTGATGTCACTATGAAGTTAATGTTACCGCACCGTTCGTTGAGCCGATCAAAGGTGCGGTGATACTTTGTTCCATCTGTCGTCCTATGGGAAAATATCGACGGAGACTACGAGTACGATGCTTACCAATATGATATGAGAAGAGTTTCTTTACCAAAGCTGACACCTGTTGGGCTTCTTGTTGCTTGAGCTAGGTCCCTGTGCTGAAAGCGGAGATGAGCAACTCTTTCAATGTTACAGTTTCTGCTCTGTGACCTAGAACACAAATACAATTTCGAGTCCAATAACAACGTCAGGTGAATTACCTGAAAGTGAGACCAGAAATGCCTCAATGGCTTCCAAAGACTTCGTTGAGATGTTATGAAATGTGATCGCATTTTTGAGTAGAACTACCAATCGACGCATTCAACCAAAGCTCCAGATCAACTGCCCTCAAGCCTCCAAACAGATCCAAACTTCGAAGAAAGCAGGCGCAATGTAGGCAAAGTCATGGTTAATCCCCAACATCACCGACCGACGGCCATCAGCAAAGGGAAGTGGAATATGACGCCCTCCAGCAACCCCATCCACCGAGCTCACCCGAAGGGAGCTCAGGTCTCCCAAGGTCACCGAATTCCTCTGAGATCTGTCGGCCGGAAGATTGACATCATTGTATATATCCTGTAGCGGAAGAGATGGCTCCTTGAACGGTCCGAAATGTCCAGTGATCAACCGACCAGCACCTCAGAGAGGGCGGCGGGATCGCTAGACACAGATCTGGTGGTTGAGAAAGGGAGGAAAGGGTGCGAGGAATGGATATTTAAGGTTGTGGTTGCCAAGATTTCAAGCGCTAGAGTTTGTTCGGTTAGTGAAGTTTAGGCTGCCAGAGCCGCAACTTCGACATAAGGATCACGATAACACTAACTTTCCAAGACACGGAAGGTGATCGGCGTATACAGAGCATCGCTACCGGGAAAATAGCTCGGAGCCATGGCTGACTCACTTAACATTGAGGAGACTAACAAGATCCGAGCAACCCTCGGCCTAAAGCCACTTCCTGTCCCCGGCGCTGGTCCTACGTTCAAACCTTCCAAAGATGACACCTCATCCGATGAGGAAGAGCCCGGCAGCACGTTAGAATCACGTACAGCTGAGAGTTATGACAACTGGAAGAAAGTCCAAGCCGAAGCTGATGCGAAAGCTAAACGTGAGGCGAAAAATGAAGCCATAAAAAAGGCTCGGGATGCTGCTCGCAAGTTTGCCAAACTCGAGGGCAAAGGGCTGGGTGAAGCAGATCCGGAGACCGAGCTAGATACGAGGACATGGCTTATCCAGCAGAAGAAGAGGCAGAGGAAGCTGGAGAAGGAGAAAGCCCGGAAGCTGGAACAGGAGTTGGCGGAGCGAGAGAAGGTAGCGGAGCATACGGCTGCGGACCTGGCTGGTGTCAAGATCGGACATGAATTGGAGGACTTTGAGGGAGAAGAGGAGCAGGTGCTTACATTAAAAGATACGACTATCGATGAGAATGAGGAGGAAGGTGATGAGCTCGAAAACCTGGACCTGAAAGAGAAGGAGAAGCTGAGTGATAGGTTGGAACTGAAAAAGAAGAAACCGGTCTATAATCCTAACGACATCGACGAGACGGGGCAGAATTCAATACTGGGTCAGTATGACGAGGAGATTGATGGCAAGAAGCGGAAGCGCATTACCCTTGACGGGCGGGGAGCTACCGCAGAGGAGAAGGAAGCTATGAGAAATGGTATGGCGGAGAAGCTGAAGGCGAGACCTATCAGCCTGGACGTTGTGAAGGAAGTTCCTACCTCAGACTATCTGGACATATCGGAAATCAAAATCAAGAAGCCGAAGAAGAAGAAGTTGAAGTCAACTCGTCAGAAGGCTGTAGATGAAGATGACATATTCCCAGTCATTGAAACATCCAATCACGATCAGGAGAATGGCAATGGCATGGAAGTGGACGCAGGCGTGGCAAATGGTACCTCCAGCGTGACTAAGAAGCGGACACTGGACGATACATCCTTTGTCGATGACGACGATCTACAAGCTTCTTTGGCCTTACAACGTCGGACAACGCTGAAGAAGCGGAAGAAGTTGAGACCTGAGGACATTGCAAGACAGCTACGTGAAGAGGCATCTGCAACTCCCAACACCACGGAAACGAATGGAGATGGATTAGAAAACGAGGACGTTGGTCTGGTCATAGACGAGACATCTGAGTTTGTTGCCAACCTACAAAGACCTGCACCGGCAGATCGTCAACGCCACCGATCCACCGCGAAGCCAGCAAACGAGCCCACCGGCGCAGCCCACGCCTCGCCCAAAGCAGACGAAGGAGGAGACGTAGACATGGACCGCTCCTACAACGACCTCTCCGACGAAGAAGACGTCAAATCCCGCATCAAGCGCGAAAGCTCCACTCCCGCCCCTCAAACCCTCACCTCGACCGGCCTCGACGAAGAAGCCACCCTCAACCGCGGAACAGCTGCCACCCTCGCCATGCTCCGCCAACGCGGCCTCATCAAGACCTCCGACGCCACCGACCTTAACGCCATCCACCGCTCCCGGCAACAATTCCTCGCGGACAAACACCGGCACGAAACGAGCGCCGAACAAAAGGCGCGCCTGCAACGCGAACGCGACCGCACATCCGGCAAACTCGACCGGATGTCGGCGCGCGAACGCGAAGAACACGCCCGCTGGGAAAACAAAGCGCGCGACCAAGCCGAGTCGCGGCAGATGGCGGACATATTCAACCGCGAGTATAAGCCGGACGTGCAGTTGAAATACGTGGACGATCACGGACGGCTGATGAATCAGAAAGAGGCCTTCAAGCATCTGAGTCATCAGTTTCATGGCAAGGGGAGCGGGAAGCAGAAGACGGAGAAGTATCTGAAAAAGATTGAGGATGAGAAGAAGAGGGAGTCCATGTCTACGCTGGATAGTAGTCTGAGTACGGGGATGAGTAATGCGATGGGCGGTGTGGCGAGGAAGAATAGGCAGGCGGGCGTTAGGTTGGCGTAGGGTGGAGTAGCTGTAGAAAGGGGTCAGTGGGGTGGACTGGATGATGGGGAGCCTGGTAGGGGTTGGGATGTGCGAGCGAGCTTGTTGCTACGGAGACGCCTCTCCTGTTACGGAAGATAGGAATAGCGACTATAGTCTAATAGGACGCAGTATCTATCTAATAAATACTTAGCCCTATTTACCGCAACTGGTACCTGCTACTCATCACCCATCTCTATCACCCGTACCATTCATATCAACCAAATCACCTTCTTACAACTCCTCTCAATCTTATGAGTCATCATGCTGCTATGTCTTTACGAAGAAGTCCTCCAGGATTCTTCGCCGATGCCAAGAAAGCAGGGAATGGATTTCTGAGAGCTAAGATGCATTTCTGACTTGCTCTTGCCGTTCTCCGCAGGAGCTGAGATGATTGCTACTTTGCCTGTTTTCCTATCCAAATAGAAATCTAGACAGCATTTGTGTTGTGGAGGTCTGAAAGATGCATTGTTCGTGAAAGTTACTTAATGAAAGCGAGAAAATGGTTCATTGAGGCCTGAAAAGTAAAGTCCAGATCAGAATAGTTAAGGCTGAAATTTTCCCCCGAGACAAAGTCACCTTCCCATTAACAAATCCGTAACGTCGTCAGCATTTACGCATTTGCGCGAGTCAAAAGATGTGAAATTCATTGTCTCCAGACCGTTTCCTATGAGAAAGTGTATAGCTTCTTTCTAGTATCCGTGGTGCTCCTTGGATGGGAACAGCTCTTGATGATGTAGGGTATGGTTTCCGTGACCTGGTAACGGGCGAAGCTCGCCGCTGATTTGGCGACTACAATTGGTTTTTAGTCATGTACCGCAGGATACTAGATCTGGGTTTTGCTTACAGATATGGTCCAGATCTTCGAGAGTGCGTTGTTTGGTCTCTGGGACGAACAGGAAGATCATGATGAAGGCTAAGACATTTAGACCTCTGGTGCGCGGTGAATTAGAATGGCGGTCACGGTCGGTATGCGGCGGAACTCACGCGTAGAATGCAAAAGCCCCAACAACACCCATCACAGCCAGCATGCTGGGAAAAGTGACGGAGAGGATTCCCGCCCAGAACAGGTTGGTTGCAACAGCGAACCCCATTCCGAGTTCTGAAATGAGTAAGCTCCGTGCTTCTCTCGAAGACGACGAAATACTAACCACGATGGCTGAGAGGGAACACTTCAGCAGAATAAGTGAACGGGACCGGCCCTTCTCCTGTAGAATAAAAGGCGCCGAAGAGGTAGATGAACAGACCGACCGCGACGGCACGAGCTGTAGATTCTGTGTCTGCGCCTATGAGAGTGCAGAACCCGGCGGCGAGCAGAGTCCACGCCATCTGCGGAAAGGTGAAGAGAAGTAAAGTACGTCGGCCCCATGTATCTATCGTATATAGAGCCGGTATAGCGAAGCTGGGTACTTTGGTTAGGGCTCTGATAGGGTGAAGTCGTTGGACCACATACACAAAGTTGACCAAGCCGAAACCCCACGAGCCCCACAGAGCACCGATATTCCCCGCGCCAGCCTCTTTGAAGACGGTAGAGGAATAGAAAGCGATGATGTTGACTGGCCTCAATGTCAGAATAGCGCCCGAAATGCATACCGCGACTGCAGGAAACCTACTCCCGCACATTTGCTGACTGATCATGACAGTGAAGGCAGCGAGAGTGGCAGGCTGGTTTCTCTTGGCAGTGAAGAGCTCCACTACTCTAGTAATATAACCCTTCTCGTCTTTGTTTGCCAGTTCGTCCTTCAGCTGGGCGTGAATATAAAACAGATCGCGAGCTGCTTGTAGATCGGTGTTACGTAGGCGGCGCAAAGATGTGAATGCCTCTGGATATCTGTTCTTTTTCATATACCATCGTGGAGACTCTGGTAGTATGTATCAGCGCAGGCATATTCCAGTTTGAACCGACCGACCATACCGGGACAGAAGTAGATGCCTAGAAGAAGAGGGATCGCAGGGATGATTGCAGAGCCAAATTGCAATCGCCATATTATATCTCCAGTCTTCCACACAATAAGATTGGCAGACATGCCGCTGATTGAACGACCCGTGAGCAATGATTTAGGTTAAGGTCGCCGTTCACTTACAGAAATATACCAAACGCCACCCACATCTGCCAAGACATAACAAGTGCGCCTCGAATCGATGCTGGAGCGTTCTCGGCTGCGAAAATTGGAATAGTTGTAGCTTTCGCTCCCATGCCAAGGCCGAGTAACAACCGGCAGATAAGGAGCTGTTGCCAGTTCTGGACAAAGGCTGAGCCTAGGACGGGCAGCAAGCAGAAGATTGCCGCAACGAAGATTGTTCCACGACGGCCGAGGTAATGGTTGAGAGGGTCAGAAAGCCAAGTTCCGCTAGCTTGCATTTAGCCCTAAATCCACAAATCGTCGAAGGGAGTTGCGTTACAGGAGTGAAGCAGAGAAGTATGGG
>QQTW01001081.1_pt1 | contig 18604 bp, 10 predicted proteins | sample 1904831 | NCBI WGS metagenome assembly QQTW01 (sample SAMN09435610, study PRJNA476489) | Subsurface metagenome, whole genome shotgun sequencing project. | reverse complement strand
CCTTGTCCCCTTGTCTCCTTGTCTCTTCACACTTATGGTCGATCCTTTTTCCCAAAGCTATCGCTGCGTGCAAAATGCTCCTCTGGGCTGCGATCGGCCTTTGAAAACAGCCCAGGAAGTACCAAATGCCAAGTTTTGCCTAGAATGCGGTTTTCCAGCTACTTTAGCGGACAAAGCTGAAATTCGTGGTGATCGAGGTGTGTATCGCGTTGTTGGTTTTGTGCGCTCGCAAGGTATGGGGCGCTTGTATAAGGGCATTCAAGTCAGTGATGCTAAGCCAGTGGTGATTAAGGAATACTTGTTACCAAGTCATTGTTTTAATGCTGAAGAAGCCCAGCAGCGCAAAGCTATGTTTACGCGAATTGCTGGGGCAAGCTCTGTTAATAGCGAAGCACAAGATTTTCGCTTAGTGACTCCTTGGGAAGCTATTGCTGACGAACGGGGCGATCGCTGTTACCTCATTACCCAAGGAAAGGTAGCTGCCGATCCAAATTTAAGTCAAGTTCTCAGACAAAGCGGCGCAATCTCTGCTGAGCAAGTGCGAGACTTTCTCGGTCAAGTCTTGCAAACCTTACAGTTTCTTCACAGTCAGAAATTTCGGCTACCGTCTGGACAAGTGCGATCGGGAATGGCTCATGGCAACCTCAGCCTAGAGAGCCTAATCGTGGCAGAAAATTTCTACATCTATAGCTGCGACTTGGCTTCCTGGGAGAGAATTTTTGACCCTCCCCCTAGTGCATTCACAATTCAAGATCCAGCAGCAGATCTTGTGGCTTTAGGTCACATTGCCTTCTATTTGTGGTTGGGACGGGCTGTGGATGGAACATCTGGTCGCCCTCTTGATCCTCACGATCTGCAGCTATGGCCGACAACCGATCCAGCCTTGCGAGAATTCCTTTATCACTTAATCGGACTAGAAACTGCTTTTTCCAGTGCCGAGGCAGCACGTCAAGCATTGTCGCAACTTCCAGCTGTCGGGGATGAGGCAATCGCCCCATCCCCGACTCACACCAAACCGTTGCAGAAACGACAGCAATACTTGTGGCTGCTGCTATTGCCGATTTTGCTATTGGTAGGAGGAGGCCTTTTCTGGTTAGTTTGGTCACGGTTTGCTCCTCCAGATGAAGCTGAGGAGGCTGCTTTTAATAGCTTGCTTCCTAGCTTCACTGATGTCAATACGATTGAGGCTGGCAACTATGACTACACGGCGGCAAAAGACAGTACTTGGACAACTGTTTTGGGCAAAAGACCAGTGAGCGATCGCCAATTGAATGAAATTTTCTCTCGCCCTCGACCAGATATTGCTGCCAGCTTTAAATATCGACCGCAACTTAATCCCATTACAGCAGTTGATCGCAATAGCGAGCAGGCTAACTTTGCGATTACCAGTTTGGTCAATGAATTACCTAAGTCGTTCAAAAACGAGCAAATTGCCTATGATGGCTTACTCGTATTTGTACCTGCCTACAAAGCCCGAAATCTTCCCGACGTTTTACAAGGGCAAATTAGTCTCAATGACCTGCAAAAAATCTTTACAGGCCAGGTGGATAATTGGCAAGATATCAATCCTCGGCTTTCCAATCTCCCAATCAAGCCTTATCGACCATTGGAACCTGAAGCTTTACGACTATTCGAGCAGATAGTTTTAAATAACGATCCACAACTAATTGCTAAATTTAACCAAGTGGCTAAGCGCTCGACTTTTGACACTTTAAGAGCAATTAATTTAGATGAACAGCAAGGACAGCAATCAGAAGCTGGTACTATTAGTTTTGGCACACTCGTACAGACGTGGGATCAGTGTAAAGTTTATCCGTTAGCTTTAGTAAACGGACAAGCACAACCTGTCCAAGCGTTACTGCGAGAAACGACAGACGGCAGGCTCGTACCTATTACTCCAAAAGATAGCTTGTGTCTTGAGAAAAAACCCTTCCCGAACGTGCAAGCATATATTAATGGAGCTTACCCTTTGCGTTTTCCCCTGGCGATCGCTTATCCTAACGATAACAGCCTTCCTGGTTTCAAATCCGGGCCTATGTTTGCCAATTTACTCAAGACGCGCGATGGACAGTATCTCTTGCAGCAAACTGGACTCGTCCCGCTCCAACCTATTCCAAGGGAGTATAAACCTTCTAAGTCCCTGCTGAATTTCTAGCCACTTCATCTATGGCGAATCGTTGCCCCGAACCCAGTTGCGTCTTTTTTAATCGGATATTACCCAACAATGCTAAGGTTTGTCCGATGTGTGGCACTCCTTTAGGTTCTGTGGTAGAGCCTCAACCCCAGCCGCAACCGCCACCAAATTCTTTTCGTCGTCTGAAGTTAAGCCATCCCGACGGCAAGGATTTTTATTTACCTGGAGAAGCAGGGGTCATCGGTCGTCGCTCTAAAGACGGTAAGGTAGTACCAGAGATCGATCTTAGCGGTATTCCTGATGAAGGAATAGTTTCTCGCTCCCATGCGCGTCTTTACTGGGATAACTCGCAACACGCCTATGCGATCGTTGATAGCAGCCGCAATGGAACTTACCTTAACGGCAAGCTGCTTACCCCTGGTTCTCCCAGCCGTCTCAATCATGGGGATGAACTGCAACTCGGTCAAAATCAACTGGTGCGTCTTAAAGTCTTGTTGGTTTAACCAATTTAGCGGTTATTAAGAGCGAGTTATTGAACGCTTGAATCGATAAATTTTCTTCGGCTTATACCATTTTGGAGCCATAGATTTTAGATTTTAGATTGAAAAAGTATTGCTGTGAAACACTTTGGGAGCATCCATTTGTAACTTAATTAACTGAAAATGGTATTAATAACTAATTAGAAGCTAACTCGACCTTTGGCTAATTGTTTCATGTGGTAATCCCTATTAGCCTAAAAAATATCTTAAATTGTAATAAAAAACATAATTATTATAACTGGTAATGGGCAATACGTAATTCGGAATTTGTCTGACCTATTACCGATTACCTATTACCGATTACCAACTATTATGTTTAGAAATCAACGACTTGCTAGTAAGTTTGAATGGATAGAAAATCTTAAACTAGCTCACAAGTTTAACTTGATTTTGGTATCTATTTTTCTCATCACTATTGTTATTAGTGGTGCTGGCTTATCAAGTTTGTTAGAGCAAAAAGCGCAGCAAGAAGTGACATCTAAAGCAGATGCCCTTCTCCAAACAATGATTGCTGTGAGAAATTACACTAATGAACGTATAAACCCCCTTTTAACTCCTGAAATAGATACTAAACGAGAATTTATTCCAGAAACAGTGGCAGCCTTTTCTGCAATTACGGTTTTTGACAATCTCCGCAAAAATGAAAAATATAAAGAGTTTAATTACAGAGAAGCTGCTTTAAATCCAACAAATTTACGAGATAAAGCTGATAACTTTGAAACCCAACTGATTGATCGCTTTACTCAAGAGCCAGCTAATGCACAAATATCGGGCTTTCGCACCTTTCCAGCCGGAGAGTTTTTTTATATCGCCCGACGTTTTACAATTACAGATCCTACCTGTCTTCGCTGTCATTCAACCCCAGACAAAGCCCCGACGAGTCAGCTAACAACTTATGGTACTGAAAACGGTTTCGGTTGGGAGTTGCATAAAACTGTTTTTGCTCAAATGATTTATGTTCCAGCCAAGCAAGTTTTTGATGCAGCCCGCCAGTTTTGGTTATTAGTTATGGGGATGCTAATAGCTATCTCTGCTTTAGTGATGTTTGTAATTAATCTTTTACTAAAACGATCTGTGATTAAGCCGATTACAAAAATGTCGAAGCTGGCTCAGGCAGTCAGCACGGGTAAAGCAGATACTGATTTTGAACAAAAATCTCACGATGAAATTGGTACTTTAGCAGCATCTTTTAATCGGATGAAGTCTAGTCTAGAAATAGCTATGAGGCTTTTAGATCAAAAGAGGCAGAGGAATAGTTAAGTTTTTAATTGAGTAGCCGTTGTGAAAATTCTTTCGCCTGTTTGGGGTTAGAAATTTCTTTTGCCAAAATATGTACTAATTCATCTGAGGAAATTCGGGGATGAGATTCTAGTACTTTTTGAATAAGCGAACTAGCAATAGGTCCAATAATTTCAGCCAAATCTTCTTGGCATTGATGTAGAAAGCTAGCATCAATCGCTTGAGTTTTTTGCGTCTTGGTTTGAGTTCGTCCGGCAGATGTTAGCAGCGCTCTTGCTTTTTTCTCAAACTCAACTCTTTGTGACGGAGAAAAATAAACCATCAAATTTTCGACTAATTCTTTGGTGCTAGACGTTTGTGCTGCAACTTCTAGAATCAAAGTTCGGGCAATCGGACCGATCAGTTCTGTAATAATTGCTAGCAGTGAGTTCTGTTCTAGCGACAAGATAGTGTCAGAAACTCCTTGCTCTACAGGTTGTATTGGTCGAGTAGTTGTTGGTTTATGGACGCTTGTTGTTTTGGGAATCCCTGGCTGAGGAGGATTGAGGGGTCGCAGAGTCGTTTTGTCCTCGGTTTTCTGTTGAGCGATTGGCGGCGGGATAGTTTCAGTTTCAGGTTCAATAGTTGTAGCAACTTGCAGGGCAATCTTCAAATCTTCTACACTAGCAAAGCGATCGCTAGGTATCTTTTTTAAACACCGTAGCACCACTGCTTCTAATATTGGCGACACCGATAAACAAAGTTGCGATCGCAGTGGTTGTACTGGCTTGGTAGTATGAGCTAAAGCCCAGGAGATTTCACTAATTTTGCGCGTATTTAGTCCCAAACCAAACGGATCTGTACCGCTGAGCATTTCGTAGAGGATAATGCCTAAGCTGTAAATATCTGCTCGCCCATCAATATCTTCTTCCACTTCTAACTGTTCTGGCGCAGCATAGTGAAATGTGCCCAGGAACAAATTGGTTAATTGCGTATGTTCAACTTGATTTTCGCGGATTTTAGCAATGCCAAAGTCCAGAATTTTTACCAACTCTCCCAGTGCTGTGGGAACCAGAAAAATATTATCTGGTTTCAAGTCGCGGTGAACAACCTGAATATGTTCGCTGACTGTAGCTTTGTCCCGCCACAAAGTTACTCCTTCATGTGCCATTTGCAGCCCGTCACACACTTGAATAATGATGTTTACGGTGCGTTCTACTGGTAGCTGCCGTTGTTGCCGCAGAAGTTGACCGAGGCTCTGCCCGCGCAGATATTCCATCACATAGAAGGGAAAGCCTTCAGCAGTTACCCCATAGTCGTTAACTTCGACAATATGATCGCTTTTAAGCGCCGCAGACACTGCTACCTCACGCTCAAATCGCTTTCTCAGTTCTACTGATGTGACTAATGTAGCCTTGAGCAGCTTTAAGGCTACTTGCTTACCAAGTAGGGTATCCATTGCCAAGAAAACATCTCCCATACCGCCCGCCCCCAAGTGCTTATCTAAGCGGTAACGTTGGCGATCGCCAATAGAGCGACCGATCCAAGACTCGGATTGGTTTGCGAAAGGATCTGACATATTCAAGGACTAGACGATTTGCAGTGCTTCCCTAAAGTTTAACTTCACTACCTCCAAATCAAATTTGGTAAAAAAATTAAGGTTTGATTGGGTTCTATGCTGTAGCCTAATCTAGAGGCGATCGCATCACAGTATTCTATATCCAATCAAGCTCAAGCCCAGCCCCTGACCTCGGCATCCGTTAGCGGACGCTCCAACTTTATATACTCGTTCTTGGTTGCCTGTAGCAGATGCTTCATCATCACAACTTCCTCAGCATCCGCTGCCAAAAACGCTGCATTCAAGGCAATATTGCGGATATTGCCCCCCGCTACATTCAGTTGTGCTAGCTTCTGAGGCTCTAAACCTTCGCTGGGCGTGGCTTGTGGGAAAACTCTGCGCCAAATCTCCGTCCGCATCGTTGCATCTGGGAATGGAAACTGCACAATAAAGCGAATGCGGCGCAAAAACGCTTGATCCAGAGAAGTTTTCAAGTTAGTCGTCAGCACTGACAGCCCCCGATAAGCTTCCATCCGTTGTAGTAGGTAACTCACCTCTACGTTGGCATGGCGATCGTGAGAATCTTTTACATCGGTGCGCTTGCCAAACAACGCATCTGCTTCATCAAACAGTAGCACCACTCCACCCATTTCTGCTGCATCAAATACCCGCCGCAGATTCTTTTCCGTCTCCCCAATATACTTACTAATTACCGCACTTAAGTCAATCCGGTACAAATCTAGCCGCAACTCTCGCGCCAGCACTTCCGCCGCCATTGTCTTACCCGTACCAGCAAACAAAGAGCTAATTCCCAATCCCCTACCACTTTTGCCGCCAAATCCCCAACGCTCGTAAACCTTAGCCCGTTGCTTGACGTGGGCAGCAATGTCTCTGAGAGTTTGCAACTGCGCTTCTGGCAACACCAAATCTTCCCACTGGGCAGATGAATCAATTCGTTGCGCCAAATCGTCCAACTTAGGACGGGCTTGGGCGCGGCAAGCGTCCCACAACAAACGTTTAAAATCTGCTTTAGCTTCTGATCGCTGCTGTTGCCACTGCATATGCACTTGAGAACAAGCTGCCCGAATAACTGGAACGCTAAGATTAAACTGGGAGACTAAAACATCTACCTGACCGTTTAATGATTCAGGTGTCGTTCCCAACGCTTCCTGCCAGACATTGTATTGTTCGCTGCTGGTGGGGCGGTCGATGTCAAATGCAAGTAAAGGCCTGAGCCGCGCTCGTCGGCGGTCAGTTGTGGTGATAATGACAGGAGATCGCAACCATTCGCACAGATGAGCGATCGCTCCTTCCCTGACTGTATCTGCGGCTTCTAAGTCATCGCATTCAATCAATAAGGCACTATTATTTAATGCCACTTCTCGTTCCCAAAACAGCTTAAACTGATTCAGGTCGCTGGGATTAGTGGGGACGCTATGGGCTGCGATCGTATATAAGTTTAGTCCTAAATAGTCACAAGCGATCGCGGCGATCGGGCGTTTGCTGGCTATTTCATTACCACATAGCTGCAATACTGGCAACTTGAGCAGATCGTTGGCTTCAACCGACCAAGCAGCGATCATTTCCTCTGCGACTTGCCCGTGAGACAACACCAAGCTCTGCATCACCTCTACAGGCTCAACCATTCCCATCAAACGTTCGTCTAGATGCTGCACGCCCATTAAATAATGCAGCACGCGCTCGTCAATTCGTAAGAGGCTACTCATCAATCCGTTTCCAGCCCCCACTTCAATTAACCGCCACCTGCGTAGCGTTCCAGAGGGAGTAAAGGCACTCCAGTCTACATTTTCTAACACCGCGATCGCTAAACCAAATGTGGGATAGCAGCGTTGTTTATCCCCGCTAGCCGCAGCACAAAGCGGGGCAAAGCTAGCATCTAGCTCTACGCCAGCACATAATAGCAGCAAATCTCGTTCAAAATCACTCAGAGCAAAAATAGTGCAAAGTCGTTCTAAGGCAGATGGTTCGGCGGGAGAATCTACGATTGGTTCCTTTGCCAGCGTAAATTCCTCTGAATCCAGCAAACTCGAATCAGCGTGTTGCCTCAATGCCTTTCTGACTTGAGCCAAAGCTGCCATTAAATAGGCACGATTGTTTACTTCCCAGTTGTTAGTTGCTGCTACGTTCATGTTTCGTTTAACACTGGGTAATCAGCTAATCCAGATTTAACTTGCTTATAGCTGATAGCTTTGATTGTGGTTGTTTGTTGCTGTTTCATTTTGATTGCCCTAGATGTTAATCCTGGGGTCGATATACCAGTTGAAAGTGGGGCTATTGGGATCTGTGTCGTAGTTCAACAAACTCTCAGCCCCATCAACCTGCACCCGCGCTAGATACTCTCCAGCCTTCACTCCTTCTACAGGAACAATTACCTCTGTCGTCTCCTCTTGGCGGGATGCGGCTTTAAACGTATAGGAAATCGGTCGCTCGACAGACCATTCATTCAAAATTAAAACAACTAGCTGCCCTGGATCGATTGTTAAATTTAACTGAACGATCGCATTTGCAGAGCGAGTATTATTTTCCCCATCCCGCACGTTTGAAACTTGCAGTGAGATAATTGTTGGACGCAGTACAAAAGTAGCTAAATTCGACTCTATGCTTTGATGGGCAGCTAGAGCATCCGATTGCGATCGCGGATGTACCACCTGTAGACTTTGTACGCCAGCCCGCAGCACGCCACGCGGCACTAATGTTAAGGGAAAGATAATTTGGGCATCGTTGACTGCTTGGGGTAATATCTCTAATCCCCTAATACGTACCAAGGCATTAGAGTCATACAAATTCCGACCGACAATCAACAAGGTACTATCAGCAACTATTGGCTCTAGCGCACCCCTGCGGGCAATGACTCGTTCTATTAGTATTTGATTGAACACCATCACCAAAGGACGGCGATCGCGTACAGGCAAAGCTCTGACACCTGGTTCTTCGCCTTCAATAAACACGACACTGCCTTTATAAGTCGCAGAAAGGCTATAAGGTGTCTGCATGAACACCGACCAGATTTTAGAAATATTTTCTACAGAAATCTCTGTAGGGGTGATAAAAATTGGCTCGATCTGGTCTGCCAAATCAGCCCCCGCCAAAAAGGTGAAAGTAGGGTCAGCCAACGTATCCCGAATCATCTCCGAGGTGATGACGAGTGCATTTTGCAGACTGCGAACCACGCACCCCATCAAACGTTGTGGCTCTAATTCAGTTTCATTTCCATAAAAGCTTAGCAAGTATTGAAGATCCAAAGCCGCCTGCGTGCGCTTTACCAATTCTCCTCTAGGTCGTCTGGATGAAGCATCTGTGCTGCGATGGGCTGTATTTGGTGTTGCCATGTACATATATATGTTCACGCAGGTTTCAGTATTACCCCCTTCCAGAGTGTTAGGGCGAACTGTCGTCACCCTAGCGCCGTAGACTTCTTCTTGGACAGCCACTTGCAATATCCGCTGTAGAGTTGCCGTTACAGCAGCAATAGCAAGATAATTACTCATATCAATCTTAGATGTTAAATTTTATCGAAAATGCCCCACTAAGTAGCGATCGCGCCTTGTAGGGTTTGTTCATTGCCAACTTCAGAACTCAACTAGGGTTACGTAAAGATCATCTCATTCACCATTGCCTGAGTCCCTTAGCCATTAGTCGAATTTTTTAATGTTCCAGCAAGATCGCAAATACCACTGTCATTGCGTGACAACTGCACAATTAGCTGTTTAACCGCTCGAACTCTAGCCTCAAATTTCCTTCCACAATAGATAAGTAACAAATTTAAAATGTTACTTATTTCTTCTTCTTTTTTTTCTCTTGTTCTTGATTATTATTAGTACTAGCTCCCATCACTGAGGAGTATTTCATCGTGTCTGGATTCGGACCCCATTTCTCCACCTTTAGTGATTGTTTTTCGTTACCTGTTGTGTAACTTTGTGAAGTTGCCGTATTTGGGACTTTAACATTATCTTTTAATGTCCAGCCAGCTTTTTTTGAGTATTCACCTTGTGAGTCCTTAACCCATTTGTTTGGGTTATTAACCCATTCGGGGTTTTTGAGGGTTATCTCTCCCCCTTTTGGCCCCTTAGTTTCCATGCTTTCTGGTTTTGGAGGTAAATTGTTTAAGGCTTCAGTAACTCCAACGATCTCTCCCTTATCTTGCTTGAAGCTGCCTTTCCCTTTCCCTGTTGCTGTTTCTACTTGTTCAATCCGACCTTTCTTTGATTCTTCCCTTGGTACTTTATAAGCGGTTTGATCTGCTAGTTGTTTTTCTGCTTCTTTGATTTGGTTTTTCAACTCTTGGTTCTTTTCGTCTTTTCCTAAATTCTTTTTTTCTTCTGGAGACAGACTATCTATATATTCTTTTTGCTGGGCTTTGAGTGTATTCAAATTCTGCTTACTATTCTCTGGATTTGTCTTGATTACTTTTCCATTTTCATCTTTATTACTGACAGGAAATAATTTTTTTTCTGTTCCATCTTCTTTATCTAATTCGTATTTTTCTAGTTGTTGAATTTGCTTGTCTGTGAGCTTATGCTGCTCCCTTAAACCTTTGCCAGATATTGGTTGCCCACCCGTATTTGCTTCAAGTTCTTCAAAACCCTTTTTCGGTGGTCTTGCATAGGCATAATCTAGGATATGAGCAAGCCCTTGATTCCTACCTTGTGCATTAGTATTCCATTGTGCTAATGCCTTTTGTTCTTCTGGCTTTCTTGTTAACTTCTTGTGAAGTGAGTCTTTTGTCTCTTTATCCAAAAAATTGGGAGATCCATGAGCTACGCCAGAAGAATCCATATAGAAACGCCCGTCTCTTCCTCCATTGGGAGATGCATGAGCTACGCTAGAAGAATCCATATAGAAACGTGGTTGCCTGTCTTCTTCGTTGCTGCATTGTACAACTTGGCTCATTTCCGAGGTAGCTTGACGCTGTAAGCCTGAACCCACACCAGCAACTTGCACTCGCTCACCCTGGGCTGCCTTTGCCCCTTGAATGTCAGCCTCTTTTTCTAAATTGGGATTGCTATTAATGACAGTACCTTTATTTTGAGGGATCTTTACCTGTCCTGCTCTTTGCTGTACTATATGCGTGAGTTCGTGTCCTAGCAGTTGCTGCCCCGATTGGCTCATCGGGTTGTACCGCCCTGGCTGAAAATGAATGTGGTTGCCTTGAGTATAGGCAATGGCTCCGATTGATTTAGCTTCTGATCCTTCGTGTGTGCGAACATCGGAAAAGTTAGTGCCAAACGCTGCTTCCATTTTTTGGAGTACAGGCTTGGGTAAGGGGCTACCACCATTTGCAGGTGTAATCTTTTGGTGCTGGAGAGGTTGTCCCAATTTGATTTGACGCTGAATCGGCGTTGAAGGTATGGCGGAATGCATCCGGCTCAAATTATGACCGTAGCGCTGGCTCTGCGTTAGAGCAGTATTTAGGTCTGGCTGTGACTGTTGTGTTGCTTCGTGTTGCGGCTCAAACGGGCGCGGCTCAAAGATGCCACTAGCAGGAGCGGTGGAGACATCTGGTGTTTGAATCCTAGCGTTCTTCTTTTTGGAGGTGTAGAGCTTGCTAGACATTAAGATACCTCAGCGCTGGATGCAGGTAATTCAGCTTTTTATCTGGCGTGCCGCTGTTAAAAACATAATTGTGCATAACCGTAGCATCATCTCATACAATACAGCAGTATTGCATTAGACTTTAGGCGAATTCTGTAGTACTGCTTGAAAAGGGCTAAAGAAATTACCCTAGGGCTATTCGCCCTTACTCGCTATCTTTGGTTAGCTCGACCTTTGGCTAATAGTTTTCTATATAAGAGCAGCGGTATGCTGTTTTTTAAATATCTAGTGCTTTTAGTTTCGCATTTGCTTTAGCAGTGCAGAAGGGGATTAACCATGAGCGAAGGTATGCTGATTCGGTGCAAAAAAGCAGCGACTCCAACAGATTCACAATCAGCGATCGCATCCCCAACGCACTTAACGAGTCCGCGTGTCAGAGACTCACAACCAGCTACCGCCCCACACCTGGCAACGACTGGGACATCCATCATTGTCCAAAACAAGGAAGATGAAAGCGAAGAACACGAAACGCCAGATTTGTCAACTCAACTTGAAAGGGCAAAACGCTTCGGCCACAACCTAAGTCAAGTCAATGTAGCCAACAAATCGGCTCAGCTACCAACGCCAGCATACCCGATCGCGCCCAAAATGATTCAGTGTCGGCTCACGATTGGGCAACCGGGGGATAAGTACGAGCAGGAAGCAGACCGAGTAGCAGAGCAGGTGATGGCGATGCCTGCACCGCCTAAGCCCGATCAAATTCAGCGTCAAGGCTCTGAGCAAGACGAGGCAGAAACATTACAAACTAAGCCGCTAGCTGCCAGCATTACCTCACTCATTCAACGCCAGGCGGAATCAACCGAAGAGCAAGAGGAACAAGAATCGCTACAAACCAAGCCGCTAGCTGCCAGCATTACCCCACTGATTCAACGTCAGGCGGAATCAACCGAAGAGCAAGACGAGGCAGAAACATTACAAACCAAGTCGCTGGCGGAACAAGACTCTGAGCAAGTGCAATTGATGCCAACGCGACAACAAGCAGCAGAGGGCAGTTCTCAAACGAGTAGTAACATAGAGAACCAGCTAAAAGGAAGCAAGGGCGGGGGTAATCCTTTACCAGATTCAGTGCGTGACTTTGTAGAACCCCGAATTGGAGCCGATTTTAGAGGAGTGCGGGTGCATACCGACAGCGCCGCCGTACAGATGAACCGAGAGTTGAACGCTCAAGCTTTTACTCACGATCAAGATATTTACTTTGGAGCAGGAAAGTACGAGCCTGGGTCAAGTGATGGCAAGCGATTGCTGGCTCACGAGCTGACGCACGTTGTCCAGCAGACGGGTGCTAAGCAGATCCAGCGCCAGCCTATTAATGGTTTGAAATCGAATAAAAGCACACCTGCACTGAGCTATCTACCTAGCTCGGTGCTTCAGCTTAAGCCAAATCTCCAGCCGAAGCTTGGATCTGGTAAAACTACCCTAAACCAGAAGCTGAAGACAACACCTGCCAAAACGCAGAATACTCAAAATAGCGCTGCGATCGCACCAGCCAAACCACAGAATACTCAAAATCCTCAAAATGGCAGCAGTAGCAGCAATCCAACAGGGGGCGCTCAAAATGGCAGCAGTAGCAGCAACCCAACAGGGGGCGCTCAAAGTGGCAGCAGTAGCAGCAACCCAACAGGGGGCGCTCAAAGTGGCAGCAATAACAAAACCTCAACAGAGGCAGAAGGTACTCGCAAGAACGCTCAAAATCCCCACAGTGGCAGTGGTAACACCAACCCAACGGGAAGCGCTCAAAGTGGCAGCAGTAACACCAACCCAACGGGAAGCGCTCAAAGTGGCAGCAGTGACAAAACTTCAACAGAGGCAGAAGGTACTCGCAGCGATGAGGTGTCGGGCTTAACGGCAACCTTAAGTAATCTATCACCAACAGCAGCACCGAATTCCCCTGACAGCAGTGAGGTGAGTACAGACGGTAGCAGCATGGAAGCCCCAAGTGATGCGGCATCAACAAAGGCAGTGGATGCCCAAAGCAAAAACAATGCAGCGTCACCGGATGTCACTGGGATGAAAACTCCCAGCAATGCGATCAAGCAAGCTGACAAAGGCAATGATGGCAAGCAATCTCCTGCGTCTGCTCAAGAAGATTCGGCTTTTCAGTCTGTAGTTGAGCAGACCAAACAAGTCGCAGCGAATCAGCAAGACCACGCTCCAGCCGAAACCCAGTCTCAGCAAGCACAGGATGCGGCTCAAGGCCCTGCCAACGAGGTAGAAAGCAAGGCGCAGGATAAGCAGGTTCAGGAGATGGAACAGCAGCAGCCTGGAACCTTTGATGTTGCCGCCTTCAAGCAGGCACTGATGGACAAAATCGCTGAAGCTACTCCGAAAAACCTGGAAGAAGCCGACAATTTCAAAAACAACAATAAAATCGACGAGGTGAAGCAGGAGGTATCGTCACAGGTCACGGAGCAGCAAAAACAAGCTCAGGAGCCAATCGAAAACAAGACCAAGGAAAAGCCCAATCCTAGCGGAATCGAACCCAAACCCGTCAACCCACTGCCACCCAAGCAGGCAGGACCCAAACCGCCTGATGTCAAAGCAGCCAAGGCAGCACCTAAGCCCAAGACTGCTTCGGAAGTTTCTCTGCAAGCAGGTAGCAAATCCATCGACCAGAAGATGGACTCGGCCAAAATCACTGATGAGCAACTGGCGAAGTCTAATGAACCGAGTTTCCAATCAGCACTAGAAGCTAAAAAAGAAGCCCAGACTCATGCTGCCACAGCACCTGTCGCCTATCGCCAGCAGGAGCAGGGCATCGTGTCGCAGGCGCAAGACCAGGCGCAAACGGCGGCACAAAAGCAGTTAGAGGAGATGCACGGCACGCGGGAGCAGAGTTTGTCTCAAGTCGGTGAACTCCAAGGCACAACTAAGGGTAAGGATGAGCAGGAACGGACTAAGGTTGCTAACCACATTCAAGAAATCTACAACAACACAAAACAGAAGGTAGACACTTGCCTGGGTCAGTTGGATGGGGAAGTTAACAAGCTATTTGACAATGGCGCGGCTGCTGCCCAAAAGCTTTTTGAGGACTACGTTGGCAAGCGAATGGATGCCTACAAAGCAGAGCGCTACAGTGGGTTCTTGGGGCCGGGAAAATGGCTCATAGACAAATTGTTCGGTATGCCTGGTGAGGTGAACAAGTTCTACGAGGAAGGTAAGCAACAATACCTTGCCAGCATGGACGGAACTATCGACCAGATTGCTAACTTGGTTGCAAACAAACTGAATGAAGCTAAAGCCGAAATTGCTAAGGGCAAACAGGAAATCCAGAATTATGTCACCAGCTTGCCCCAATCGTTGCAGCAAGTCGGGCAAGAAGCGGCAGAGAATATTCAGCAACAGTTTGATGAGTTGGAACAAACGGTTAACCGCAAGCAAGATGAGTTGATTGACAATCTGGCGCAGAAGTACAACGACAACCTCCAACAACTAGATTCCCGCATTGGGGAAATGAAGGAGGAAAATAAGGGACTGGTGCAAAAGGCGGTTGACTTCGTTGTGGGAGTAGCTAAAACGATCGCAGAACTGGCGAAAATGCTTCTCCAGGCGTTGGCGCGAGCTGCTAGTGTAATCCCGAAAATCCTTGCTGATCCGATTGGTTTTGTGAATAATTTAGTTCAGGCTGTGAAGCAGGGCTTCCTGAACTTTATGAAGAACATTGGGCAGCACCTCCAGCAGGGGTTAATTGGTTGGCTGACTGGCACAATGGCAACAGGTGGTATTCAAATGCCAGAAAGCTTAGACCTCAAAGGTATTTTTAGCTTAGTAACCCAAGTGTTAGGGTTCACCTATGAGACAATTCGCGCCCAGGCTGTCAAACGACTGGGTGAAGAAAAAGTCGGCCATCTGGAACAAAGCTTTGAGATATTTAGAATCTTAGCTAGTGAAGGCTTAATTGGAATCTGGCAATTCATCCAAGACCGGATTGGCGACCTCAATGCCTTGGTGATAGAACCGATCAAGAACTTTGTAATTGAAACCGTAATTAAGGCAGGGATTGAATGGATTCTCAGCCTGTTAACTCCGGCTTCTGCATTTATCAAAGCTTGTAAGGCAATTTACGAAATTGTTAAGTTCTTTATTGAACGCGCCCAGCAAATTGCAGATTTAATTAATGCGATATTGGATGCGATTAGTGCGATCGCTAGTGGTGCAATTGATAAAGCAATCAAAGGTGTTGAAAATGCCCTAGCTAAATCGCTGCCTGTGGTAATCAGTTTCCTCGCCAGTCTTTTAGGCTTGGGTGGCATTAGTCAGAGAATTCAGGCAATCTTCCAGAAACTGCGTAAACCGATGGAAAAAGCAGTTGATTGGATAATTGACAAAGGTACTAAGGCAACTAAGAAAATCGGTAACAAGTTCAACAATAGCAAGGCTGGTAAGAAATTTCACGCCGTTAAAGATTCAGCCCAGGACAAATACAAAGCTAGTAAGCAGTGGGTTGAAGATAAGAAGGAAGCTGCTCATAATCGGGTTGAAGGCAAGAAGAAATCTGTCAAGGATAAGTTTGACAAGTTTGGCAATAAAGTCAAGGATAAGCTTGGGTTTGGCAAAGATAAAGACACGAAGGATCGCAAACCTAAAGATGACAAAGCTGATGAGCGGACTTATAAGCAGAAACAAGCCGACCTGGAAAAGGCTTTAGCAGAAGCTCAAACCCTGATGAAAGATGAGAAACTATCATTTAAAGATGTTAAGAAGCGGCTACCTAATATTAAAGCTAAGTTTAAGATGACCTCATGTAAACTAGTCATCGACAATCAAGCTGAAAATCAAGAAACTGCTCATGTTGAAGGTGAGATCAATCCTAAAGCAACCAAACCAAAGGTTAGCAAATCAGCCCCAGGCAAAACAGTAGATGATGCGAAAGCAGAGTTTGGCAAGCGATTGTTTTCTAGAGAAGAACTTCAAATTTTCTTACAAATAGGTAAAACTAGTACTTTAAGACGTGTAGAAAATTGGAAGAGCCAAGGAGTTTTACATACACTCGCATCGAGTACTAGCGATAGCCTTACACAATATTCTTTTGATAAAAATAAGGCTGGACAAAGAGACATTAACCCTAATAACCGTTCTAAGTATGGATATAGTAACCCTGCAAAAGATTCATCAGGGGGACTTCAAATTTTGAGTAAGGGTCTACGTCATGATTCTCCTAAACCCATTCTTAAGGATGATGCAACTTACCATAAGGATAAAGCTAAATATGACAGTACACGCCCTGGTTCCTCCTACAAAAACTTTGGCTACGATGAGGCAATTCTAGGTCATAAAGATCCAGGCGCTTCTGGACACTGGAATCGGGAAGGACACAAGCAAACTAAAGCTCAAAACATAGCTTGGAACAGAAATCCTGACAACTATCAGGGACCAGAACATAAACAAGAATCTTCTGCTTCAGGTAGTAGCTCTGAAAGATATATAGTTCCATCGAAGGCAATTGGTAGTCATCCCGATTGGTGGTAGAAACCAAAAGTATATGATCGGAGTGAAAAGATGCAGCCAATGACAGAAACAAATTTAACGTTAGCAGATCTAAACGCCGCCTATGAGCGATGGGCAGGTAAGCCTGTAGCAGTATTACAATTTCAAAAAGAAGAACTAAATGAACAAATACCAACAGAATTGAACATTTTGTTCTTTCAGCCAGAACTAGAAGACGATTTATCAGACGATGAGTACTTCACATATATTGCTACAGCCGGAATGAGTACTCGTGTTATGCAAGGGCCTTGCAAACACGTAGAGTTAATACTGTGTGTACAGAAACATCAACCTCCTGAAACTCTGAACGAAATAGGGCTAAAATTAGCAGAACTGGCTGTAATTCCATTTCGTGAAAACACTTACTTTGCACCAAACATTTTGCTATCTAATGTATCATTACCTTTGTTTGAACACATGAACTGTGTTCTAATTACAAATTGGGGTGTATACTCACCAGAATGGCTTCCTGGTATCCAACCACCAGTGCAGTTGTTGAGTATGAAACCTGTTTACGAAAGTGAAGCAAACATGATTAAAGTCATTGGAGATGTTGAGGCTTGTCGTCGTTTTCAGCATCAAGGAGTTAACTGGGATGATCCCAAGCGTAGCCCTGCTAATCTAAGAAAAAGTTTCAAGCAAAATACTTTCTAAAAAATAAACTTAGTTTTGAATTAAGGTAGAAAATCATGGCAACAACCGATGTAGAAGCTACTATCCAAAATATTTGGCATGACATTGAAAAATGGTATGCAGAAAATGCGCCTCGTCTGCTTGCCAACTTAAAGGATGGAGTATCTAATCAAGTTATTACTGATTTTGAAGCTCGTGTTGGACTCAGTTTACCTGATGATTATAAAGCGTCATTAAGACTACATAATGGCGATGTTTATGTTCATGATTATAACTACTTAAGTTTACAGCGAGTATTAAAGAATTGGTTGATGATGACAGAACAAAGTGAGCAGGGAGTTTTTGAGGGCAGAGAAATTTTTGATGCAGGTGCAGGAATTATTCAAAATACTTGGTGGCATGGTGCTTGGATTCCTTTTGCAGAAGATGGAGGTGGCAATTTAATTTGTATTGACATGGCTCCTGAAACTGATGGTGTTGTGGGGCAGATCCTTAATATGGAGATGCAATCAGGGCCTGTCGCCAGTGAGTTCACATCTTTTTTAAAGTGGTTGGAATCATATAAAAATGATCTTTATAACGGAGTATATGAAGTAGATGAAGATGGTTCTCTAATTGAAAAACTTGATTGAAATTATTATTAAGACTTTAAACACCTATAATTGACCCCTGAGCAAAAGTCTGAAAGCGCAGTGCCAGCAAATTACTTAAATGCTTTATCCAATTTAAACACGATAATTATCACGTAGAGCATTTGTCGAGTAAAAGGAAATCGCTGCATGACTATTCAGACAACAAACTATCAAATAAACACCGAACTAACCCTACACGGCTCCTCCCAGACCCCCCTTAAACTTCGTGCCATCGCCCTATCCCTAACCACACAAGACAAGAATCTCATAGAGTGTCGCCTCACCTTCCAAGTCAATCCAAAACTCTATCAACGTATCGACACTGAAGCATTATTCAATCTCAAACCAGATATCCGCAACTTTGATTCAGGAAAATTTCTCCCTGAATCTGACATTACTATTAAAACCAGTCTTAAACCCGATTTACTACCACTGTTAGCAGAACACGCCACCAACATTGAAGAAGCTGCAAATTACATCCTGAAATTAAGCCAAGAACAACCCGATAATCCACTGTTATCTACCGAAAGTTGGCTAGCTTTATCTATTAAACAGCAGCAGGAATCAGGCGAAATTGGCTACCGCACTCTTTGGTCTTATATTAGTCCAGAAAATCTCGCTCAAACAGCCACTTCTGGTGAAGGAATTGCTGAAGGAATCGTCAACTTTTTTAAAGATTGGATTGAGGCGAATTTATCAGCTAAAACTCAAAAGTCTGCTGCAAAAATGCTGGAAGGAATCGATACGTTGATAGAGTTTTGGATTGACTTGGAAGGTGAGGCGACACTCTATG